>TARA_R110002073_G_scaffold35970_8_pt1 | contig 14360 bp, 13 predicted proteins | sample TARA_R110002073 | Tara Oceans TARA_R110002073 (sample SAMEA4397174) | marine metagenome | biome: Polar Biome; feature: [DCM] deep chlorophyll maximum layer (ENVO:01000326); material: water (ENVO:00002006), including particulate matter (ENVO:01000060) such as... | depth 40 m
AATGAGATTCACCGAGTGGGGGAGGTGGGACGATTACCCACATATTCTGTGGTGCGAAAACGTAAGAATTACGGATGCGAGGTTACTGAAGCTGCGAGCTGAGTTTTTGCCCAACGACGCTTTTCTTACGCGAGGACTGTTGCGAAGCGACGACGGATACAGAGTTTACCTTTTGCCTACGAGTGACATGTTCGAAGTCTTCGCCGCTTTTGGCGTTAACGGTATCAACATGGGGATGCACGACGAGTTACTGTTGGCGTGGTTGATGGACCTGCACGATCGGCACCCCTATCAATTAATCAGTGTCAGCCACGACGGGCTGGAACCTCGTTTTGATGCTCCTACGAAAGATTCCAACGCTTTGATGCAGGAGTTGTTAACCATTTGTCCGCCCGAGGACGATGAACACTCCGCCACCCAATGGCTACGCAAACGACTCGCAAGTAAGACACCGCAACCATTCTTATGGTGGGACTGAGTCGAGGAGATGTCGAACCGGGAAACGACGTAGCGAAAAAGGTAACATAAAGTATGGTTTTCTCTTTCTGTTGCTGGCGATCGCAATAGGAGTGGTCTCAGTTCGCGGCGGTCCGTGGGCTTGGTTGCTTTTTTATCCAGCGTTCTCGTTTGGCGTGGTTTCGTCTGCCTATTTGTTTTCCGCACCGGGAGTGTTCGGTAATCGTTCTGATGGGCGACGATCAAGGCTTGGAACGGTTTTGGCTTCGCTTTCAGGCTCGCTCGGACTAAGCTTCCCGCTGCTTGTTCCTGTGCAGACGCTGGTCGCGTAATCGCATCACGGGTGCTGCTGCGATGCCATGCACAATCACGGACAACACGACGGCAAACGAACAAACGGCCCATAACGTGTCTTCATTGGAAAAACTCTCCGTTTCCGCTCCATAGGCAAGATAAAACAGACAACCGATGCCTCGTACTCCAAAGAAACTGACGATGCCGCGGTCGAAGAGGGAAAGCCTCTGTTCTCCCAGCAGGCTAATCATTCCGGCAACTGGGCGTAGAACGAACACCAATAGTAACCCTAGCGCGGCCCCTGCCCATGTTAGCGGAGCCAGCAAACCACCAGCGATCGCACCGCCGAGGGCGAGCAGGGTGACCGTCATAAAGAGCTGCTCCGTTTGTTCGGCAAACGCATGCATCGATCGATGCGATTGCATCGTCTGTTCGCTGTGCCGGATCGTGACTCCCCCGATGAACACCGCCAGGAAACCATATCCTCCCAAGATCTCGGTCACTCCGTACAACAGCAGTGTCGCCGCTAGTGATCCGACGCCGGCCCTCATTCTCTCCTGTTCGGATTCCACCGGCACCCGCAATAGCAAGCGAGACAACCCCCAGCCGATCGCCGTACCAGCAATGAGCGCCACGACAAGCCGATAGACGAGATCGACCAGTACCCACTGGCCGATCCAGTTCGTTGGCGATAGCCCCTCGTTGAGCATCAGAATCGCAAGGTACGTGAAGGGAAAGGCCAACGAGTCGTTGAGTCCAGCTTCGGCCGTGAGTGTGAACCGCAGCTCGTCCTCTTTCTCGGTGGGATCCGTCTCGTTGGAGGCCTCCTCGCTCTCGGCCTGCTTGCTGCCCTCGGGAATCTCCTCGTCCGGCTTCCCAACCTGCACGTCCGACGCCAGGACTGGATCGGTCGGAGCCAATGCGGCCCCCAGTAACACCGCAGCCGACGCTTCGAGGCCGATCAAGTACCAGGCAAGAGTCGCGACCCCGGCGATCGTCAGAGGCATGCAGATGCCTAGCAGTCGCCACGTCGCACTCCAAGTGCGCCACTGCAGGAGCCGATCAATTTTCAGTCCCACGCCCATCAACGAGACAATCACGCCAAGTTCGGTCAGATGCAAGGCGATCGCGCCGTGTTCCCTGGGATCGAGCGAAGGGAGGTCCAGTGGCAAAGCGAAGGCGGCGTAGCCTGCTGAAAGTGCGAGAATTGGAAACGAAAACGGATAACCTTGAAATCGGTGCAATAGCGTCGCCAGACCAAGCACCCCCAAGCCCACGACCACGAGGGATAGATCGTAAGCTTCCAAAAAGGTGAGGGTGTCTGTTAGGGTGAACAAAAACGCGACTCCCGCCAATCCATTGTGATGGATGGTGGGACAACACTTGCACCATCCGACATTTTCTTTTGTCCCCCGCGATCCTGTAGCAAATCGCAGGCCAGGGTGGTCAACAATGTAGTGGATCCAAGGCGACGCAGGCGTTCAAGCTGGTCGTTGGGGGTCGTTGGCTGGTTCCTTTGGTGACATGGTATTACGAATACCACATGCTCCAGCCAGACATGGGACATCTCGTGAATGTTTCATTTGCCGAAACCTCCGCGGACCGTTTTATCTCGCAATTCATACTTGATTCCATTGACGCGAACGGATTTCTGTCGGCACGAATCTGGTTAACCCTACCGAGCTCTCTCCTCCATAACCCTGAGGGCGATCGCCGTTTTGTACGGTTTGCTACCGGCCTCGAAGGTTCCATCTACGCCGGCCTCGAATCGCTCACCGAAAGCATCCTTGGTCGCGAATGGAAACGCGACGACGGAGCCGCCATGAAAATCGGTCGCTGTCTGATCGACGCCAACTGGGGCCACTCCACCAACGTTGTCTACCAGTTCAGCCGGCAAAGCCCACATGCTTCGATTCTACTACCGTCCCACGGCAGGTTCGTCGGCGCATCCTCCAACCCTTCAGCGAATACAAACGCCGGCCCGGCGATCGCATCGGACTCAACTGGCGAGTCCCCTCGATCCACGGCAAGCGAGCCATCCGCCACGTCATCTACGATAAGAACTGGTGGAAGTCCTTCACGCACGCTAGCCTCGCCGTCGCCATGGGCGACCGAGGCTGCCTTTCCATCTTCGGAGACCGCGCCGAGCAACACCGCCTATTCGCCGAGCAGATCACCGCCGAGTATTTTGTAAAAACCGAAGGACGAGGCCGGACGGTGGACGAATGGAACGCCCGCCCCGAGCAACCCGACAACCACTGGCTCGACTGCCTAGTAGGCACCGCCGTCGCCGCCTCGATGCAAGGTACAGTTCTGTTTGGCACAGACCTTAAGCCAGACCGTCAACAGAAACGCACGAGCTTTCGTGATCTCCAGCAACGAAAGAGACTTTGACTATTAGGACATTGCACCGCTCACCGTTTGACCAAGCAATCATGTATACTCTCGGAGACCTATTATGAGAGTTTAACGTGCTTACGCTGGAGCAATGCGGGCAATGACCAATTTGAATAAGACGGATGGAGACGACGCTACCGATTCGTTTCTAGGCTATCTATATCAATTGCGATTCGCGCTTCTTGGCGGATTGAGACTCCATGACCCATCTGAATCGGTGGCGGTAGAGCTACTTGATGATGTGTCGTTCTCGAACCCAAGCGGTGTTGCAGATCAATTGCACCAATTAAAGCACTCGGTTCAAAAGAAAGCGAGCCTCGGAGCGAAATCCAAGAACCTTTGGAAGACGATCGGGAATTGGTCGAGCAAAGTATCCAACGGGAAAATCGACCTGCAATCGACGACCCTTTTTCTGCATACCACCGGCAAGGTCACAATGCAGAGTCCGCTTTCAAAATTGATGCTGCATGACAGAGACGAAGCGACCGCGCTGGCGGAGTTACGGACTGCAGCAAGTACGTCAACCAGTGATGTCATTTCTCGCAATTCAAGTAAGTTCGTCAACTTAAAGAAGCGTGAGCAGAAGGCGCTTCTTGAACAGATAATCGTCATTGACTCTGCAGCGGACATTGGAGAGGCTGCTCGCTCGATTGAACGAGTACTAGCTATTTCTTCTCGCCCCGATGATCTTGAGTCGCACAGACAATATCTAGAGGGTTGGTTCTTTGATCAAGCCATTGAAAGCCTACTAGGAAATCGCCCCAGACTCGTAGCTCTGCAGGAAATTCGCAACCAGTCGATCACAATCCGAGATCAACTAGTGGCGGACCGATTGCCGGAGCTACCTTTCACTGATGTCCCCAATGATCAGATTCCCGATGATGATACACGTACATTCGTACGACAACTACGGTTGATTGCCTCACGGTCTGGACGCGTGCGTCGTGCACAAATCGAACACTTCCGCGCCTTGACACAAAGATCGGAATGGTCGCGAGAAGGAAAAGTGGCTGTACAGGAGTTGCCAAAATTTGATAGTCGGCTCATCGGCGAATGGGAGATCCGACATGAATCAGCATGTGTGAATAGCGAAGGCAAGTGTGAATCGGTTGAACTTGCCGAAGCTGAGCGAGTATTCAAGTGGGTCGAGGAGCATGCTCCTTCATCAACGCAACTGTTTATCCGACGTTCATTTACTGAACCATTTCTGATTCGCGGTTCGTTTCACATGTTAGCCGACCGCAAGAGAGTCGGATGGCACCCAAGGTATATCGAATTGCTAGGCGACGATCAAAACTCCACCAATGGAGAAACTCCATGATGCTCTCTGATTTACTCACCGACGATCCATATCCAGACGAGCTTCTCAATTTATACAACCCTGCATATGTTGGCTTGGTGGTCTACTTGGCCGGACGGGCATACTACACAAAATCGAAGCGAAACGTCCCAGTGTACTTTCCTTACGTAATGTTTCCACTGATTGCTGTAGATTCCTGCCGAAGGCGTCTGCCTAAGAAAGCTGGCAAGCTATCAGATTGGGCGCGTCAGCATGGCGACGCGTTGTTCGATTTTCCTGAACGCGTGACATCTCTTCGTCCATTCGTTTCGTCAGGTTTGGTCTTTCTCAAATCTCATTCGCTGGTAAAGAGAGCGGATAGCGATGGAAGTCTCCGGTTTACTTCCCGCAAGGGGTTTATTGGTTCGGTTGATAGCCTGGTTCTATCCTCGGAGGAAGTCCGTAACGAGCTAGACAAAGCACCCATTGCTGGACGGTTGTTGGCTGCGGAAAAAGAAATATCATCAGTTCTAGCAATATTCGGACTTAAGCCATGACTTTTCAAGTGCGATGCTTAAGCATCTATTCTCATGATGGCCGACGGCGAGATGTATCGTTCGAGCCGGGCAAACTCAATATAATTACCGGTCGCTCCGAAACGGGGAAATCCACTTTAGTTCGGATAATCAACTACTGTCTCGGCGCCGGGACGTATCGGATTCCAGTCGATGTTATTCATGACAGCTGTTCTTGGTTTTCAGTTCTATTTGAAAAACCTGAGAGCTCTGTGTTTGTTGCTCGTCCAAGGCTGCCAGCGGGACAGAAGTCTCATTCAGCGGCATGTGTGGTCGTCGGAGCAACCGAACCTCTTGCGCCAAAGGAGCTTGTCGTAAACGCAAACACAGATGTCATTCTCGAAACGCTTGGTTCTTTTGCGGGCATTGGTGATATTCAAACCACTCCGGAAGAAGGCCGGACCACCGAACCAATTCAGCCGAGTATCAAACACGCTCGTGACTTGATCCTGCAACCTCAAAGCGTGCTCGCTAGCGAGAAGCACATTCTATACGGTACTGATGACTATTGGCAGCAACTGCACTTAAGAGACTGTATGCCCTATTTCCTCGGGGTAGTGGGCGAAGACATTTCACAAAAGCGGGCACGCATGCGAGATCTGCGACGTGAAGTAAAGCTTTTGGAGATGCGAGAGCAGAGAATGGCCTCATTTAGTGATCGCGTTGTGCAAGAGGCATCTGCACTCTTGTCGAACGCTAAGGATGCCGGAATGGATTCACTTCCGACAGAGGTGCAAGACGCAGAGGAGTCCCTTGCACTGGTTCGACAGATCGCAGATTGGGTTGAAACAGAAGATTCCTTTAGCTCGCTTGAAGGCGATGAACTTGTAACGCTCCGCGATGAACTTTCAGGCATTGAAAGAGAAATTGAGTCTGCTGCGGGACAGCTTGACTCTGCACAGGCTTTCGCGATTCGAGCATCAACATTTGCGGACGAAGGAGCCCGACAGGATAGTCGCGTGAAGCTCGTTTCAATTTTTGGAGAACATTCGTCCGACCCGACCTGCCCACTATGCGACTCTAAAATCGACGGTGAAAACGAAGTCCTTGCAAGGGTCGCCGAATCCTCGAAGCGATTGTCAGCGCAGCTCAACGTCGCAGAAAGGCAAAGACCGCGACTTGCCAAGTACCTTGATGACCTGAGAACGGAAATCTCAAAGCGTCAGCGCAAAGCAGAACAAATGAAACGTGCGATATATGCGATCATTGAGTCACGCAATGTTCTACGTGAGCGTCGAGAAGCGACTTTTCGGCGAGCAAGGGTTTCAGGGCAAGCTTCGGCTGTATTGGCCTCACTCGAAACGGATGCGGTTGCGGCAACGGACGGACCGCAGAAAAGAAAGCTATTGCGAGAGCTCAAGCAGCTAGAATCGTCGTATGACGATGACGCAATTGCAGAAAAGATGAAAGCGGCCGAGACGGTCATTTCGTCGGATGTGAGCCAATACGCTAAGTCAATGAAGCTTGCACAGGCAGATACACCTCTCGTTTTCGATTTGAAAGAGCTATCACTTAAATTTGTCATTGGCCTTCAGACCGTTTCTCTTGAACGTATTGGGGCACAGAAAAACTGGGTGGGATATCATATTGCTGTTGTCTTGGCTTTGCACAACTGGTTCGCCAAAAACAGTAGCCCGATTCCAGGGTTCGCGGTCATCGATCAAGTTTCTCAGCCATTCTTCTCAAATGAAAGTCTTAGCAATCCAGAACATGGCGTGGAAGACCTTGTCGACGAGGATCGCGAGCAAGTTCTGCGGATGATCAAACAGCTATACGATTTCTGCAATGATGAAAGTCGAGACAGACAAATGATTCTGACGGAGCACATTGAAAGCAACGAATCCTGGTTTGCTGATTCTGTAGTTGAAACTTGGCGGCGTGGCGAGGCGCTTGTGCCTCGCGATTGGCCGAGACAATAACGATAAACTCGTCCCAAAGCCACGACTAATTCTTTGGCTGAAAATCCGGCTGCATTGTGACGGTGACAAATTTTCTGGTTCACGTACCGCTCGCTTCGCCTAAGTCCCCCTGAGAGACGCGATTTTTGCGAGCGAGCGAGTGGCGGCGATGGGTCAGGATCTCAACGAAGAAATCAGTGAGAACGCTGCGGGGCCGGCGAAGGCATCCGGTGATGCGGGTTCCGTTGAGCAACACAAGCTGACTGACCAGATCGCCGCTGATAAGCATCTCGCTGGCAAAAACGCCGTCAGCAAACCCAATCGTGGTTTGCGTTTCAACAAGATCGTGCGGCCGTCGGCTGGCTGATCATCAGGCGGGAGTTGGAAGTCAGGAGTCCGGAGAATACCGTTCTCCGCTGCAGACTCCAGGCTCAAGACTCCAGCCCCAGAAAGGGCTGCCGGGGACGACAGCAGGGTTGCAACACGGATGTTGAAGCGTTTGTCATGGATAATCGAGCAAGCATGGCGTGGTGGAGCTTCCCGTTTCTCTGTAACACCAGGACGCTCGCCCCGGCAGCCTTTTATTTCGCGACTGCGTGCGAAGTACGACGCAGCGAACACGACGCTCGACAAGATGGAAACATTGGTCGCGAGCCGATGGATTGTCGGCTGCGACTGCGAACTCGCCCGACGTGCGGCGAACGCTTCGCAATCGTTCGCGATATGAGGTCGCGAATAACTCTTACGTTCGCGGCGTCACGCTAACACTTGCGAATGATGTCGGGTTCGGGATCCACGTCGACCATTTGGCGGAGAGCTTCCCGCAACAGGTCCGCAACGTCGACAATTGGCGTTGTTCCAACGGATGCAGCAAGCCGCAAAAAAAGTGGCGAGCAGTTTTCGTCTTCAAGCTTGCACAAATCCAACCGCTGTTTAGGAACTCGGCATCCTAAAGTTTTAAGAAACTTAGGAAGGACTTCCTGCGTGACATCGGCCAAGTTTAGCTTTGTTACCTCAAAGTCAAAATCAAAAACAACGTCGAGAAGCAAGTCCGCCTCTCGGGTTGCGAACACCAAGCACAAGCCAGCTTGATACGCCGATTTTATAAATTGGTTTGAAGGCAATTCATTCGAGTCAATCCAAAGACACATTCGCCCTGCGGAAGAGAGTGCTGCTGCAACGTGCTGTGGCAACGATCGTGACAGACATCAATGGACCGTAGTTTCGCATGTCCACTTGCTCGAAGACGGAAATGTCCTCGTCGCGAATCGGGCTCTCGGTGGATCGCAGGTCGGTTGGCGGCCAGAGTGGTGCTGATTCCCAATCCAGTCACATCGACCGAGCAGCTTGCAGGGCGCTAACCACATTCGGCGTGCCCAGTGGGGACATCGAAACCCGACGTATTGTCAAGTAAAGCCGACTTTTCCCACGTCGGAAAACTTGATGTTCTTACAAAACAAGCTTCATTTTCGTAATAAGAGCGGTTTTCCCCAGCGAGAAAATGGAAGAATACACGAGAATTGATGAGCAGTTCATGCTCGACAGGCTACGTCCGGTGAGCTATTGCTGCCGCCGCTCGTCATTCGAAACGCGATCCCGCACGACGATCAAGCTATCGACACACTGATCGAATTCTCTTGCCACAGAAGTTGCCACCGAGAGATTCTCTGTGGAATGTAAAACGCGATTGACGCCGGATGTCTTTAGAAACCGGGGCAGTCGGAAACCGGTTCGTAGTGCGGGAACGGCCGTGATTGCAAATCGTCGCTCACGCGTTGTCGGCCCGTCGGTGAGTCCACTTCCGCGATCGCTTCGGACATCGCTGGGCTGGTTCGCCTATGTTACTATGGGACCACCCTGGATCTGAAGATGTTCGGCGTTGCGACGCAAAAAACAACTTTCGCAAAGGCCATCACAAGGTCGAGTTACTTAATGCCTTCTAGATGCCCTCGGCCGCCGACATGGGTCTCACCGATCAAATGATGCGCGACATCGCCGAGTGTCTGCAAACCTTGGAATAGACCACTCATGAAACCCAAAATCGGCGTCATGCTGGCTGCCCTGTCATTTGCACTCCATGCAGTGGCCCTGTCTTTACCAAAGCTCGTCCTCCTCGCTGATGACCTCGGCGGCTCGCTGAAAAAGATGGGGATTCTCCTGGCAACTTTTGCAGGTTTTCTCTTTGTTGGGATTTCCCGGGCTGATGAGGGGCCGAGTTGGCCGTGGCAGGAACACCAGGCAGAAGACTGCAGGGAATTCATCGGGCGAAAGGGGGGGCCTTCATTTTCTCTTTCGGAGGACTCCATTCAACTAGCGGAAGCCGTCGGCAGGCAGGCTGTCTTTCTCGAAGAGACTGGCGACTTCATGGAGTGGAAGCTCATCGCAGACGCCGACGTTGTCTCCATTCGCTTTTCGTTGCCACTGGACGAAGAGAAGCTTGGAGTGCCGGCAGAGATTGTTCTTTACTCGGATGGAGAGATGCTTCAGCGCGTTGCTTTGCCACGGGGGCACATGTGGGTGTTCGGTAATGATACCGACCGAAGCCAGCCTCCGACATGGACCGATCACCGCATCGATTCCCAGTTGACTCCACGAAAAGCCTGGGACACTCTTGTGGTGAAATTGCATCGTCCGGTGGCGAGGGGAACAATTTTTCGCATCGAAAAAGATCCCGGTAGCAACACGCGGTCAGTGGCGATCGATCTGATCGAAACCGAGAACGGCTCCCCGGAAAACCCCATGCCAGCCGGCTTTGTGTCGATCACCGACTTCGGGGCGGAACCGAACGATGGCAGGGACGACGGCGCCGCTCTCGCCGCCGCGATCGAGAACCACGCGAAGATCTACTTTCCGCCGGGAGTCTGGGACTTCACCGAACGAAGGGAGTTCGAGGTGAAGGATCACATCATTCAGGGAGCCGGTATTCATTCCACGAAACTGCAGGGGTGGTATGCCCGCTTCCGGGGAACCGGCAGCGGCTGCCGTTTTTACGATTTTTCTGCCGATGGAAAAGCCCGCTACCGGGCTCAACAAGGGCTGGGCGAGCATCCCAATGGCTATTCAATGGATCGCAGCCAGGAATACCACTTCTTCGACGGCGCGGTGGGAGAAGACGCCGTTTTCGAGAATCTCCACCTCAGCCACTATGTTGTGACCTTCGCCTCCCATGATCCGACATCCGAAAATCTTAGGATCGAGAACGTGCGGATTCGCAGCAGCTTCGCCGGCGGTATCGTGGTGCGGGGTGGACATGCGAATGCCCGCATCACCCATGTTCATGTGCGAGGAAGTGGAGACGACGGAATCGTCTTGTGGTCGTCGGTCCCGGGCCAAAGCAAGAGACCGAACAAGAACTGCCTCATCAAGAATTGCACGGTGGAAAGCCCTTGGTTTGCAAACAACTTTGCAATCTACGGCGGAACGAACAATCGGATTTTGGGTTGTGTCGGGAGAGACAACCCGACAATCTCCGGGCTGAAAATCACTCCCCAATTCGACAGTTCACCGTTTCGTGGGACAACGGTGGTGCGTGATCTGAGTCTGATTCGGTGTGGCAATGCCGGCAGTGGTCACGGCGTGGAAGCCGGATCACTTCTGTTCGCCACCTTTGACGGCCAGGACGTTGCCAACGTATTGCTTGAAAACTGTCGGATCCTGAACGCGCCGCATGATGCGATCAAGGTGGTGCGCAAGAAAGAGTCCGCGTCGGTTTGGGTTAGCTTCAAAAACTTGAGCGTTCAATCCCCGGGGCGACATGTTGTTGCCGTCGGAAAGCAAATGCGAGGTGGCGAGCTACGATTCGAAGGCCCGCAGATTGCCGGACTGGTGGAATCCGCCGTCAAGAATGAATCAGCAGGCAAGCTTGTGATCACCGGATTGGATTGAAATTGTCTTTACGCATCCGCTCTCGCTTTTGTGCCACTCAAATATCAAGTTGCAGTCGCAAGGCAATGACTACGCCGTCGATAAGGCGAGCGGCAGAAGGGAAAATCCCTAAGTACGATGGACATCCTTGTCCGTCGAAAAGGATACCGACGGACGCGGACGTCCATCGTACACATCGAGCGGGTATAAATTTACCTGCCGCTCGCCTAAGCACGCCTCAAAGGGCACACCACAAGATTGTTTCGCTGGTTGACCACGCAGCCCAACAAAGAAGAAGCCGAAGATGTAAAATGCATTGCTCACGGGCAATCGGTGCGGTATCCAGACCGCCTAAGTGTCACGCCTTCAAAATCTGAAACAGACGCCTCATGAAACGTTCACCCAACCCAGCCGAGTTCCACACCTCCCACCCCGCCATGAATCGTTCGCGGGCTTTCATTCTTTCCGTACTGCTGCTGGTCTTGGCGTCAACACTCCAGCTCCACGCCGCTGAACCGTCCGCTCAGTTGCCCAACTTTCTCGTCATTCTTACCGATGATCAAAGCTGGGTTGGCACCTCGTTGCTCATGGATCCTGCCAATCCGGACACAAAGTCTGACTACCTCCAGACGCCCAATATCGACAAGCTGGCGTCCTCCGGCATGCGTTTCACTTATGGCTATGCCTCGGGCGCGTGGTGCACCCCCACGCGGCGCAGCATTCAATGCGGCAAGGGGCCACAGCAGCACATCTACAACAATGCCAAGGACGGCAATGAGTCGCAATTCGCCAATGGCATGTCGATCCCGCGGGCCCTGAAGCAGGTAAATCCGGCCTACGCCTGTGCGCACTTTGGCAAGTGGCATCTGCAATACGCAAGCGTCACCCCCGAGACGCTGGGTTACGACGTGAGTGACGGCGATACCAACAATGAGGACGGCGACCTTGCCGGCCAGCCGGACGCTGCCGTCACCAAATCGAAAACCAGCAAGAACACTCCAGATGTTTGGGAGGATCCCAAGACGATCTTTTCACTGACTAAGCGCACCGGTGATTTCATCGATGCGCAATCCAAGGCGGGGAATCCCTGGTTTGTCCAGCTCTCGCACTATGCGGTGCATTTGAAGATCGGTTATCGGCAGGGCACGCTGGATGCTTTGCAAAGCCGGCCCTTGGGAAAGAAACACGCGGTGCCGGAATTCGCCGCCATGACCGAAGATCTGGACACCGGCATCGGCGAGTTGATGGCGCGGCTCAAAAGCATGGGCGTCTTGAGCAACACCTACATCATCTTTCTGAGCGACAATGGTGGACGTGGCAAGATACCTGTGGAAGGCAAGGCGGACCGGTCGACGCTGCCCACGAACTACCCGCTCGCCGAATCGAAACACTCCATCTACGAAGGAGGCCTGCGCGTGCCTTTTGCGATTATCGGGCCCGGCATCGCCAGCGGAGCCGTGAGCGCAGTGCCTGTGTCCGGTGTGGACATTCTGCCTACCATCGCCGACTTCGCCGGTCATGACGCAGGACTCGGCGAAGGGCTCGACGGCGGCTCATTCAAAGATGTTGCCCTCGGCAAAGCTGTAGCCGTTAAGCGCGCGCATGAATTCCTGGTTACGGAGAGCGAAGGCAGGGAGCGCCTTCGCAACACCGAAAACGCCAAGCCCTCAGACTTTAAAGCCGCGCTGCACAGGGGTGACTACAAACTGATCAAGCTCTACGGTGGTGCAGGCGACGGCCAAAAAGAACTCTATAACCTCGCTGAGGACATCGGAGAAGACCACAATCTCATCGACAGCATGGGGGCCCGCGCCGCCGAACTCGAGAATGCACTTGATGACTATCTCTATTCCGTGGGCGGCATGACAAAGAGCGAAGGCGGAAGAAGCCGCCGGAAAATAAGCAAAGAATGACCACCGCCAACCCGCCCTTCTGCATGTAAGCATTTCATTTCGCAGACCGGCCAAAGATTCCCATGAAGCACCTTAACGACAGAGGATCCCGGTAGATCGGACTCGCGTAGCGATGAGTTTGTCGCAGACAAGTTTACTCGGCCTGAGCTTTATTCAATAAGACCATGGGCCTCAGGGGATCTCGACGCGTTGGCCGTTTTGATACCGCTCAGCGAACCGGTACGGGTGACTCAAGTCCGAGTTGTCAAAGATGAGCACATGTGGCAATCTCTCGATCGCTCGAGCGAGGTTTGCTTGCGTGCGAGCGAATCTTGCCTGCAGCTTCTCGTCGGGGACATCGTGTCCGCCTTGGCTGGCTCGCATCGACACTCGCTGGATCGAAGTCGCGGCATCATTAATCCGAATGAAGATCATCACGACTTCATAGCCGCTGACCGCATACTGAGCCAACTGCTCAACCTTTTCGCCGACTGGGTCCGACAACACGGTCTCAAACACAAAGCTCTCGCGACGCTCGATCAACGCTGCTCGAATTGCGCCGGCCGTTTCCGCAGCCTCGTAGGGTCCGATGTTCAATTCGCGAGCGACCTCATCGGCGTTCACAAATCGCAAACCACTGTCGACCAGTTGGGTAGCGAAGAACGTCGACTTACCGGCACCGTTGGAACCGGCGATCGCAATCACGATCGGGCGTCTTTCGAGAAAGTCAAAATCCATCTTCACTCGTCGGCAGACTCAAAGACTCGGTTCACAAACCGGCCAATCGTCTCGGTACCGTCCTCGTCCGTCTTGCGAAGCAAACCGGGACGATCCGAAACCGGTTCGTAGTGCGGGAACGGCCGTGATTGCAGATAGTCGCTCACGCGTTGCCGGCCCGCCGGCGAGTCCACTTCCGCGATCGCTTCGGACAACGGACGCACCGCGCCGGCTTGTCGAAGTGCCAGCGCCCGATCGCCTCGCAGCAGCGGCTCAAGCGATTTCCCGAGCGCAGCCCAAAATTCAATTTGGCCAGCAATGCTACGTTGTGAAAGCTCCGCCGTCGCCCGTGCATCACACACCAGCTCATCAGAAAGTTTGACGGGTTGCCCCATGTTTTTTGCTCCTTGGTTTTGCTCACCGACCTCCATGGTAGCATAACGCTACCCGCAATTCAACATTCCATCTTTACCTGCCAGCAGTCGCGAGTCGTCGCCTTTCGCGATCCTGAACTGCGGGCAAAGAAGCTCGAGGAAGTTCACCCAGAGAATTGTCGTTCCCGCAATCGCAACTTCATCGTCCGCCGGATCGCTTGGCGGATCCAAGCGAACGAAGAAGGCGGACTGAGCGAACGGGCACTGCTTCGCGCCTGACCGATCGCCGATGAGTCTGTGGCGATGTAGTGCGTTCCAAGATGCCACCGAACTGGGACCTTCCAAAACAACGGCAGCGGGCGGCTTTTGATCGCCCGAGGCGTTCCTAATGGTTCTGGCCCCCATCGGGATCGACCGGTTGCAAAATGTGGCCTCCGAGCAAAAGAAGGCTGTGCATGCAGAAAGAGTGACGGACGCGGCTGGAAGGTGTCGGCCCTATATGCTCAATCCGCCGATTGGCTGGATGGCTGGAGCGTGATCCGCAGCGGAGAAGTGGAATCGGCATCGTTGGTCACTCGCAACCCGCTGGTGTAGTAGTCGGCAAAGCGGCGGGG
>TARA_R110002073_G_scaffold144222_2_pt1 | contig 14342 bp, 26 predicted proteins | sample TARA_R110002073 | Tara Oceans TARA_R110002073 (sample SAMEA4397174) | marine metagenome | biome: Polar Biome; feature: [DCM] deep chlorophyll maximum layer (ENVO:01000326); material: water (ENVO:00002006), including particulate matter (ENVO:01000060) such as... | depth 40 m
ACTACATCACAATTTACTTCTGCTGCTATAGGTGGTGGAGCAAGCGGTGGAGCAACTAAGGTTGTTGTTGTTGAATCAGAAATAACCAACTCACAATCTCAAGTAAAAACTATTCAGACGAATGCTAGTTTTTAATGAAAGATAGTGTTAAAATATTTGTTGTATATTTGCTTTTGATTCTAATAATAATAACCTATGGATTATTAACAGATGTTCGTTGATAAAAAAACAAAAGCGGCTCGTCTAAGTATCTGTAAAAAATGCGAATTTTACAGAAATTTTTTAATGTTGAAAATGCCAAAGTTTTTAATGGGAGCAAGATGTGGTAAATGTAAATGCTTTTTAGATGCAAAAGCAAGTCTAACAAAAGAATGGTTTGGAGAATGTCCTTTAGATAAATGGGAGTAACACTAATAAAACAAATAGCAGATAAGATAAGTATGTCTGAAACTGATACTAAAGAAAGTATTAAAGGTGCTATTGAGGTATTAGATGAATCTACGCTAACATCTAAAAAGTATGATGGCAAGGCCCTGCAGTCTCTGTTTTATTATTGGCATCGTTATATTCCTAACGCTAAACAAAATATAGGGTGTGTAGGGTGTCGTAAAACTGTTTTTCAATTCTGGAAAAGAGTTGTAAATGATTGGGAACAAGAATAATATGGCAGAAAGACAGAATAGTAAAGAGGTTGTATATGAGTATCTTGAGCTTATAGAACAAGAGGTTACAATAAGAATTGGAAAGGAGGCAACCATTAAAGATACTATTTTACATTTAATTGAAAGAGGGTTAATTCAGCCTAAAAAAATAAGAAACTATATGATAATCCACGACTTTGACAATCTTCTAGTGTCTAATGAAGGAAATAGAACCCATACTTTTATGGATTTATCTATAAAATATCATCTAACAGAACGACAAGCGCAAACAGTAGTATACAAGGAAAGAGTTAAGTATGTTCCTGCGTATAATGTAAGCTATTAAAGTTTTTTCCTAAAACTTCGTAAAACTTTTTTTATCTATTTGTATTTTTGTAAGCTATGGAGAAAAAATGGTATGAGATAAATAATAGTACTGAAGTAACAGACATTTATTTGTTTAGTGATATAGGTACTTTTGGAGTTTCTGCACAAAGTTTTGTGGAAGAAATTAAAGAGTATGAAAATAAAGAATTAGCAATACACATTAACAGTTTAGGAGGAGAAGTTTTTGAAGGTATGGCTATTTATTCTATTATTCAAAGAAGAAAAGCAAAAACAACAGTTTATATAGAAGGCATTGCGGCAAGTATTGCTTCGGTAATCGCTTTAGCGGCAGACGAAGTTATTATGAGTGAAAATTCTTTACTTATGATACATAATGCGTGGGGAGGAAGTAGTGGAGATGCTAAAGAAATGAGGAAACAAGCTGATGTTCTTGATAAGATATCAAATGAAATTGCTGAAATCTACGTTAAAAAAACTCGTCTATCTTACAATGAGATTGAAATGATGATGAGTGAAGAAACTTGGTTAACAGCAGAAGAAGCAGTAGCACTTGGATTTGTGGATTCAATATCAGAGCCAATCAAAGTTGCTGCAAAATATGATGTTTCAAAATTTAAGAACATCACACTAGAGAAAGTTGAAAAAACTTTAAATATTAACAAAAAAAAGGAAATCAAAATGACAGAAGAATTAAAATCTTGGTTTAACTCAAAGATTGAAGATATCATTGCTAAGACTAAAAGTGATGATGAAACTGCTCAATCTATTGAGTCTGTTGATGTGAACATAACTCTTGCCGATAATGAAGAAATAAAAAATAAACTTTCTACATTTGAAACAGCCGTTACTGAACTCAACAATTCTATTACTGATTTAGAAGGAGAAAAAGAAACTCTAACTGAAGAAGTGGGTAGATTAACTGCTTTGTTAGCAAAGGCAGAAGCGGTAGGAACTGAAGTGCAAACTGAAGGCGACCCTGCTGTAATTACAAAAGAAGAAGTTTTAGATGATAATGCAAAATTCTTTAACAATATTGCAGAAGCATTAAGAACCCCTTTTGTTAGGTAATAGTAATAATAGTAATAATTAAAAATTAAAAGAAAATGGCATTATTAGATATAGCAAACAATGGTTTAGGAGGCTTGTACACGGGTACATACGCTTCTAAAATCTTATTAGAGCCAATGTTCCATTCAGATGAGATTATGAGAAACTACTCAATCTATCCGAATGTTAAGTTTCAAACGAACATAATGATGGCTGAAAAATTAACAGACATCACGGCAATTAATGACGGGTGTGGCGCTAACACTTGTACAGGTGCAAAGTTGCACGATATGGATATTACTCAAAAAGTTCTTTCAGTAAAAAATGTATCTGTAAAACAAGAACAATGTTGGAATGAGTTTGAAGAAGAAGTAATTAGAGAATCATATAGAAATGGCGTTAATATGCCTGACTTGAGTGGTACTGACTTAGCAAACTTAATTATAAAAAGAGTTTCACAAGGTATTAAGCACGATACAATTAGAAATATGTGGGCAGGAGATTTTGGATTAATTGGGAATGTGGTTAACTGTTCTTATGCTTCAATGGGAGATGGCTTATGGGAATCATTACGAGCAGTAGGTGCGCCTTTTGCAGGAGCAGGATTAACTGAATATACAGCAACAGGAACGGCAGCTGCTAACTTAATTGCAGTAGGAGCAACGATTGCCCCTGTAGATGCAGAGCTTTTATTAAGAAGCGTATTTGATGCAGCACCTGCAGAATTACAACAAACAGCTCCGGGAGAAAAGAGAATGTTTGTAACACCAAACATTTATAACGCATATTACGGAGCTTTAACAGCAGTTAGTCCTGCAGTAGGTTCAGTAGATTATGGACATAGCGAAGCGCAAACAGGAGTAAATTATCCAAGATTACACTTTAGAGGTGTTGAGGTTGTTCCAATGTATGAGTGGGATGTTGCATTTACTGCATTAGCAGCTGCACCACCTGCATTATTTACTACTGTAGGAGCTACACAAAGCACTCAAGGATGTATTTATGCAGCTAAGAGTAATTTGATTATTGGTACAGACACTACAAGTCCTGATACTCAATTAAAAATGTTCTATGACAATGTGGGAGAAAATATGTTAATTAAAGCTTACTTCACTATGGGCTTCCAATTCGGTTGGAACTCTCTAGTAACAGGAGGAATGTTAGCATAATAAATTAGTAATAACCTTAAAATTAAAAGAAAATGGCAATAACATCAGGAATTTATACGCAATGTGCTGATTTAGTCGAGGTTGGTGGTATTTTTAACATCTATGTTACTGATTTATCTAATCTTGCAACTGTAACACCAAATCCAGGAGCGTCTGAACACGATTACACAAACCTTACGGGGACTGTGGAGTGGGCAATGTTTAATACAAAGCCAAGTACAGCTTCGTGGGCAACTACATCAAGTAAAGAAAATGGAGTTACAAAATGGGAAACTACTGTTTCTTGGTATGTACCTAATATAACATCAGCAAAGTCTTTTGTTGCGGAAGCAATGAAAAATGGTTGCTTGGTGGCAGTAGCTACATTTAGAAGTGGAGTATCTCTTACTTGTGGAATAAGCGTTCCATACGAAGGTTTTGGAGCAGGCTCAACTGATTGGATTTACAATCAAACTTTTGGTACAATGACGATTGAGGAAAATAGTGGTTCAGATTTTGCAGACGACCAAGGAGGAACAATATCTATTGTCGCTTCATCGTTTGAAGTTCCACGAACTTACTCAGGAACAATTACGCCTGCAGCAGGTAATTTAACTGCTGCATTAGCATAATAGTTAATAATAATTGATAAAAGCAAAGGGGAGCAATCCCCTTGCTTATATCTTTTTAGTAAATGTGCGATTGCGAATCAAAAAATATTGTAGATTTACACCAACTTAAAATATATTTAGATATGGCTAGATACGAAGTTAAGAAAGAATGGTTAGGCAAGGGGTTATGCTCAGCTTTAGTGGTAGATATGAAGGGTGCAAGGTATAAGGCGGATTGGGATAATTCTACTCAAGAACAGCTTGCTTATGTTTACGAAGAATTAAGGGATGGTCCTCTTTTCATAAATAAAACAAATAAAGCAAGTGAAAAAGCAGAAAAAAGTTCAAGTAAAGCCAAAAAGCCAAGCGAAAACAACGACAAAGAAGAGTAAGAACATTTACGAGTTTGGTGTTTTTAACTTAGCAGTTCCAGAGAATATATCTGAGCCAAAGAACATAAAAAACCTAAACACAAAATATGTTCCGTTTGGCGATGATAATTTATTTCCTCAATATTTAGCAGAGCTTAAAAGAAAGTCCTCTACAAATCGTTCTGTATTAGCACAAAAAACAATCTTCACAAGTGGAGCAAAGTTTGTTTGCAATAACGAAGAACTTGAAAGATTTATTAAAGATGTTAATGCAGACCACGAATCCCTAAGAGATGTTTTCAAAAAATTAGCAGATGATTATTACACTTTTGGTAATGCTTATTTAGAAGGTGTTGTCTATGATGGGGGTGTAAATCTATATCATTTAGATGCTACAACTGTAAGGGTTTCTAAAACAAATAAAGAAGTTTATATAAACTCTGATTGGTGCAGGCATTGGAATAACGAGGAAAAAATTAGTAGACTTCCAATCTACCCAAGAGTGGCTCATAATAAATTTGTAATACATTTTAAAGATTATGAACCTACCTTTAGATTCTATGGGCTTCCTGATTATGTTGCTGCATTAGAGCATATTGCGGTAGATTATGAAATAGGAAAATGGAATCATACTAAATTCAAAAATGGCTTCCAACCCTCTGCGATTGTAGAGATTAGTGGAGATATGGGAGAAGATGAGGCAAAAAAATTAGTAGAAGAGGCACAAAAGAAATTTGTAGGAACTGCAAATAATGGTAAGATTATGTTTATCGTTAAAAATGGAGACACTACTCCTGCAAATGTAAGCATTATAAAAGACGACCAAGAAGGGAGTTGGTTGGACTTACAAAAAATAACCGACCAAAATATTATCACAGCTCATAGGTGGCAACCATCTTTAAGTGGTATTGTTAGTTCGGGAAAAATGAATAACACGGGAAGTGAGATAAGAATTGCATACGATATGGCAATGACTACAGTAGTTAAAGATACTTCGGAACTGCTATTAAATGGAATAAGAAGGGTTTTATATAATGAATTGCATTTTGACCCTAGAGACCTTACTATTCATTATGAACCACCTGTATCTTATGCTAATGATATAGAGGTTAAAGAAGTTTTAACTATAAACGAACAAAGAAGAATGTTAGATGAGGACTTGCCTATGCTTGAACACGGAGATTTATTTGTAGCGGATAGAGAGGTCATAGTAACAGAAAGACACGATGATAATGATGATAATGAAGATGATGAAACTGCTGAATATAAAACAACAAACACAATAGAAGAATAAGAAATGGCAAATTTAAGACAATATATACCATTAGCAACGGCAGGAGAAGTAATCTCTCAATCTTTTACTAATGCAAATACTGACCCTTATTTAATATCTAATGACACTATTGTTATGGCAGAACTTGCTCACTTCAAACCAATATTAGGAGATGAGTTTTACGGAGAATTAAAATTAGAGAATAATAATGGGACACTAACTGTAGCGAATCAAGACTTAATGACTTATTACCTTATCCCTGCTTTGGCGTGGATGACAAGATTTGAGGTTATTGTAGAAATCCAAAACAATAGTAGCTCTGCAGGTGTAGTAACAAACATAGATGAATTTGCAAGTGCTATAACTCCTGATGAGTTAAATGTATATAGACAAAGCACATATAGGAAGGCAGAGCTTTTTATGACAGATATGATGAATTATATAAAAGGCTCAGACCAAGACGGATTGTTTCCTACTTTTGAAGCAAATAATCCTTGTAGTGGGAATGAAGTATGGAAAAATCACGGAATAATAATGTATGATAGTATCTATGACCGTCAATGGTGTGGAGCGTGTAGCGGATATTACTATTCTAGTAATTGTGGTTGTGGTTGTAATAACTGTTAAAGAATAAAAAATGGCAAGTAACGAACATAAAAATTTAAGCGAAGGAAATTTACACAATCCAAAAGGATTTGCTACAGCGACAAACGATACACTATGTTCTAAAGATGATGTTGCAGGTCTTACTTGGCTAGCTAAATCAAAAGTTAAAGTAAAGAAGGCTACTTTTTCGGGGTATTGCTCGGTAATTGCAAATTATAAATATCCTGTAAGTCAATCTGACGCTCAGTCTCCATACGAAATAAGCTTAGATTATGGAAGCGCTACTATTAGTAATGCCACTACGGTTTCTCAAAATTTATTTTACAGAATAGGGGATTTTGTAGCTGACCAAGCGTGTACCTTTCAAAGGGCATATTTGGAAATCTCTGCTCCTGATGTAGCTATAACAATAACGGTAGCGTTAGTAAAATATACACCTTCTGATGCTGTAGCAACTTCTTATCCTGTTTCTATTTTTGAACAACCTGCTATCACTTTAGGAAATGACAATCTAGTTTCTTCTTACACTATAGATATGACAGACGCTGCTGTGGTATTAAATCTTGCCATAGCAAAAGGAGACCATATTTTTCTAATGGTTAAAGGAGATGATATAGGAACAGGCGATGCTTATATAAATGTGGGAGCAGAATTTGGATACACAAATTAATAATAAAAAAAAATGAAATTACAGATGAATGATACGATACAGGTGGTAGGGGCAAATATAGCGAGTATAGGAATATCTCTTTCGCAAATGAATGAGTTATTAACTTTGATTTCATTATCATTAGCAATATTTTTTACAATTTACAAATATTTAAAAATTAAAAATAAATAAGATATGGCAACAACAGTAACAGCATCAAGTTTATCAGTAACTATTAACGAGTCCGTTACATTAAATGGGGTTACATATGGTAATTCGGTTAGCAAACAATTTACAAGTCAAGGAGAGGTTGACCAAAGAATAATGAGTATAAATGCAGGAGAGGGTATTATGACAGATATATTTAGTTTCTCTACGGCAGACGGAATGGGCATTGGGGTTGCTGCTAATTATGCATATTTTAGAATCACAAATCTTGATGACACAAACTTCGTGACACTTCAGATTACCTCAGGAGATACTTATTGGATTAAATTAAAGGCAGGAGAGAGTTTTATGTTGATGGATAATGAGATGGATGCTATTGCGTCAAGTTCAGTATTTGGAGCTTTTGGAGATGTTTCAAAGGTTTCGGCTGATGCAGATACAGCAGATGTTGATATAGAATATGTAGTTGTAACAGCAGGAGCAGCGGTTTAATGGTAAAGAAAGCAGCGTTTATATTTAGAGATAAACGACAAAAAAAAAGGAAGGGTGTGCATAGTAAAAATGCTTCAAAAAGTCAAAATGGCTATAAGAAAAAATATCAAGGTCAAGGGAGGTAGTGCTAATTTACTGATAATCAGAGATACTTTTACAAAGAAATCTGTAATAGGAAAGCTTTATTGTGGTGGAGAATTTATTGCACATACCCTAGAATTACCTTGGAAAAATAATGAAAAAGGTGTATCTTGCATTCCTGAAGGAGAATATAAGTGTAGAATTAGGTTAGCAAGAGAAAGTAGAACAAGAGATTATGTTCATTTGTTAGTTCAGGATGTTGAGAACCGTTCATATATTCTTTTCCATCGTGGGAATTTCCCATCTGATAGTAGAGGATGTATTTTAACAGGGACACATAGAGCGCAGACCCCTGATAAAATTTTTGAAAGTAAAATAGCGCACACTTATATGATGAACTATATTTTAGAGAATCAGCTAAGTGAAAACATTAATTTAATAATTAAAAAATAAAAAAATGAAAAATTGGTTAATTTTAGCAATGATGAAAAGTAAAAAGTTTTGGTATGCTATTAGTTCTGTAATCGTTCCTACCCTTGTAACTTATGTTGGAGTAGATGAAGAAACTGCTACAAATCTTTACCACGCAATTCTTGTACTTATTTTAGGTCAAGGTATTGCTGACGTTTCAAAAAAATAATGTAACTTTGCATTATCGTTGCTAGACGACCTGTCTAGCGCATAGTCGTAGTTTAGTTAGTAATAAGAAAGGGGGGTAGTTTCCCCTTTCTTCGTATCTTATCTCAAATATTTTTATATCTTGGCTAAAATTTTTGGTGTTGAAACTGCTTATATGCGTTGAAACTGCTTATATGCGTTGAAACTGCTGAAACTGCTGAGTTTCAAAACGCCAATGAAACTGCTGATATATGAACCAACAATTTAGACCACGCTTAACATCACAAGAGTACGAATATATAAAATCAATAAGAAACAATAGAGGTGGTGTAGGAATTATAGGAGATACTCACGAACCATTTTGCCACCCTGATTATAGAGATTTTTGTTATGATGTGTTTGATAGGTTTGGTATTTCTGAAATAATACATATAGGAGATGAGGTAGATAACCACGCATTGTCTTACCACGAAAACTCAACGGAAGCTCTTGATGTTGTAAGAGAGGGAGAATTAGCACAGGAACAGATGAATGAATGGTATAAAACATTTCCTAATGTAAAGGTGTGTGTAGGTAATCATTCTGCATTACCTTTTAGAAAAGCAACCTCAACAGGAATACCTAAGAGATTTCTTAAAACTTATGAAGAAATTTGGGAAGCTCCAAAGGGTTGGGAGTGGAGATTACAATGGGAAATAGATGGTGTTTTATATGAACACGGAACAGGTAGTAGTGGTATAAGTGGAGCAAGGAATAGAGCAATAGCAAATAGACAATCTACTGTTGTAGGACATTCTCACTCTTTTGCAGGAGTTTCTTATATGGCTAGTAGAAATGATATTATCTTTGGAATGAATGTGGGTTGTGGAATTGATGTAGACGCTTATGCTTTTGCTTATGGAACTCACTTTCCTAAAAAACCTACACTAAGTTGTGGTGTTGTTTTAGATAGTGGCGAAACTGCTGTTGTTATCCCTATGGATTTAGGAAGTAAAATTCAAAGAATTAAATAATCATATATACTATATCTTATTCTTTTACTTAAACTAATTATATTACTATTACTTTAACTATTACTATTACTATAAGGGTTTAGGCAACCCTTAGCCAACCCTTAAATTATTTAATCAAATTCAGGTTAAAATTAAAAAAAATAAAAAAAAAGTGTAAATAAGTTTGGCAGTATAAAAAATTGTTATATCTTTGCCAAGAATTTCAACTAACGAAATACTAACTAAACGACTAAAAATTATGAAGAATTTAGAGAAAATCTTAAACAACACGCTAGATAAACTAGCAGTAGATTATGAAAACAAATTTCTTTCACAAAGCAAGTATAGTGATAATGCACTAGATACTGCAATAGAGATTTGTACAAAACACCTACCTTTTATGGATAAAGTTAAAGCCAAAAGACAAATGGTAGTATTTACTTTATCTGACAATCCTAAGTATTGTTTAGATTTAGTGGACTATTATTATGGTAATGGGCTTCACGAAGATTTAAACGGTACTCACTATCTTAATCAATTTAGAGAAACATTAGCACACGACTTATTAGGATTATATAATAAAGATGAGCATTTTGTTCCAAGAATTAACAATAAAACTGATTAGATATGAATGGATTTAGCTACGAAGATTGGGCAACAGGAACTTATCAAAGTTGTAATGACCCTACTGAATACAATAGCAATAATCGTTCTTGTAATCTATGCGATAAAGACGCAGAGAATATGGATGAGTTTTGTGAAAATCATCAACCCTGTATTATGTGTGGAGATAATGAAGATTGTATATGCGAGGAAGAATTTAGTAATGTAAGTAATTGTTGTGAAGCAGTTTATTATGACCCTAGTTATCCTGATAATGATATATGTAGTGCTTGTGGAGAACACTCTGTAAGTGTTTGGGATGAAGCAAGAGATAATTGCAGGACTAAAACTAATTAACTATGGGAAGAATGAAAGAAGAATTTATGCAAATGCAAGAACAAGAAACACTTAATCAAATGAGTAATAATCTAAATAAAATTAAAATGAAAAAAGTACCAAAAATTCAGGACGCAGTAGAAGTAAAAGAAACAAAAAAAGAAACTTTAAGAAGGTTATTCAAAGCGAATAATCTTGTTGAGGAAGATGTTTATAAAGATAAAAGAGGATTTGTTATTATTACACGAACAGGAATAGACAAGATTGTAAGCAAACAAAATATACAGGTAGCCTACGAACCTGTAACAATGACAAAAGAATGGGTTGTATTAAGAGCAACTGCAAGTATGAGAATTGGACCTAGTGAAACTGATGTTAGAAATGTAATGACATTTGGAGAGGCAAGTGATGACAACTTAATGGGTGGTGGAAAAAAGTTTCCTGTTGCTATGGCTGAAAAGAGAGCTATGAGTAGAGCTGTTCTAAAAATTGCAGGGTTCTATGAGCAAGGAGTATTTGGGCAAGATGAAATTGTTGATTAGTGAATGAGGAGTGGTTTGAAGGAATTGTTAATGGAGAACCAAAAGAGGCAGAATTATGGCAACTTGCTTATATTGAAAGCAAACTTCATTATACATCAATAACTGCGAATGAACAATCTTCTATAATGGGAGTATTAAATATTTTAAGCGAAGAAGAGGCAGACGAAATAATTAAAAAAATAAAAGAAAATGAAATCAAGATTGACCCCAAGCACCAATACGAGCAAATGCGACAAGCAGGAGTATTTAATGGTGGAGATAATAAAACATCATAGCAAGGCATTTACTTACATTGTATCAAACGGCACTACCCTAATAGGAGAGCTTGTTGAGGACGATATAACAAAATTCTTAACAGAACAAGAGGTAAGAAAGTTTTATGGAACTAAAACAACTAAATACCTTGTACCTATGAATAAAATAAAAGCACTTATTGTTAAACCAAAATATTATTAAAATGGCAAATAGAAAACATAACTACGATAGAATTAGAAATTCAAGGAATGAGCTTGAAGCAGTATTAAGAATTAGAGGTATATCTAAAAGAAGATTTGGTATGATATGTAATATCAAAGGCTCTACTATTGAAAAATATCTTGACAATCCTTATTTTTTAAGATACTATCAAATGAGAAGATTAGCAAACTTTCTAAACATAGATGTAAAAGATATAATAGATATGATAGAAGTAGATTTGAACGAGGGCGAACTATTGATTAAAGGAGAAGAAGATTTTGATTTAGTAGGAGCGTTACCTTCAAAATATAGGAAAGATGAAGTTTAGTGACTATTATAATGGAGTACTCTTAACAGAGATTGAAGAAATTTTTAGAGTAAGCAGAAAGAGTATATTTTTAGGGAAACGAAATAGACAAATTATGTATGCAAAGCGTATGTATATTGCAGTATTAAGAAATTTATTTGCATTAACCTACCAAGAAATAGGAGATTTAACAAACCTCTCACACGCTTCGGCGCTGCACCACTCTAAGATATCAGATTTTTTCAGAGGTATATATGTAGAAGATGAAGAAACCTATAAGCGTATTAAAAACAGACTAAACGAGGTTGGAGGAGAGGCAAGAATAACTCAACTATTACAAGACAATGCAAAAATAAAAAAAGAATTATTAGAAATGTATAACCTTAAAATTGAAAACAATGAGCAATGAAAAAAACTACATACCAAGTAGTATAAAAAAGGTAACGACTAAATATGGAGACTTATTTAATGCAAATCTCAAATTAGAGGACTTGCAAAAAATTGCAAAAAGAGGTTGGGTAAGCATAACAATAGCAGAAAGGAAAGAAGTTTCTGAAAAAGGTGCAACTCACTATGCTTTTGAAAATACTTATGAGCCTCCTAAAAAGGTTGATGAAACTGCTAATGAAACTGCCAAAGAAGATGACTTGCCTTTCTAATGAAAACGAAAGAACTTTATTTACTTGGGGTTTTATATGAAACAATAGGTAGACAAATATTTCCTACTGATGATGAGTATTCAAGATTTGACGCTTACGACTTAAAGGATAATATATATGAATTAAAAGTAAGGGGAGCATATTATGAGGACACTCTTATAGAATTTGATAAATTCTCTTTTAATTTAATGTACGCAAAAACTTTTGGAAAACGCTTTTTATATGTAGTTCAAATGGATGATATGGGGTATGTGTTTGATATATCGGCATTATATAATGAAGGGTATGATTTTAGGTGGCAAACCTTAGAATTGCCCAAACACACCGAATTTACTAAAAAAGAGCCAATATCAAAGGTTGCAGGGTATATAAGCATAGAAAATACCATATTTGCATTCAAAGTGTTATAATTATTTGAAAATAAGTGCTAAATAATTTGGTCAATTCAAATAAATGTCGTATCTTTGTATAGAATTAAGGGGTAAAACTACTTATTCAACTAACTAAATGCTAACTAAACTAACTATTATGAACGAAAAACTTAACGAGAGAAAAAAATTATTAATTGATGTGCTATCAATTCAAACCACAAGTGGTAATGAATTTGATATGATTGCATATATAAAAGATTTTTGCACAGAATTTGTGCCGAAAGCAAAGGTTGTAATCAAAGACAATAATATATATGTAACAAAAGGAAAATCTAAAACATATCCTTGTATTGTTGCACACACGGATACAGTACATAGCATACATAAATATTATAAAGTATTTGATGATGATGGCTGTATATTTGCTTTCAATTCTGAAACAGGATTGCAGGTTGGTGTAGGTGGAGATGATAAGGTAGGGATATGGATAGCATTGGAAATGCTATTAAAACAAGATGATATTAAATGTGCTTTCTTCCATTCAGAAGAAATTGGGTGTGTAGGAAGTAGTAGTGCAGATATGGAATGGTTCAAGGATGTGGGCTATTGCTTTCAGGCAGACAGGAGAGGTAGTACCGATTTTGTAAATTCTATATCAGGAAAATTATATAGCAAAGCATTTAAGAAATCCGTTAAACCTATTCTTGCTCATTATGGATATAAAGAGAGTAGTGGCTCAATAACTGATGTAGGGCAACTTGCTGAAAATGGTATAGGCGTATGTGTTGCTAATATGAGTTGTGGTTATTATTCTCCACATTCAGATGAGGAGGTGGTAATATTTGAACACGCAAGTAACTGTTTAGATATGATAGAAACACTTGTAGATGAATTAGGAAATAATGTATATGAATACCAATACGAAAACAAATGGGCAAATTACGGATATGGGAGTAACAAGTGGGGAGATTTTACAGGCGCAAGTAGAGATTATTGGTACGGAAATTACGGAACTGCTCAAAATGAAGTAGTGAATGAAGTAGTGTATGATGAGCAAACAGGAGAGGAGAGTTGTTACTATTGTAATTGCACCGAACTTATGGAGAGTGAGTATACTGATGATACAAATGACTATCGTTTTTGTCCTGATTGTTGTAGCGATATATTATTAGGAGAAAAAGAAGTTGCAGACCCTAATCAAATGCAATTAGAACTTGAAGCAGAAGATGTAGAGTATGAAGATATTTCTGACAGTTATGATGATAGCTTAGAGCATAGAACTATTGTAAATGAATACTTAAAAAATAAATAATTATGAAAAAAACAGAAAGAAAAACACTTCTTGTTTGTCCTGATTGTGCTTCAAGTAATATAGAATTTAAGGTTTGGTATAACCCTAACGATAGAAAAAGCACGGCATTTGAATTAGATGACGGAGAAATAGAGGATGGGTGGTGTCATACTTGCGAGGTGCAGATAAGCCATTGCGTAGAGAGTGAAGTAAGTATAGAAATTAAAACTAAATAGATATGGCAAAGAGATTTACTGATACAGAAAAATGGAAAAAGGGATTTGTTAGAAGCCTGCCCCCTGCATATAAATTGTTATGGTTGTATATGCTTGATGATTGTGATAATGCAGGTGTATGGCAAGTTGAGGTTGAGGTTGCTTCAATACGATTAGGTGTAAAGCTAAACGAAAATGAAGCGTTGAAACTGTTTGGAAATAATGTAATCAGCTTTGATGAGGGAACAAAGTGGTTCATTAAAGAGTTTGTTAAGTTTCAACAAGGAGTAAATCATATTAGCGAACTAAACGACAACTCAAATCCACACAAAAGTATTTTAAGGATAGTAGAGCAGTACAACTTACTTTCATTAGAGGACAACCCTATTACTGAGGTTGAGGCTCTTAAAACGAAGAAAATAGCAAAACGATTTAAGAAACCAACGATTGAAGAAGTATTACACTATTGCATAGAAAGAGACAATAGCGTTGAGGGAAATAAATTCTACAATTTCTA
>TARA_R110002073_G_scaffold60209_23_pt1 | contig 14333 bp, 10 predicted proteins | sample TARA_R110002073 | Tara Oceans TARA_R110002073 (sample SAMEA4397174) | marine metagenome | biome: Polar Biome; feature: [DCM] deep chlorophyll maximum layer (ENVO:01000326); material: water (ENVO:00002006), including particulate matter (ENVO:01000060) such as... | depth 40 m
AAATCGAAGCCCCGCCGTTCAAATTGATCGGATCGCCGCTGCTGAAACTGGCGAAACTCGGCACGGCTTGCTCATCATCGTAAATCGTTACCGTCGCTGTTTGACGCGCCCCCAACACACCTGCGTCGGGATCGCTAAGCGATAGTCTGAACGATTCGGCGGGTTCGGTTTCGTCATCGTCAAGGATTGACAAATCAACCTGCACCATCGATTCGTTTGCGGCAAAGAAGGCGATGCCGCTGACCTCGGTATAATCGCTGCCCGCCGTCGCCGTTTGGTTGCTGCTTTGGTAACGAACCGAACCCGCCTGGGAAATGTCACCGGTTCGCACGATTTGTAACGTCGTCCCACCGGCCGCTTCGCTGACCGAGATTTGACTCTGAGCTAACGCGTAAGTGGTGACGCCGCCGATACCGAAGTCGTCTTGGATATCCATCGACCACGAATCGATCTTGTGGGCATTGGGCAAGTTATAGTTGCTGGCGGTAAAACCGGCAAAGAAGCGTTCCCCCAGATGAGCTTGCAGGTCGACATTGGTCACCAGCGACGCCGTCGCCGGTTTGGTATTGGAATTCGACACAAACACACTGAGCGTGTTCGTGGCTCCGTCGTAATCGATCCATGCGTGCCCCACCGAGCCTGAATTTAGATTGATTGGCGACGCCACCGCTGCGATTTGTGTTCGAAAATCGCCATTGAGAGTGACTGCAATTTCGTCGCCAAATTGGTCCCAGCTATTTTTCCAAGTATCCAACTCGATCGCGATGCTGCGTCCGATACCTCCATACCCCAACCATCCTGCATTCCCGCCAACCGCGTCAGCCCCCTGAGGCGAATTCTGCAAGACAAAGGCAAGTCCGTCAGCACCGCCCGCTCCGGCCCCCTCATTGATCTCGAACGAGAAGCTGGTTTGAAACGAAGTATTTTTGCTGAGCGCAACCGGAGTCGCGAAGAATCCAGACCCGGCTTGATACATCGCCGCCGAGGTTAGCTGCAACTTGCCATCCCCGGTGAACGAGGCACCCCCATTAAGATTGATTGAATCCGCAGACGAAAAGCTGGTCAAATTAACCAACGACGTGTTGACCGGCAGCGTGTGTTTGTAGCGTGCCAGGACGTTTGCTTGAAACGCGAGTCCCGATTCGATTTGCCCGATCGTTTTTTCGAGAGCCCAATTCGCCCCTTGCGACCTCGCGCCGCTGATGTCGATCGATGCAGCAACATCGGCACCGGTCAAGTTGGCGATACTGCGCAGCAACGCTTCCCCGCCACTTCCCGCCCCCACTTCGCACCCATACAGCAAGATGTCGGCGTCGGGTGTGAGAGAAAAAGACCACTTTGCCAATTGCTCGGCGTGTGACTGGATCGTGGCGGCGTCGACGATTTCGCCCGAGAGTTGCAATTGCCCAGCCGCGCCGTGGCTAACGATGTGAATCGACGCAACATTGTGCCGACTCGCAAGCGTCTCGGTGATTTGCGAGATCGCATCTTGGTTGATCGACAACAGGATCACTTCGGCGCCGGGCGATACGGCGCTCGACAACAGATCGTGATCGGCGACCTCCGAATCAACAAACACGATGCTGCGGGTTGCGATGGACTGACCGGCATCCTTTGCGATCGCGTCGTTCGCTGCTGCGGCGGTGGGCGAGTGGGCAGCGTTTTCTGCGGGCGATCCAACTTCGACAAAGTCAACCGAATTGGCGACGGCGACGCCCGCGTCGCCGGCAAGCAACACCCGTGGCTCTAAAGCAGCCAAGCTCCACGTCAAACGGTCACGACGCGCGGTCCGGTGTCCAGTAGCGGACAAAATACGACGTCGCAGCGAGGGAAGCATGGTGTTTGACTCCAAAAAGCACAAACGAGATCAGCAAAAAGGGCAAGTGATCGGATCCGAAGGACTTCACTCGTTATAGCGAATATTCCGAGAACTTATTGGCAGCCATCATGACACTTGCCAAAACAACAAAAGTCAAGTTTTTTGTTCAAGCAATCGTCACAATCCGGACGAAGCTGACCGTTAGGAAGTGCGCGATCGCTACCTTTGGTAAAACCCATCCGATTGATGACATCGGTGTGCTCTATCGCCGCGAATTCGCCAGAATGGCTGAAGTGAGACAGGGATGTATGACTACGTAATCGTGGGCGCCGGATTCTTTGGTTCGGTCTTCGCAAGACGAATGACCGACGCAGGAGCCAAGTGCCTCGTTATCGAAAAACGAGGTCATATTGCGGGCAATTGCTACACGGACGATGTCGGCGGTATTCACGTTCATCAATACGGGCCGCATATCTTTCATACCAATGACGAAGGCGTCTGGAACTTTGTCAACCAATTCGCACGCTTCAGCCGCTTCAGCTATCGGCCCAAAGTCAATTTTCGCGGGCGAATGCTCTCGTTCCCGATCAATTTGACAACACTGCACCAACTTTGGGGCGTCAAAACACCACAGGAAGCGGAGCGGCGTCTCGAAGCCGAGCGTGTCCCGATTGAAAACCCTGCCAATCTCGAAGAATGGGTGTTGTCACAAGTTGGCCAAGAAATCTACGAAACGTTTGTATACGGCTACACCAAAAAGCAGTGGGGACGTGACCCCAAAGAGTTGCCCAGCTCGATTATCCGCCGCTTACCGATTCGATTGACCTGGAACGACGACTATTTCAACGATCGATTCTGCGGGATTCCCGAGGGTGGTTACACCCAGTTATTCCAAAAATTGCTGAAGGGAATCGCCGTCGAAACCAACGTCGATTTTTTAGGCGATCAATCTCATTTCGAATCCATCAGCGACCGCATCGTCTACACGGGTCCGCTGGATCGGTTGTTTCAATACGAGCTTGGGGCCAACGATTGGCGTGGATTGCGATTCGAGCAACAAGTCATTCAGACGCCTGATTATCAAGGCATCGCGGCGATCAATTACACCGACGCGGAAACGCCTTACACGCGATGTGTCGAACACAAACATTTTGATCCCGTCCGCAGTGATCATACGGTGATCACGCACGAGTATCCTGCGGATTGGAAAGTGGGTGACGAGATGTATTATCCCGTCAACAACGAACAGGGCGAAGCACTTCAACAGCGTTACGCCGCCATGCTTCCGGACAATTATTTAATCGGCGGCCGATTAGCTACGTATCGGTATTACGACATGCACCAAGTCATTGCTTCGGCAATGCACTTAGCTGACAAAGAAATGCAACGTCGTTCGGGTCGCATCTTGCAACTCGCTCCGCATCCTTTGGAAACTCGCCGCGCGGCATAATCCCGCTACGGGACCGGCGGCGAAGCGAGTCGCAGGTCAAATTTCATTGCATCATTTATGTTGACTGTTCGTCGTGCGATTCGACTCGTTCGATCTAAAAAATTGAGGTTCCGATGATCCCTTCTCTTTCCGCTACCAATCAAGCCGCAATCGACTTGCTTCGTCAACGGTATCCTTGGCCAATCGAACGCCCTGATTTTGATCCGATTCATTGGAGCATGGATGGCGGTGGTCGCTGGATGGTCACGGAAAAGATCCGCCGCAACAACGTCAGCCTGATCTTAGAAATTGGCTCGTTTCTCGGAGGATCGATCCGTGATTGGTTGGCCGCATCATCGACCGTCAATGTGGTGGCGGTCGACCCTTGGCCTGCATCCTGGGATCTGAAGACTTACGCAATTGAAAACAACCAAAGTGAAATGGTTGCGAATCAGCTAGGACGTGAGAACGGATTCTATCAAACCTTCCTCACCAACTTGTGGGACAACCAAGACCGTGTGATTCCCGTCAAAGAATACTCGCCCGCGATCCTTTACGAACTGTCGGCGATGGGTCTAAAGCCCGACCTTATTTACTTGGACTCGGACAAAGTCGGCAGTGAAATCGAACTTTGCCATGAACTGTTCCCCAATGCCATTATGACTGGCGATGATTGGTGTTGGACCGACGAACAAGGTGAATGTGCCATTCGCAAACCCGTTTACGATTTCTGTGAAAAGCATTCTCGCTTCCTAAAGGTGGAACGGGCTACTTGGATTATCGACAACGAACCTCCTTCCCTCGCATTTCAAATCCGCTCGTTTCGCCGAGCGTTAAAAGCAAAATGGCGAGAGCGACGTTATGCGAAGCGAGAACTTGCGGAGAAGCAAAATGCAGCGTAAACAAAATCCTCGGCTGGCATGCCATGACGACATCAAACCAACGTTTTCTTGGTCGAATCGTCTCGCTGCGTTAAAGCATCGGCTGCAAGGCAAACCCAATGTTCGGCCGATCGGTCCGTACCCGAGTTCGATCGTGGATAGCCAAGGCTGTGAGTTTGGTTATGAAATGTTCTACCACGTTCCCTACGCCTACCATCTCGCAAAAATCGGATGTCTGCAGCGAACGGTCAGCTGTAGCGGGACAAAGTGTTTCTATTTCTTCTCGCCCGATCATCGCGAGGTCTACGATCGACGCCAGTTCGTAAAACACCTCGATTCGATCGATCAACGGCCTCACGAGAGCCCCGATGCAAACCGCTGGGAACCGCCCAACTTTGCGGCACATTACGGCAACAAAATCGACTTAAGATTTTCCAAACCGCTGTTGTTGATTTTCAACAAATACAACGTCGAGTGGGATCATCCGCCGATCAATTTCCTGTCCACTGCGTTCTTGGACCGCGTCGTGCAGAAGACCCAAGATCGGTTTAGTCTGGTCTACCTTCGTCCCACGTCGCACATCGTGCACGACCACATGCCCGTGGGGAATCTGAATGAGAAAGAACGACTGCGTGATCAAGGTGTGATACTCGCCGAAGATCTGTACGAGGATTACCAGCATCTGTCGTTTAACGAGTTCCAGTTGTGTTTGCTTTCGCAATCACAGCACCGGATCGCAGTCCAGGGTGGTGCCGCCTACCTGAACGCTTTATTCCCCGGACAAATGATGCTGCTGCATCGTTACGGGGGTGAGCAGTTGCACGGTAACTATATCGATTTCAAAAGGATGGGCGTGACCGAGTTGACCGTCCACAACAACGAGTTTGATATGTTGGACCGACTCGATCAATTCAATCACTCACTCCGCCACGTCGCCTGAGTGAGACGGCAGGGGCGGGCGTCTTTGGACCGCCCCACGCGTTTAGCCAGAGACGGCCTGAGTGAGCACGGCTAATCGGCAAAGCTCTGCCAACTGGCAAAGCACTGTAACCGTCAGATTGCCGGCAACAGGTTATTGTCGGCAGCCGGTCTTGGTCGTTTGCAAGATTCATCCCGGCGGATCGTAAAGCCGCCGCGTTATGCCGCCCGACGAACGAGCGGATTGTATTGGCGGGCGAGCTGCACGACGTGGCGAAACCGCAGCTTACCGCGACTGAACATCATCCGATCCGTTGCCAAGTCTTTTTCGACCGACCGGCAAACATATTTCGGATGCTCGAGTGTTTGGAATTCGTACGTTGGCAAATTCTCAAACGGACTCGAGTGGGACGTGTGAGTTGCGTCTTCACCGAAACCAATATTCGACACCAAGTTCTTTGTCGGTAAAACGGTCAGGCCATGGTTCATCCAACAGGCCAACAACCAGGTGAAATCCCAGGTGTCGATTTCTCCCAAGTGAACGCGATTGAAAGTTCGCGTCCAATAGTCTCGTTCGCTCAGCGAGTGACAAAACGTCTGCAAACCATCGCGGTCGCGAAAATCGGGCCACGCCTCGAGAGTCCCTGCGTAATGCTGCCAGGCCCGGCGCCACGTAGCCCAGCCCCAACAGTGCAGGTATTTCGAGAAGTAATAAGAATCCGTCGGGTCGTGCGTCCCCGTTTGAAAATTGTCGCCGCTGATCGCCATCACGCGTGTGTCATCTCGATATCGATCGAGCAGTTCGTTGCAAAAGCGAAAGAAAGTTTGGTTGGGGACGCAGTCGTCCTCCAGGATGATCGCTTGTTCGACCTGCTGAAACACCGCCGTGATCCCGCTGCTAACACGCTGGGCGCAGCCCAAATTGGTGTCTGAATAGATGCGCCGGATGTCGCAAGGCCAATCAACGCTCTCTGCAATTTGCCGTGACTGGGCCACCAATTCAGCCTCGCCCTTTCGCTCGCGTCGGGGACCATCGCTGATGATGAACAAGGTCTTCGGGCGAGCCTTTCGAATGGCCGCAAACGACTGCCGTGTCTGCGCAGGACGGTTAAATACGATAAAGGCGACCGGTGTATCGAGCATGACGATTGCGTGTTGGGCGATTACGAACTGAGTGATTGCTGGCTGGGCGGAAAGGACCTACTTGGGAACGACCGTCGTTGTTGCTGCAGACCAGTAGTACTTTCGGCAAAAACCGCCCCCTACCATCACTACATCTCGCCGATGCGGCACGATCCGAACGACCGTTAAAGTCGAGATGCTTGCAAAACGAAATTTTGATTCGTTGCGTTAACCACAACCTACGCTTGATGCAGGAGGATTTCCTGCAATGACATCTCTGTCATCGAAACAAAAAAACGACAATGAACGCGGCAAACTTTTTGGTTTGTGGATTGAAAACCGAATGGTTCAGGTCGCGATCGCCACTCCGATTCAAGGGGAACGGTATCGGCTGGAAATTGATGCCATTCGCTGCCCTATCGCCAACGGATGGTTGACTGCGTCGCACGCTTCGGCCTTTGCCGATGCAATCGCCACGCTGGTGGACCGTCACGATATGCGGCGAGGCACGGTATGTTTGTCGTTGGATGGTGACATTTGTGTTAACCGAATCACGCTAGGGACATCCGACACGGTCGACCACGAATTGTCGACGCTGCAGCATCGAGTGCCCCGTTACCTGCAATTGGGACCGGGCGAGAAAGTCACCGGATTGCTGCGGACTCGCATCGATGCTCAATCGGATTACGCCGCTACCAGCGTCGCCAATCAATCGGTGATGCGAATGATTTACGACACGTTGCGAGAGAGCGATATCGAGGTCGCGTGGGCGGAACCCTCGCTGATCAGCATGGCACGGTTGATCGGCTACACCAGTACCGATTCCGCGCATCCCTTACTGATCGCCGACGGCACAGGAACCCGCTGGAATGTGGGGATCATTCACGAAGGCCGCTTGATTTTGGATTACCGTCCGGCCACTGCCAAAACGGTCGAAGCGCTACAAGCCACGTTGGATGGACATATTTCACGACTGCAACGATTCTGTCATCGCCATCTGGGGATCGACGGCGGCGGCCTCAAAAAACTATTGATTTGCGGCACGGCTGAAAAAGTAGAAGACGCCGCGGAACGCTTTCAACGCAGTCCCGAATTTGACGAAGTCATCCTCCGCGTGCCCCCCTGCCCGCAACTTTACGATATCAGCAACGTCGATTGCGATTCGCACTGTGTTCCTGCCGTCGCTTCGGTCTTGCCGCTGATGCTTGGCGTGACGGTCGAGGAAGTCCCCGATCTGCTGCGTGATGTCCGCCGCGCCCCCGAACTTTCGTTGCCCGCTCAGGTCTTTCGCGTCGCGTGGCCTGCGTTGGTAGCGGCTCTGTTGCTGATGCTCAGTTTCACGTTGGTCCATCGCGCCCGCCATCACGCTTCGCATCTAAAACAAGGGACCGAGCAAGTCCAGGCTCAAGTGATCGCCACTCAAACACGGATGACCGAACTCGCACGCCAACGCGAGTTGCTTGAACACTTCAAGGCAATTGAACGTCAATCCGCCGAAGTCGATTGGATTGCACAGCTGGAACGGATCACGCAAAGTTTGCCGGACTTGGCAAAACTGAATGAATATCGCGTCGAGTCGGGATCGCACATACGGCTCGAAGGCACGGTGCTCGATGAACGCGTCGTTTACGAAATCCTCGAACAATTACGACAGTTGCCTGAAGTGAGCGAAGTGGCTCTGCATTCCACCACGCCGGAGGCCAATTCGGAAGCGACTCGATTCTCGATTCGTTTGTCCATGACTCCGCGTCATCCCCTCTCTGTCGAGCCAGCACAACATGAATAACCTGAATAGCCGGGCAACCCGAGCAATCGTCGCGAGCCTAAGTTTGCTTGCGATCATCGCGATAGGTATTCCATGGGTCGATGAATACTTTAGGCTGCAGAGTGAAGCACGCGAACTTCGTGCAATGGATGGTCAGTTCACATTAGTGCAAAACAATCAAAAACGTTTGCGTGAACTTGAAAATCACATTCGCACCGACTTGGCCTCTCATCGGAATCGTTCGATCGATCCAGAAAAGAGCCAAGAGGTTCGCAGCACCTTGATTGCGATCATTCGCAATGCAGGAGGACGACTGCGAAGTCTCGAAATCAGTAAGGGGCGTGTCCGACCGTGGGCCATCGAAAATGATGATCCTCGCGAAGAATCACCGCCTCAATACAGTGACGAATCGGATTACATTTTGCACACTCATGAAATTGAGTTGCGAATTGATGGATCTCTCGAAACGGTAACCAAAATCCTGCAAGGCATCGCCAATCAGGGTTGGTATTTATCGACGAACAGCATGGTGATGATGCCCACGGAAGGGAATCTGCCGGTTGTCGCGTCAGAGTTGCGATTGATTGTTTTCGGGCTTAGCCCCAAACCAATCGAAGACGAAGACGAGTTCGCTCGTCACCCCCGGGGCATTCGGATTTTTTACTAGACCAAGTTTATTTGCCAACGTAATGCCGACCAGAACTAGCTGAATCAACACACTGCCATGGATGGCACAATGTCGAAAAATGATTCTATCGCCACGCTTTCGTGCCTTGCACCGAAACGTGGTCTATTTGGACGACTTGCAGCGACTCTGTTTGTCGCCGGCTGCGGTCTGCTAAGCGCCGTGGGCGAAGAGACATTCGCCCCGATTGGCGATTTCAACACAAGCGGCGCAGCTACGAATCTGAGTGTCGCCGATGTCCCCGATCTGATTCCGATTCCCGGCAGCGGTCACCCCGTGATCTTCAAGCCCGAGAGCCGAGTGTTGACGGCGGCCAATGCCCCCGACGTCCTGTTCACAGCGGAAAGTGTGAAACAGCCCGCGACTGCGGAACCGCATCACGACGTTCCTCCGGGCGAGCAACAAAAAAACTCGGGTTCCAACAGCATCGCCGCACAGTTGGATCAAAAAGGGAGCATCACATTTCGCAAAACACCGCTCAACGAAGTGATCTTCTTGCTCAGCGACCTTTGGAAAGTCAACATTGTCGCGGCGGATACGATCAGCGGTGAGGTTAGCGGAACCTTTTACGAGACACCGCTACGTGAAGTCTTGTCCGCAGTACTCAATTCATCCGGCTACAGTTACCGACAAACCGGCAGCAGCTTGGTAGTGCTGCCAATCGATCAAGTGGGATCCAACAATCCCGATTTTGTTTCGCGATTGATTCCGGTACCGGCAAACGCCGGCGATCTCGATGCAACGATCGATGCGGTGCAGTTGTTGCTCAGCGAGCGAGGTCAGATCCGCAAGATTGGAAACGGATCGATCTTGATCGTCGACCGCCCCGAACGCGTCGACAACGTGCAAGAGTTGATCTTGCGATTGTCGCCCCAAGTCGCAGCGACGCTTCCTCCTCCTCCTCCGCATCTACCTTCACCGGGTGCAGCGCAGACAATCACCGAGACGATTTTGACTACCGATGGCATCGCCTACTTTACGCCTCAATTCACCGAAGCGGAAGAGATGACCGAATCACTGCAAGCGGTGCTCGGAGACACGATCACGGTGGCGACCTACGCAAAAGAAAATCGCATCATGATCCGAGGGACGCCGGATCAATTGCGGTTGGCGGCCCAAGCGATCGAGCAACTGGATATCCCTCGCCCCCAAGTCCGCATCACGGCATTGATCTATGACGTCAGTTTAAAAGAGGCAGAAGGATTGGGGGTGAATTGGTCCCATGGTCCCCATAGCCGATCGACAAGCTTGCTAAACCCAGGCACCGACGAAGAGATCAGCGTCTTTCGAAATGCGATCGAAGCGGGCACTGACTTGGGACTAGGCAGTCCCACCTCGTCACTCGGATTTCGTACCCTCAATAACTCTTATGATGCAAGTGTGGCCCTACAAGCTCTTAGCGCCACATCCGAAGCCAAGATCCTTGCGGATCCGACCGTCACGGTGGGTGATCGCTGCCAAGCGTCGATAAAAATTGTCCAACGTTTACCGATTGTCACTTCGATCGTAACCAGCACCGGATCGATTCCCCAAGTCGAGTTCGAAGAAGCGGGCATCATCCTGAACGTCACCCCGCGGATCAGCCAAGATGGCACGATTGAAATGCAGGTGCAACCGGAATACAGCGTCGTTGCGGAATACCGCAACGCATACCCGGTAATTGACAGTCGTAACGCCGAGACGACGGTTCGCGTTGGCAATGGACAACTGTTTGCGATGGGAGGACTTCGCCAAAAGAACATCACCGAAACGGTGCGGGGTGTTCCCTATTTGAAAGATGTCAAATATATCGGTCGACTGTTTCGAAGCCAGAGTAGCGAAGTTCGCGAAAGTGAGCTGATTGTTTTCTTGAAGCCCGAAATCATTTCCCCCTATGCCGCAGGAACACTCCGAGAGAATCAAGCCGCCTGTGTGGCCAATGCTCAGTTGGACCAAATCCCGTATGCGAGCGTTTGTCCCAACACTCCGGATTGTCGAAATCCTGACTGCCCGAATCATCATCCTCGCGCTCGCGTGAACGGTGGTTCCGTTGAACTCGAGATGATCGGCGGTTGCGGCATCGGATGTCTCGAACCGATGAACCAATTTGAACCCGTGAGTCCATTCGATGCGATGATCGACGATTCCCAGGTCGAAATTATCCTTCCCCCGCAATAGCGATCACGTGGGCTCTTTACTTGACGCCGCTTAGGCCGCGCGGCGCTGTGGCACGCTTTCGGTTGCGATTTCGGTTTCGGTTACGACCGACTCGCGTCGCATTGGCAACACATCGACCGGCGGTGATGAAGGCGTCCACTGCATTCCCAGCATTCGTCCCAGTCGCGTGCGGCGAACGAGCCCTTCGTAGGTCAACAAGCTTAGCCCTACGCTGATACAGAATGCGGTTGCCATCTTGACCGCAGGTGCCGTCGCAGGCATCCACTGCTTGAGATCAAGATGAACCAATCCTAGGATTGGATGATGGACCAAGTAGATCCAGAACGACGCCGCCGCTAAGTATTGCAGCGGCAGCGAAAGATGATTGATTTTGCGGCTCACGGCGATCGTCAAGAATGTCACTGCATAAGCCGCCAGCACCGTGACGACCGCGAGTCCCGATTGTGCTAATGCGCTCTCGCCATACTGCAGATTCCAGCGCCCCAGTGATACGGCAGTCACTAATAGCATCACGCTTGCAATTGCCAACGGTTTAATTCGGGTCTCAAAAAACGCCAATCGGGGATCCACTTTACTGACCAACATCCCCGCAGCGAAAAACGTTCCACTGTAAACCCATTTACTGGCCACAGGAAGAAACGCGTGTTGAAATCCCCATACGACTTCCGGTGCGACCATCAGCGTGACGACGCCTGCTGCGGCTAACAGTGTAACGGCGAGCGGCAAACGTTCGGCAATTTTGGTTGTCAAATTTCGCAGCGTATCAGAGCGAGCGACAACGGCGGCAACGACAACGTACAAGAAGACGTATTGCAAGAACCATAAATGACTCAGGCCCCACAAATCACGATCCACGGCTCCGTCAAACTTCAAACTCTTTAGCTTGACTGGTTCGACAATGCCTTCGACGACCCACCCCAGCACCCAGGTGTACAAGTCCATTGGCAACACCACACATACCGCAAAGGCAAGCGGCACCAACAATCGTTTAGCGCGACTGCGGACGAGCGGACCGATACCACGGCATGACAAGGTTTGCCAGGCAAAATAGCCTGCTAAAACCAAGAACAAGGGCATGATGAAAACTTCGATGCCCCAGAACAGCCAATCCACCGATCGGCTAGCGGAATCGCGAACCGACCACGCCAAGCCAGGCATTGGGTTTTGCAAATAGGGCACACAGGCATGCAGCAGCACCACCGCCAGCGCGGCGACACCGCGAACCGCATCGAACCCCAACATCTTCCGTTTCGCCGCCGATTCTTTCGACGAATTTCCAGCCGAATGTCCTTCACCGCCGTGAGGGGTGGATCGGGATGTTTGCCGAGAACGCGGTGTTGGGAATGCAATGGTCTTCATCGTGCATTGCAGATACCAAAACCCGCTTGGCGTCGGAAAGATCAAATCCCGCCGTTTATCTTGCCATCAAGACAGCGGAATTCTGGGAAACCGACAGATTCTGCGAGAGCGAGGACTCTGGAAGCGTTTGCGAGCTTGCGTTGCTCGATTTTTCCAGTGCTTCGACAAAGGCTTTGGCGTCATTGAGTTCCTGTTGGCGAAACATCCGAATGTTCCCCAAATACCGTGATTCGATACGGTTGAGTTTGGCGAGTTCTTCCCAACTCAAACCGTTGGCATAATGCCATGCGACCGCCTGAGCCACTTTTTGCGACACGTTTTCAAGAGCCAGTTGCTGACAAAGTTCGACCAATCTTTCGTCCTGCGTGTATTGCTCGATGCGGATCATCTGGTATTTCACTTTGGCATTGGGCTCGGGTTTCCCCTGTTCCAAACAAACCGTCGTGGCGACCAGTTTGCGAGTTTTCTGAGCCGCGATTCGCATGAATCCCATCCCAAACCCGTTGCCCTGTCTGGCGTTGCCGCCACCAAGATTGTTTCCTAGTCCGTTGTTACCAAAGGCATTGCCGCCCGGTTGTGCACCTTGCTGAAAACCTCCGCCGACGCTTTGGTTGCCGCCGCCGTTCTGACCGCCTTGCCCCTGCTGAGCTCCGAAGCCTGCTTGTTGTCCACCGAAACCAAGTTGAGCCAGTACGGGAACGGCGGCGATTGCGTTGGGCAACTCGAGATGTAAGACGCGATCGGTTCGATTTTCGATCAACACATTCGCGTGATTTGCATCTAAGGCAATAAACTGTACCGACACTTGTTCCGAATCGATCGCGTCAAACAACTCGACCGTAACCGTGGAATCGTCTGCGGAAACAAAATCGTCGCTCGACAGCGAAACGGTCAACAGCAAAACAGCGACGGCAACAGCACCGCGACGGGCTTGCAAACAACGCATTGGAATCCCTTATCATTGAGTTGGCGGAGAGGAGCCGATCGACATGAACATTCATCTCGATCGATCCAGCAGCGTCGACTTAACAAGGCACAAACCATGCCAAGGCCGTTTTGCCCCGTTTTTCACGTGAAATAGCAGCGTCGCCCTCACGCAAAATAAAACACGTGTGGCTTTTTGCAACACCCATCATGCGCACTACAGCGGGACTCACTGAGGGAGTGATTGTGGTGATTCAGGTGATTGCGGAGCTTGCCAAGGGACGCTTCCGCCCTGTTGAATCTGTGCCGCCAACCGCTGTTTGAGTTTCGCTACGACTTTAGGTTGCTTTGCGATCTGATTATTCGTCTCCTGCGGATCCGCTTCGAGATCATATAGTTCCAGCGGAGAAAACGGATCGTTCTGCATCAATTTCCATCGTCCCTGGATCACCGCGTGATAGGCGTGCCCCACATAACGACCTCCTCCTTCGCGGCGGACAAAATAGAGCTCGCGTGCAGACAGCTGTGAACCGAGCGTGGGCGAGTTGTCTTCGAGCAGCTCTTTCAAACCGATCGCATCGATCTCGCTGGGCTGCTGCACGCCGGCATATTGCAAAAACGTCGCCCCGACATCAAACGTCATCACCGGTTGGTCACTTTTGCTTCCCGCTGGAATTTTCCCAGGGTAGCGCACCCACGCGGGAACACGTAGACCGCCGTCGTAATGACTCTGTTTTCCATCACGCCAAGGATCATTGTTTTGCGAATGCGGCAATGAACCGCCATTGTCCGACGTGAATGCAATCACGGTATTCTCACGCAGTCCAAGCTCATCAATGCGTTTGAGCAATTTGCCGATCTGGTCATCCAAGTGCTCGACAAACGCGACGTTGAGCGCCCGTTTGGGCTCGAGCTGCGGAGACCGCCTTTGCACGCGAGCGAGCCATTCCTCAGGCGGCTGGATCGGAAAATGAGGCGCGTTGTAGGCGAGGTAAAGAAAAAATGGCGATTCGGTGGATGCTGCATGCTCGCTGATATAGTCGTCGGCCCACTGCGTAAATAAATCGGTCGCATGTCCCTCGGGATCAATCTGCTTGTCATTGTGTCGCATGTAGTTGTGGCCTTGACGACGGTGTGTGTAGTAGTCGTCCATCATGTCGCCGAGAAATCCATGAAAGTGGTCAAACCCACGTTCGCAGGGGGTGTTGGGCGATGCCAACCCAAGATGCCATTTCCCAACAATGCCGGTTTGATACCCCGCTTCACTCAGCCGG
>TARA_R110002073_G_scaffold7747_7_pt1 | contig 14327 bp, 9 predicted proteins | sample TARA_R110002073 | Tara Oceans TARA_R110002073 (sample SAMEA4397174) | marine metagenome | biome: Polar Biome; feature: [DCM] deep chlorophyll maximum layer (ENVO:01000326); material: water (ENVO:00002006), including particulate matter (ENVO:01000060) such as... | depth 40 m
CATCGATTCACGAGAGGCGTTCCACAATCAACAGTGGCGGAACAATAGCGAGCGCCGCTATTACCAAGCCGTATGCCAGGTCCAGATGGCGAACGAGGAGGTCACGCCAGCGGACTCGATCGAATATGCTCGCCAATCTTTATCGAAGGTGGCTCAGCCCGGTTTGACGCAGTGGAGTATTGTGTATGAGCCCGCTGAAAAACGGATTTCCTTTTCGACCCGTGTGGCGAAAAAGGATCGCACTCTCGACCTCGACGATCTCGACTTTGATCCCGCCAGCGATGCGATGACCGTCGATATCGACAAGGATGTCGCGGGTGATCTGATGCCATATTTGAAAAAATATACAGCGAGCGACAACGCCAGGATCGTCAATTTTGCGTTTGACCGAACGATGCCCAAAAGTTTCGTGCGAACCGCCGTCAAGCAGCTCGTGCTCAACTACCCCGCCACATTGAGCGTGGTAGGCGAATCTGCTGCTGTCGATGAGTAAGTCAGCGGAATCAAGCAAATTTGGGGTGATCACCATCGCTGCATTTTGTTTTCTTGCTTAATTTCTCCAATTTTGCGCCCTGTCTAGCCAACGTCCATGCCTTCGGTATTAAGGCACGACATCGCGGAGCTGCTATGTTGTTTTACACATCAAAAGTCTAATGTCCGCTGCGATAGAGGAAGGTCAATGTTGGAAAGCTTAACTTGCAATTCGTGCGGGGCACCGATGCAGGTTCCCGAGTCAGCCCGATTCGTCAAGTGCAATCACTGCGGTGCTCAATTGGCGGTGCGTCGCGAGCGTGACGTGACCTTCACCGAGGCGGTCGACAAGCTAACCGAAACAACCAAATCACTGAGCGACCAGGTCAGTCGGTTGACAGCGAACCAGGAAATCGCAGACCTTGATCGACAATGGGAATTACAACGCAACGACTTTATGATCACCGGAAAAAACGGTCGCTCCCATCTTCCGACCGAAGGAACCGCGATGGTGGGCGGCGTTGTCGCGGTAGTGTTCGGTGGATTTTGGACCGTGATGGCATTTGCGATTACATCACGATCGCCGCTTGGCATGGCCAAGATTTTTCCGCTGTTCGGCCTGGTGTTCATCGCTGTTGGCATTTTCGGCGCGATGCACGCCAGCAACAAAGCGAGCGAGTACAAACGTGCCAAACGTCGTTACGAATCCGAACGTGCGAGATTGAAACGAAAGTAACCTGTAGGAAGTTGCCCGGAGCCCATACCGTAGCGGAACGCGCCAAAATTTTCGTCCGTGGCCGTGACTCGTCGAAACTCTTGACGGGCTGTTCATTTAATCGAAATGCGAATCGTATTGGTGAGCCGTGGGCCGTAAGGCACCGGGTGGTGTGTGGAACCCGGCCGCTCACGCGCGAGCGGCTCACTAAATCAACAGCCCGTTGACGAGTTCCGCTACTAGATGGTTTTGGCGATCGCGTAGATCTCGCGGTAATCGAGCACTCGGTCGTTGGTTTGAAACAGCGACGCGATCGCTGCCCGATGCGTTTTCATCTTCAATCCGCCGACACCGATCGCGCCGTAGACTTTCAGATCGCCGATCGATTTGCTTTTGTCCGTCACGCCGATGCCCTCGATCCCTGCGGGCGGCACAGCATTCAAATCGATCGCGACCCGCAACGACGAGCTGCTTTTCAAGGTCGCTTCGTCCACAAGTCGGACGCCCGCCGCGCCACACGCGATCAGGATTTTCGCATCGGTAAACAGCTTTTTCACATCGTCGGGACCATTCGCAGCGGCTGCGGTGACCGATCCCCCTTCGGTTTGCTCTGCGATCGCGTCGGCGACTTCGTTTGCCCGATCCAGCGATCGGCTGGTAACAATCACATTGGCGCCATCGGCTGCCAGTAAACGTGCCACGCGTTCACCGACGGGCCCGGTTGCACCCATCACGACCGCAGTCGCCCCTGCCAGATCGACTTCGCGTCCCGCGTAGACCACGGCCGCCGCCGCCGTGGTGTTGCACCCGTTGGCGTCGAGCATGACGGAATTGCGAACCGGGCCGAAAAAGCTCTCCGTCACTTTTTTGAGCAGTGTTTCCGCGTTTCGAACATTCGATCCGCCAATAAAGATCGCCGTGTTCTTCAGATCATCGCCGCCGCGAGTAAACATCGCTCCGTGTACCAAAGGTGTCACGTTATCAGACGCGACCCCTGCATGGCTCAGTAACGCATCAATTCCGGAATCATACGCAACCACACTATCAAACGTGCTGGCGTGAGAATCCGTGTCGAGTTGGATCAAAATCTTTCGGGACATGATGGATTTTGTGGGGTGAGCTGTGTGAGTCGTTTTGATGTGCGAGCTCGCAATTAGAATCGCTCGTCGCGGTAGGGGGCAACCAGTCCGATTTTCCGCGCCAAAAATAGCCGTCGCGAAATCGCAGAGAGTTTTGGAGCGGCCGAAATCGGTGGCGATTTTCGCAACGGGCAAATTCGATATCGTGCAATGCCCTACTGCTGCCTGAACCCCGCACTCGGGCCAGAAATGGCGGTTCAGTATTGACGCTCCTCGTGACGATCCCGTAAGGCATAGCCACAGCCCATCCCCCCAAACACTTGGCCTCCGACTTTCGTCGTTTACTCGTAGCGCTTCCGTCAGATGACTTTCACCAGTTTAACATTTCTGATTTTCTTGCCGCTCGTGTTCATGCTGCACTGGGCACGGCAAAATCGCTACTGGCAGAATTCGCTTTTGGTACTTGCCAGCTATCTCTTCTATGGCTGGTGGGACTATCGTTTCTGCGGCTTGATAATCCTGTCGAGTCTGGTTGACTATGGACTGGGGATCTTCGTCGCCCACGCAAAAACGCAGTCACAACGCAAATTCGCGTTGACAACCAGCGTCGTTTGCAACTTGGGGTTACTGGGGTTCTTTAAGTATTTTAATTTTTTCTCTGAGAGTTTGGTCATCGCCCTTGGGGAAATCGGATGGACGGTTCATCCGCTGATGTCAGAAATTTTATTGCCGGTGGGGATCAGCTTCTACACGTTTCAAACGTTGAGCTACACGATCGACATCTACCGGGGCAAGTTGCAGCCGACGACCAATCTGATTGATTATCTCGCGTTCGTGTCGTTCTTTCCGCAATTGGTTGCCGGCCCTATCGAACGCGCAACCAACCTGATGCCACAATTTTCGCGGGCACGAATATTTTCGAATGACCACGCCGTTGCAGGTTGCCGCACGATTCTATGGGGTTTTGTAAAAAAGCTGATCATTGCCGATCATTTAGCCGTCTGTGTTGACACGATCTACGCTCACCCCAGCAGTGCCTCGGGGCTAACCCTATTGATCGGCACTGTCTTTTTTGCATGGCAAATCTATTGCGATTTTTCTGCCTACAGCGACATCGCGATTGGGACGGCAAAATTGTTTGGCATCGATTTGATGCAGAATTTCAGTTACCCCTACCTGTCGCGGAGTGTGACTGAGTTTTGGCGCCGCTGGCACATTTCACTGTCGACTTGGTTTCGCGATTATGTCTTTATCCCGCTCGGCGGCAGCCAGGGCACGAAGCTTGAGACCTTCCGCAACCTGATGATCACCTTTGTACTATCGGGTTTGTGGCACGGGGCCGCCTGGCGTTTCATTATCTGGGGTGCCATCAACGGTGCGGCTCTCGTCTTAGAAAAATTGGTTAGCTCGTATGTTGAAAACAGCCAAAGTCGCCCGTTTTCCATCTTCGGCCATCGCGTAAACCCAATCGAGGGCCAAGCCAACTGCGGCCAACCCCCTGTTGCGGGTCAAGCAGCGCTACAAACGATATTCAAAATGACGTACACGTTTTCCGTCATCTGCCTTGGCTGGGTATTCTTTCGAGCAGCATCCACTGCCGAAGCGTTCACAATTTTGTCAAAAATTGCAACGATCCCATTGCACGATCTCAACGCTTCCGCGTGGAAAGCGACATTGGCCACTCATCCGTTGATCGAAAAAATGATGATTGTTTTGATCGGCTACTCAATTCTGGAATGGACGATACACCTCAAGCTCGTCCCATTACGTTTCCTGCAATGGCCCAAGCCAGCTCGGTGGGCCGTATTCACGCTGGCCATCTGGGGCACGCTCCAGTTCACGCTGACTACAAAAACAAATCCTTTTATTTATTTCCAATTCTAGGGCACTTACGATGCGCACGTTTATTCGAAACGCAAGTCTGTTTTGTGCCATCCAGCTCGTGATCGGCGGCTTGCTGATTCTGAACGCGACTCAACAGCCGCAGTACGGATTCATGGCGGCATTCGAAGACAAGATTCGCTTGTTACGCGAACATGACGAACCGACCGTGATTGTTCTTGGCGGTTCAAATGTGGCATTTGGAATTGACAGCCCCACCCTGCAACAGCACTGCGACATGCCCGTCATTAATGGTGGACTCCATGCCGCGCTGGGTTTGCAGTTCTACCTGGACGTGGCGACCGATTGCGCCAAAAAAGGAGATGTGGTCGTGCTGATGCCAGAGTGGATGCTGCTAACCGGAGGGACCAAGCCGGCCCCTGATCTACGGCTATCCATGGTTCAAGAGTCCCCCGCATCTTGGCGATACTTTTGCCATCTGGATTGCAGCGAACTCAAAACATTCGTTGACGACCAAGCGTTCTGCGTTCTTACAAGCCTTGTACAGTCGGGGAGCAAGTTGCCAACGGAGTCTCGGATTCAACGCAAACTCGAAGAGGCTCAGCTCCCAGACGCGTACTCTCGATTAAAGTTCAATGCAAACGGAGACTTTGTCGGACATCACAACCTGGGAACGACGAAAGAAATTGAAAAGATGAAAGGGGATGTCAAATTCAAACCGGCCAAGACGCTGGAGGCAGCGGAGCGAATCAATGCCTGCGCTCAAACGCTTAGAGAACGCGGTGCTAAGGTCTACTTGGCCTACTGTCCGGTCCCTGAACCTCATTTTGACAAGCACCAATCGTCTTACGATTCCCTTCACGAATTACTGACCAAGAATCTTGACGTCCCAGTTCTGCATCATCCCGACCAAGTCAAATACCCAACGTCCTATTTTTACGACACAGTCTGCCACCTTAACCTCACTGGCAAAATGACACGGACTAAATTGGTTGCTCAATCACTGCACGGTAAATTCCGTGTTGCCAGCAAACCCGCAGAGAAGACGCTTCGTTAGCCCGGGCAATTCAACCTCATGCGGAGGGCTGATGACAGGCTGGAAGCCTATCCTACGTTAAAACGAAAAAACCGCACTGGCTTTTGATGGCCTGTGCGGTTTCAAGTCACTTTAAACAAAGCGTTGCGTTAGCGCGATGCGGTCGCTGCGACCTTGGGGATTTCCCAGCCTTTGCGATATTCGCGTTGCACGAATTGGTTGACTTCGGGCACGTTGGTGCTTCGCATGGTCTTCGCGTCCCATTCGATTCGCTTGCCTTCGCCCGCTCGTAGTGCGAGGTTGCCGACCAAAATGGTTTCGGTCAAGCGGCCAGCGTAATCGAAGTTTGCCATCGTGCCGGGCTCGTAGTCGCCTTTGACCGATTGCACAAACTCCCATTTTTGACGCTCATCGCCACCGCCCTTGTAGGGAATACGTGGCAACGATTGTGCTGGTGGTTTGAAGTCAACGAACTCACCACGTGGCAACAAGATGTACTGGGCACCGTAATCATCCGGTGAAAACAGAACGCCCTTGGTGCCGACAAGCACAGCACCACTGGTTTTGCCACCACCGGCACGTTGGTTGGCAATCTTTTTCTGGAACGATTCAGGCAGTTGCTTGATGATGTCGTCCGATGGCAATTCGCCACCGTCGTACCAGTGGAATTTGCAAGCGGACAAGCCATCACGCTCGGGGAACTCGAACATCAACGACGAGCTGGCGGGGAACGTTTCGCCTTCGAAGATACCGGGGTTCTTGACCGCGGTCACAGCAACGGGATCCCACAAATTCAGAGCCATCACCGACAAATTGGTCGTGTGGCAAGCCATGTCGCCGAGTGCTCCAGTACCGAAGTCGACCCAACCACGCCAATTGAACGAGTGGTATTCGCCTTTCTTGAACGGACGCATTGGTGCAGGGCCGATCCAAGCTTCCCAGTTCAAATCCTCTGGAATTGGATCTTCGCCCGCCGGACGTCCCTTGCCTTGTGGCCATACGGGACGGTTGGACCAGATGTGGATCTCGGTGACGTCACCAATCACGCCACTGCGAATGACTTCGACGGCTTCTCGCATACCGTCGGCCGAGGTGCCTTGGTTGCCCATTTGGGTGACCACGCCCATCTCCGCAGCAGTCTCGCGCATCAAGCGAGCTTCGCTGATCGACCACGTCAGCGGTTTTTGGCAATAAACGTGCTTGCCCATCCGCATCGCACGGACCGCAGCGGCGGCGTGGGTATGGTCCGGGGTGCTGACGGTGACGATGTCAACTTTGTCGCCAAGCTTGTCGAGCATTTCGCGAAAGTCGGTGAACTGTTCCGCGTCTTTGAATTCGCGTCCCTTCTTGGTCAGCGTGCCGCCATCGACATCGCACAAACCGACGATGTTAACGCCTTGTTCGCCGATGTGGCTGGTATCGCTGCCGCCTTTGCCGCCAACGCCGATACAGGCCGCCGACAATCCTTGCAGCGCCGAGTCCTTGCCGTGGCTAATCAACGAAGTGCCCGACCAGAAACCAACGCCCGCAGTAAATGCGGCACTTTGGCCAATAAAATTTCGACGTGTTGTTTTCTTGCTCATCAAAGGTCCTTAAGGAGGGAATTACAGGATAGGGTAGGTTGAGAGAATGGGCCGTAAAACCGCAAAACTACCATAACAAGGGAGTATCGAAGCGGCAACGATCCGCATTGTAGCATTTTAAATCGACTCGACATGATTGCCACAATCGGCCCCACGCTTTAATATTTTCTCGAGCAAAAAAGAACGCAAATAACATCTTTTGTCAGGCGGACGCCGCTCGACTTGCTCCCCAATTCAATTGTCCCTCGACGAACCGGCTCCCTTTCGACAACTCGCCAATTCGATAAAATGGCGGCCCCACCTCCTTCATCCCTCAGCCCAAGCAGCTTCCATGACCCAAAAACACTCCCTCGACCGTCGTTTTCGTCCAATCGTTGCTGGAACTCTCAGCTTGGCGATTGCCGTGCTGAGCGGGTGCTCGCGCTCGGATTCCGATGGAGTGAATACGCAGTCACAGCCAGGCGATTCGGCTGCGGTTGAGCAGCCCAAAACCGCCCCGGTCATCGCGGATAATGACGAGGATGTCGAAGCGTTGGAGGAAGCGGGATTTGTGCTCGAGAAAAACAAAGCGGGCAACGTCGTCGAGCTTTCGGTTTCCAGCGACGTCAGTATCGCCGAATCGCTAAAGCATTTACGAGGCCTTCCCAGCGTCGAAGTGGCCATCTTCAACGGTCCCGGTGTTGACGATGAAGGAATGCAGGCGATCGAGTCACTCAGCAAACTCAAGCGATTGACACTGACCGATTCGGCGATCAGCGATCTCACACTCGAATCGGTCGGCAAGCTCGAAAACCTCGAAGCGTTATTTCTGCGTCGTACCGGAGTGACCGACGCGGGGCTCGAAAGTTTGACGTCGCTTAAAAAGCTGCGAGCGATCGATTTGCGTAACACCAACATCGCGGACGCGGGACTGGATTCGTTGGCGAAAATCAAATCGCTAGCCGATATCCAACTCGAAAAATCAAAGGTTACCGATGATGGCGTCGCAAAACTCGATGGACTTTCTCTGAAATCGTTCAATGCCAACTACTGCACCTCGATCAGCAACAAGTCGCTCGAAGTGCTTGGCAAAATGAAATCACTCGAATCCATTCAACTCGATTACACCAAGATCGACGACGAAGGGATGCCAGCACTCGAAGGACTTTCCAAATTGAAGCGGCTTCGCATTCGTGGTTCCGATGTGACCGGCGAAGGGCTCAAGTCGATCGCCGGACTGAAGACGCTCGAGCGTTTGGAACTCCGTGATACATCGCTTGATGACGACGGAATGAAAATCATCAGTGAATTGCCCAACGTCAAGTTCCTCGATATCAGCGAATGTCGATTGGTCAGCTCCGAAGGCCTACAAACCATCGCTAACTTGACCAAATTGACTTACCTCGGGCTGTGGGAAACGAAGACCGACGACGAAGCGCTGAACACCTATGGCAAATTGACCAATTTGACCGAACTGAATTTGATGTCGACCAAAGCAAGTGACGAATCAGTCGACACATTAATGAAATTGCAAAACCTTGAACGTCTGAATGTCGCCGGAACGAGGTTCACCGACGAAGGGTTCAGCAAACTTGCATCGCTACCGAAATTGAAGTACATCAACGTCGCAAACACAGACATCGGATTCTTGTTGGTCGAAGAGTTAAACGAGAAATATAAGAACCTAAAAGTCGCTGAGAGCGAAAACGAGTAACCCCGGGATAGGCTTTTAGCCTGTCATCACGATACCTTTACAGCCTTATTTTTAGGGACATCAGGATGGGCTTAGGAATCGCCTTTCGAGCGTTTTCAGCAGCACTTTTCAACAAACAAGCTTCCGAGCGAATTCGCCAGGCGCTGCAGCCTGAAACGTCGCAGGAAGCAGAACCGAAATTGCTGCCCAAAACGGAACCGCAGCCCGCAGCGGCCCCCAAACCGGTTGCGGCCAAGCCCGTGCGAAGCGATGCGATCACGCTGTTGTCGGCTCTGCAACGCGAGGCCCGCTTTGTCGATCTGATCCAGGAAGACCTGACCAAATTTGCCGATGCGCAAGTCGGTGCCGCCGCTCGCCCCTGTTTACAACAGTGTGCATCCACGTTGACAAGATTCTTTGAACTCGCGCCGGTCAGCGATGTCGGTGAGGGATCGCAGATCGAAGTCGGCGAAGATGGTTCGCCCGAACGCTATCAGTGGATTGGCGAAGGCTCGTCGACCTCGGGCAAACTGATCCACCAAGGTTGGCAAGCCACGAAGGTCGAGTTGCCCAAATACAGCGGCAGTGAGCGTGATGCAAATGTGATCGCACCGGCACAAGTCCAGCGATAGAAAAACATTCGTTCCAAGGCTCCCACCTCGTCTTTGCACGCTCGGCAGGCAGGAGCCCAATTCCGTGAACGATTTCGTAGCGGAACTCGTCAAGAGTTTCGGGAGGGGAACTTGGGACGAAAGTCTTGACGACTTCCGCTACGCCAAATAAGTGACCGAAACTCTTGGCGAGTTTCGCTACATTGATTGTCGCAGCCGATAATCGACGCGTAACGCAGCACGAGACTGGACCGCGTTGGTGATAGAGGCCGAGATCGGGTCACAATCGCGTACTAATGGGTATCCTCGCCGCTTCGGCAAAAGGCCACGTTTGCACGGTTCGAATTGGCGGCGACAATACCACTAGAGGGGCCATCCTCCTCGACTTCTCTCTCGATAGACTCCACAGACTCTTCCAATATGAACGCCCGTTACAGTATCGGAATCGACCTCGGCACCACCAACTCGGTAGTTGCGTTTTGCCCGCTTGATGCCCCTGATGATCTTCAACTGATGAAGATTCCGCAGCTCATCCAGCCGGGCCAAATCGAAGCTCGCGATTCACTTCCGTCGTTCTTATACCTGCCGCGTGAATCCGAAGTCGAGTCGTTGCGAACCGCCTACAACCCGGATCCCGCCGGCGGCGTGGTCGGTGCCTATGCCCGATCTCAAGCCGCCGACAATCCGCAACGGGTTGTCGTCGCCGCCAAGAGTTGGCTCTGCCACAGCAGTGTCGGACGCACCGATGCGGTGCTGCCGTGGCAATCACCGCCCGAAGTCAACAAGGTATCGGCATACGAATGCACCGTCCGATTCTTGTCGCATCTGGTCGCCGCGTGGAATGAACAACACCAGGACGCTCCGCTGCGTGAACAGCAGGTGGTATTAACCGTGCCTGCATCGTTTGCACCTGCGGCGCGTGAATTGACACGTCAAGCCGCGGTAGCAGCCGGACTGCCCGAAACATTCGTGTTGCTCGAAGAACCGCAAGCCGCCGTGTATCGTTGGTTGTCGGCCAAGGGTGACGATTGGCGACAATCCCTACGTGCCGACGATGTGTTGCTGGTCGTTGACGTCGGGGGCGGAACAACCGACCTGACCCTGGTAACGGTCTCGCAGAAAGATGGCGAATTGAACCTCGAGCGTCTTGCCGTGGGGAATCATTTGCTGCTTGGCGGTGATAACATGGACTTGGCACTCGCTCACTTCGCCAGCACCAAGTTCGCTGAATCAGGCCACGAATTGGATCCCTGGCAAAGTGTTGCACTCTGGCACGCCTGTCGTGATGCAAAAGAACAACTGCTGTCGGCCGATGGCCCCGAACAACAAACCGTCTCGGTGCTGGGACGCGGTAGCTCGCTAATTGGCGGCACGATATCCGCAGAAATCGGCAAGGCGGAAACTCAGCAGTTGATCGTCGAAGGTTTCTTCCCGAAATGTGAAGCCTCGGCGCGTCCCGAACACAACGCGGCTTCCGGATTCCAGGACATCGGACTGCCTTACGAAGCCGATGCAGCGGTCACGAAACATGTTGCCGCCTTTCTGGCCGACCAATCGGGCGACGATACTGCGACCAGCGTCACGCCAACACATGTGCTGTTTAACGGCGGTGTGTTTCGCAGCGAAACGCTTCGCACGCGAATGCTCGACACGATCAACGGCTGGTATGACGACGATCCCGTCGTGCTAGGCGGACTCGACGATCTGGATACCTCTGTCGCGATGGGGGCTGCCTATTACGGATTCAGCAAACAAAGCGGCGGAATTCGTATCCGCGGCGGGACAGCCCGCTCCTATTACGTTGGAATCGAAACCGCCGGATTGGCGATTCCCGGGGTACCACGACCGCTGCGTGCATTGTGCGTCGCCGCTCGAGGGATGGAAGAGGGGACCGAGACCGAGGTGCCGAGCGAAGAAGTCGGTATCGTCGTCGGCAAACCTGCCCAATTTCGTTTCTTTAGTTCCGCGGTCCGCTCGGATGACAAAGCCGGTTCGAAACTCGATCGCTGGAACCAGGACGAAGTGGTCGAGATTGAACCGATCACGGTCCATTTGACGTCCGAATCGACATCAGGCGAAGCCTTCATTCCCGTGAAATTTGCCAGCCGGATCACGGAACTTGGCATGTTCGAATTGTGGTGCCACAGCACGCGAGGCGACGAAAAATGGAAAATGGAATTCAACGCCCGTGAATCGGCCAAATAAGAATTGGGCGAGACGTGGTTTGCGGTTAAGATGATTGCCACCTGGGGCTCGGGCGTGCAAGCGATCTCGCTCGTCGGTATCCCAGGGGCAACCCTTCGCATCGGATAACGGACGTGTCTCAATCGAATCCTTTTTCGGAACAATATCCGCACCCTCAATCCCAACCGGCACCCGCGTCAACCAAGCGTGTGTTGATCATTGTCGCCGTCATCATGGCGGGAATTGCGTTGTTTTGTGCGGGTGTCGGCACCATCGCCTTTGTCGCGATGCAGCGAATTGCACGTCCCGCACCGGAAGTCGAACTGGAGCCACGCGAAGACGCATTTACGCGAGACGCCGAGGATTTCAATCGATCGCTGGATCGATTGTTCGACGAGAAACCGGCGCAAGCACCGCCTTCGGTCGACCCGGCGATTGCCCAGTTCATTGACGGCAGCAACGCGAAGCTCGAAAATGGTGAGGATATCCCGTTCAGTCTGACGCTGTTCATCGAAGCCGTCGCGATGAGCGACCATAGCGGCGGTTCGCTCAGCATCATGAATCGCTTGGCGCTGCGAAATTGGCTATCGCAATTCCAACCCAATCCCGATTCCATCTCCGGTGAAATACGCCTCCTCGATGTTCGTCTTGACTCCACTGGCAAATTGGCGGTGGTCGACTTGCTGGGGTATTCCGATTCCGATCAAGCGGAATCGTTACAGTGGTTCTTGGTCCATGAAGGCGGCGAGTGGAAATTCTACGACTGGCAGCGACTCGAGTTTGGTCGCCGACTTTCCGACGAGTACGCGTCCTATCTACATGGCGAGTCGCCGCTGGACGAGGGTTACGACAACGCGTTGACGGAGTTAAGCGAAGCAGAGGTTGCATGGTATGACGGCGATCCCGAGCGAGCCAAACAGATCATCCGCAACGCCGAAAAAATGCCGATGCTTCCGCAAGACCGTCCGGTGCTGCAGTTGCAAGCCGCCTACACTTGGATGCGATTGGAACAATTCGATGAAGCGGTGAGAGTCTTAAAATCGGTTGAAAATCCCGACTCATTATGGGGCGTGTGGCCGTCCTTGGCCGTCTGTTACTACAACCTCGAGCAATACGAACCCGCGCTGCAAGCGGTCAACAAAGCTCAAAATCTATCACCGAATCATCCCAACGGATTCTGGATCGCATCGCTGATTCATGACGAATTGGATCAAAACGACAAGGCTGCCGACGCCGCGATGAAAGCACTTCGAGTCTGTCCCTTGGATTCGGTGATCTTCTACAACGCGATCGCCCAGGGACGTCCGCAGGATGTCAAAAAACTGGTCGATATCATCGCCGAAAATGACGAGCAATATCAATGGACACACTTAGTCTCGCAAACGTTTCGTAAGTCTTCGGAATTCCCTGAGGCCGTTGTCGCCGAACTGAAGCAGCGTGAAAACTTGCCACCGGGTTTGCTGGAAATCGCCTTAGGAAATTTGGCTTGGAGCGACGAACTGCTCGACCAAGCCGCCGGACACTTCTTGAAAAGCCAATCGATCGCGGAATCCGAATACATTAAGTCAATTGCAAACGAAAACCATCTCGATGTTCGATTGCAAGAGGATGACTTCGAGCAACTTTTCGCAGAATCGAACGCTGCCGACGCCCTGTTCCGCAGCCTCGTACTTCGTGCTTACGATGATTCGCTGTACTGTGACGTCGAAAAATTGCAGACCGCATTGCAGTCTCACTCACCTGAGCACGAAAACGGCTGGCACACCGCACTCGCCGCTTGGGCAAATTACACCAACGGTGACTATGAACAAGCAGTGACATCGTTCGATGCATTCCTCGCGTGGCACAGTTCCGCAGAATCGGATCCTAATCGAGATCTGGAAAACAGCGAGGAACTTGAAAATGCGGCCGAGCCTGAAGCCCTGGAAGAAATTGACGCGGACGATGACGCTTGGATCGACACCGTAACGGCCGATTATCTCGTCGACGCGCTACTACAGCTTGGCCGTCCGCTAGAGATCATCGAGCGTTGGCCCGAGGACACCGGCAAACATAACCAAATCGGCAGCTTTCTACTGCTTCGCGTGAATTCGATGCAAACGAATCGCTTTCTCGAAACCACATCCATGACTCACTCCGATTCGGTTCTGATCCAACGACTACGACTGCAAGCTGCACAGTCAATGGACCGAAACGAAACCGCGCAAGCCACGGCGTATCATCGCGATGCCATTCAACTGGCATCATCGGTTTACGATAGCGAAGAAAGCTATTACCTCGACGAACTGATCCGTCAATTCGCCCGTGATTTAGTAGTCGCAAAAAACACTGCTACCGACGATGGTCTCAGCGATCTCGAGGACGCGATGGATCTCGATGTCTTGGTGAATGCCGCAATTCGTGAATCCATCCGATTATCGGACGACGACGAGCTTGCCGCTTGGTTGCGCCGTGCCGCACAACGACCGCAACCGACGGACGATTCCGATGCCGCTTTGAAATCAGAAGTAGCCGACTACTATCTAAGCAAAAACCAACTCGAAAACGCAATCGGCGCCTACAAACAGAGCGTACAGAATTCGGGTAATGACTCGTGGAGCCTGCCTCGACGTATCGAGTCGGCGATCGTCGCCATGGTCCGAGCCGGGCAGGTTGAGGAAGCAAAACAGTGGGTTTTGGCAAACCCGATTCCCGATAGTGAAGTCGCCGATCAAGCCATCGTCGACATTGCAAACGGTGATTTCACATCACTACAGAAACAGCTTGCTGCCGTCGACAAGGCAACAGCGACCGATTGGCTGCAACGGCAATCCCTATCCACTAGTTTGACTCGCCACATCGAATCACCCGAGATTGACAAGCTCATCCGCCAGTATCCTTTCCGAATCTCCTATATCTCGACCGCTTCATCTGGAGAGCTGTTCCGTGATGCCAAGTCGCCAATCGAGCCTAACGCAATTGCAGCCGCAATCGAAGCAGCCCTTGGTGAATCGTTTACCGCAAAGGTCGTGTCGGACGAGGAAAACAGTCGCAAGAAAACGTCGGAGCAGGCATGGCTGTTTCAGTCGCCCGGCGGTCAACGCATCTTAGCCAGTTGGAGTGAACGCCAATATAAAACGGAGAACCTATCGGAT
>TARA_R110002073_G_scaffold149534_13_pt1 | contig 14325 bp, 12 predicted proteins | sample TARA_R110002073 | Tara Oceans TARA_R110002073 (sample SAMEA4397174) | marine metagenome | biome: Polar Biome; feature: [DCM] deep chlorophyll maximum layer (ENVO:01000326); material: water (ENVO:00002006), including particulate matter (ENVO:01000060) such as... | depth 40 m
AACTGGAGCACTTGATGCGCTGCGAGTGTTCGGTAGAAATGGACTCGCACATCATTGCAAACGCGGAACTGCTGAGCGATGGCAAGGTGTTCAGTCACGTGAGCACGTCGCATGTACTTCTCGCGACTCAGACGAAGTTTTCCTGCCGTTACAAATCGTTGCTCAACCAACAACCCTTGGAACTCGCCGGGTGAATCTTTGTCCCCTGGCACGTCCAAGCCGATTTGCTCACCGCTGTAGATCAGTGTTGGGTTCGGATACAGACCCGCCTGCAGTGCCTTAGCTGTTTCCCCAGAAATTTGCAGTCGTGCTTGGCGGATAGTCGGATTGTTTTGCGCGGCCATTGCCAAAAAGTCACTCAGCGTGTGACTGACAACATTGAAGTCTTGGACCGCCAGGCCGCCAACAACTTGGCCGTCAACGACAACCGGAGGTGGAGCCATCGAGTAGCCGTCATCCCCTAGCTGTTGGTGAGGAAACAAGGGACCCGCTGCGTCCAGATCGCTCAATCCATACGGAGCGTCAGGGACAGGCGGCGGAGGGACGAACGTTTTTCCTGGATCCGGTCTCTGGGCCGAAGCCAGCGATGCGGTTCCAGTGAGTGCGAGTGCTAATAACATGCGAGATTTTGAAAAACGTCGTTTCACTTTGTCGTGCTCCTTCAGCAGCCCTGTGTGGCATCGTTGCCTACCGAACGGTATCGGAGCTATACCCACCCTGGGTACATCTGGTCTTATCCAATGCAGAGAGTTAAGGCAAGGAATTTCCGGTTATGCGGTTTAGGTAAATTGCGAGCGGCACCGCTGTGTGACGTTGAGCGAACCCTATGCCAACACGGCTCGAATCAGGTTAATTTCGCAGCACGCAGTCTCAATGCGTTAGCGATTACCGACACGCTACTGAAACTCATCGCAGCAGCGGCAATCATCGGGCTCAGCAAAATACCGAAGAATGGATATAGCAGTCCTGCGGCAACGGGAATTCCCAATGCGTTGTAAATGAAAGCAAAAAACAAGTTCTGGCGGATGTTGCTCATTGTTTTCCGGCTCAGATTGCTGGCCGCCGCGACACCGCGAAGGTCACCACCGACCAGGGTCACGCCAGCGGATTCGATCGCGACGCCCGTCCCGGTTCCCATCGCGATACCGACATTCGCTTCGGCAAGCGCCGGTGCGTCGTTGATCCCGTCGCCAGCCATCGCAACGATTTTGCCCTCGCTTTTTAGCTTACGAATAAAATCATGTTTATCTTCGGGCGAAACTCCTGCATGAAACTCGTCGATCCCTAATTTTGTGGCGACCGCTTTCGCCGTCGGTTCGGCATCGCCCGTCAACATCACCACTTTCAAACCGAGTTCATGTAGCGTTTTGAGAGCCGCCGGCGTACTTGGTTTGATCGGATCGGTGATCGCCATCAGAGCAGCCAACTGACCATCGACGGCGATAAAGATCACCGTAGCTCCTTCGTTTTGATGCTTCGCCGCCTGATCGCGCCCCGCCTCAACGCCAGCGACGTTTTGCTCGATCAACAAGTCAGCTTTTCCGATGATCACGTCGCGTCCATCGACTTTGGCTTGCACGCCACCGCCGGTGATGCTGCTGAACTCCGTCGCTTCATGTAGCGATCCACCGTCCTCTTTCGCACGTCGCACGATCGCTTGCGCAAGCGGATGTTCGCTCTGCGTTTCCACGGCAGCGGCCAACGCCACAATCTCCGGTTCGCTTGATCCCCCAAACGTTTCAATCGCAGTCACCTCGGGCCGGCCTTGCGTCAACGTACCTGTTTTGTCGACTATGATCGTGTCGACTTTTTCCATCACCTCTAAGACTTCGGCGTTCTTAATCAACACGCCCTCTTTGGCGCCGCGACCGACACCAACCATCACCGACATTGGCGTCGCCAATCCCAATGCACAGGGGCATGCGATGATCAACACGGCAACGGCAGCGACAAAGGCGTGCGCCAACTGAGGTTCGGGGCCAAATATGGCCCAACCGATAAATGCCAGGATCGAACACACAATCACGGCAGGCACAAAATAGCGAGCCACGACGTCAACCAGCTTTTGAATTGGGGCACGGCTCCGCTGGGCATCGGCGACCATTTTGACGATCCGGCTCAGTACCGTGTCGCCTCCGACGCCGACCGCTTCCATCACGAGCGCGCCGGTTTGGTTCAGCGTACCCCCGGTGACCTCGTCCCCTTCAGTTTTCTGAACCGGGATCGGCTCGCCCGTCAACATCGATTCATCCACACTGCTGCTGCCGCTAAGGACGCGGCCATCAACCGGAACTTTCTCGCCCGGCCGAATTCGCAAGCGGTCACCTTTGTGAACCGAATCGAGTGAGACCTCTTCTTCACCCTCTTCGGTCAACCGATGTGCCGTCTCGGGTGCCAACTGCATTAACTCGCGGATCGCACCGCCGGTCTGTTGTCGTGCGCGAAGCTCCAGCACCTGTCCGAGCAACACCAACGTGATGATCACCGCAGCCGCCTCGAAGTACAGCGGCGGCACTCCGTTTTCGAAAAAGGCTTCGGGGATCACGCCAGGCAATAGGACGACCACCAGGCTGAACAAATAAGCCGCCATTGTTCCCACCGCGATCAGCGAAAACATGTTCAGGTTCATGCTGCGGAATGACTTGGCGCCACGAACCAACAACGGCCAACCACACCAAAACACCACTGGCGTGGCCAGCGCCAATTGCAGCCACGCGAATACGCTATTGGACATCCAATTGCCGATCTGCAGCCCCACCATCGGCCCCATCGCGATCACCAGCAACGGCACTGACAAGACAACGCCGACCCAGAATCGACGCTTCATATCAGCGTACTGCTGGTCCTCGCCAGAGGTGTCCACCGAGACAGTCTTCGGCTCCAAGTCCATCCCACAAATCGGACAGTCGCCCGGCCCGACCTGCTCGATCTCTGGATGCATCGGACAGGTGTAGATAGCCTGGGAGTCTGGAGAGGGGGGGAGCGGGAGTTGATCGCGTGACTTGGTCGACGATCCACCACAGCACGAATGCTCCCCAGTTCCCTCACTCTCCAATTCCCCCGCTTGCTTTTTCTCCGCCTCTTTCTGTGCCCGCGCCGTCAATACACCACCCGGGTCTGCTTCAAACTTCGCTAAACAGCCATCGCTACAAAACACATAAGTTTCCCCTGCGTGAATTGCGGACCGAGGGCTGTCAGCGGGCACGACCATCCCGCAAACTGGATCGATCTTCGTAGTCGACTCGGCGACAGGCAATGAGTTTTGGTTTTGATCGTGGTCCATGAGGCTTCCTTGGCTGCCATCTTGTCAATTGAAATTATACCCCACTATGGTATGCAACTTACATGCCGTTGCAGCACGGCAACTTCACCAATTTTTGAAATTCCAATTTCACTCCAATTTCACAGAGAGTAATCAATGTCGCCACATACCGCCTCGATGCAAGACTGCTTAAAAAACTGCCAAGAATGCCAGACGATGCTCAATGACATGCTGACAAGCCACTGCCTATCAGAGGTGGTGCTCACGTCGAGCAAACCCACGTCAAACGGATGCTTGATTGTGCCGCAGCCTGTGCGGCATGTATCGACTTCATGAGCCGCAACAGCGACCACCACGTTCATTACTGCAAAGCCTGTGCTGATAGCTGCGAACAAGTCGGCAACATGGGCAAATGCGTCGAGTGCTGCCGCAAGTGCCACGAAAGCTGTGCATCGATGGCAGCGTAGTATTTCGCATCGAGTTTGACTCAAAAGTATACCATGACATCTGTCGAATAAACATTCGCATTGTTTTTCCGACATTGAACACACGAATGGCATCTTATAACCACGCAATTTTGGGCCCAATTCGTTTCGCAGTTGCTTTGGAGCGGATGCGAAACGATTGAGCTTCGTGGTTTAACACCATCCGCTACCTTTGTGGATGATTTTCTGGAACGCTAACCCGCTGCAACGCGGCAATCGCTCGACATAATTACGCAAACGCTGCTGAGCTGGTTAGCGAATTTCTAAGCAGTTTCCCGACTCGTTTGACAGGAATTGAGAAACCGTGGTATTGGGTCAGATATTAACAAAGCACATCATCACGGAGGTAACGATGACTGATACCAAGACAACCAAAACACAAGCAAAACCTGAGACCACTATTCGCCGAGGCGCCGTAGCGGCGTCGATTTGGAAGCGACAGGCTCCCAGTGGCTTTGAGTACTTCGACTTCTCGCTCAGCCGAGCCTGGAAGGCGAAGAGCTCGGGACGGGACGGCTACTCAATGAATTTCTTTTCCGATAATGAAGGAGCACTGGGAGAAGTTATTCACGAGGCAGCATACTGGATTGCTGAAAAGCAAGCTGCGTTGCAAGCCAGTAAGCAAGACGAGTTTGAAGTAGCCGAAAGTTGTACTAGCCACGACGAGCTGCTGTAAAGGTTGAGGAGCACCAACCTGTCGGTAACACGAGTCAGCTGGTGCTCTTCATTTTGAGGGAACGATTGTCTTTACAGCGACGAGTCGCGTGTAGTGGTCGCGGAGCACGATGTTCCGGTATTGCTGGAACAGCTTCCCCTCTCGCCCCTGGTAACGGTAGTAACCAAGTCGTTTGGTGGAGTCGGCAAGCTCGATTGCCTTGTCTTCGAACTCAATTTGCTCTGCTGGTGACAAGCCATCCCAAAAGGCCTGAAATTGCGACTGAAGGCGATCGACGGTTTGCTGCTGTTCTGCGTTGGATGCGTCGAGATGAACCCGTTCTCGCTTAACACGGGAATTCTGGGCCGTTCTACGCTGCGCTGCCTGTTCGGAGGTCTCGAATCCTCGGGGAAAGACGATACTATTGGGGTTGCGAATGGCTTGTACTAGAAACCCTGGTCCCCTCGGCTGACCGTGGTTGTTGTACCAATCAAACATTTCGATCATTGTTTGCACATTGGTCGATGCCGCGTTTTCGACTAACTCGCTGGCCGAAGCGGGGCCGATGCCCCTACGCGTCAGTTCGACCGCCAAGCTCGATCGGTCGAAACGATCCAAAATCGTGTTTCCGGTCGGAATCGGATGCTCGATTGATTTCCGTTTTGGCTTGCGTTGAAAGCGAACGACCCAATGGTCCGTTGCCACCTTTTCAAATTGCACTTTCCCAGGCAATGATTTTAGCTCCCACTTGGATTCCAGTTCGGTTATCCCTTTTAATAGGACGCGTTTGATCTGCGCTGCGTTGTAGTTTTCCGACAGCCGCATCTTCATCACGGCGAGTTCGTGAAGATCAATTTCCACATGGTTTCCGTAGTAAAACCTTTTGTCGAGAAAGCGATAGAGCCGTTTGGCGATCGGGCTGCTAAGGCTGAGATACAGATTCCAGTCCAATTTCTTGAGATAGCCTGCTTGGAAGCTGTTAAAAATGACTTCGTTCCAGGTGAAGCGTGATTGCCCTGACGAAGTTGATCCAGTTTGGCTTTCACGATGGTAGATTTGCAGATTGTCAAAGACGCTAAAGTCACGATTAACCCAGCTTTGTGCTGCGTGATCGTAGAACGCTCGGTCGGAAAAGATGGTCAAGCCTTTCCACCGCCGCAGCGATTGAGCCAGTCGTTGATAGTTGCGTGTATTGTCGGACCAAGCTAACAGTTTGAGCAGCTCGTAACGAGAGAAGTGGACTTCGGATGAGCGATAACCCTGGAGCCGAGTAAGCTGTATGCAACCGAGCAGCACGTCCTCGTCACTTACTATTGGTAACCCATACCGATCCGAACCAGAGAGGGTCAGCCGGCGAACGACGTTGCGACGTTCTTTTCTGTCAAAGAGGACGTTCTCAAACGTAACTGTTTTCTTTCCGTCATCGATTCTCTTCGATATTGCCGCTAACGGAAATTCTGCGAAGTTCATTTCATCGACACCGGTGACCGTCTGTTTAGACGACTCAACCGCCATAACGTGTGGCTGGCTTGGTGGTTTTCTTGCTCCGTTTTTCTCCAAAGACAACCGATCCGTTTGTTGTTGTATATGAGTTAATAAAACAAAATTACTGTTGACGAATCGTTTGTCATTTCAGTCACTTACGAGGACAAAAGTGTTTCAATACACGGTATTCGCGGTCGCCCGAGTGTCTCAAGAGACGGTAAAAAGTGTCTCAGAACACGGTGATCGGGCGATGCGAAAGTGTTTCAAAGTACGGTACGTCTATGACCTCATCGGATTCGCTCCGTCGCACCCTGCCATACCGCGACGCTGCGGGCAAGCAATATTCGAAACTGACGGAAAATTATGATTGCAGGCTTGCTGGCAAGCATGCAGGTCGAGAAGACGGCTAGCCATCGGTACGGATGGATGGGAGCTTGGTCCACAGGTCATTGAGCACGCTGGATGGCACCGCGAAAAAAATGCTTGCGGGAAAGTTTGCCATCGTGTAGCTAAGCCAGCATGATAATCGCATTGGTCAATAGTAAAGGAGGAGTCGGCAAGTCGACGCTCGCGGGAAACCTCGCCGGCTGGCTGCAGGCTCATGGAAAAAAGGTCATCGTCGCGGACTGTGACACTCAGGCGTCATCGAGCGAATGGCTTATCGAAGCGGCTCCAGAGATTCAAGTGGTTCGGCTGGCCAACGCCGATGAAGTGCTTGACGAACTTCCGTCATTGGGGATGGAGGCCGATTATGTGATTGCCGATGGTCCGGGTTCGCAGACCGAGACGTCGCGGGCCCTGTTGATGTGGGCCGACCTCGCGATCATTCCTTGCAAGGCATCGATGTTCGAGGTGAGGGCACTTGAGAAAGGGACGGCGTTTGTGAGGCAGGCTCAAGCAATTCGAAAAGGACCGCCTGAAGCGATCGCTGTCCTGAGCATGGTGGGGAAGGATTACCGATTGACCAAGGACATGCGGGACGCTGCGGCTAGCTTGAATTTGTTGCTGGCAGATACTCCGGTAACTCTCCGCCAAGCCTATGCGGATGCGCCGGGGCAAGCGAGCTTTGTTTGGAAGCTGGGGTATCACGCCAGAGACGCCGCAAACGAAATCGATCAACTTTTTCGCGAACTACTCCCCGAAGCCGTCACGGACAACGTTCTGGCGCTGCGGAAGAGTCGTGGAGCATCAAAACAATAATTCAACAGGAGCAACGGAAGCAAATGGCAGAACGACGATCACTTTCAACCGCACTTTCCACAACCATCCCCGGAGTCGACGACGAGTTGGTCCGGTCTTTCGTTACGCAGAATCAGCGGTCAGAGCGCCCGGTCGGTGAAACTTCAAAGCCGGTCGATTCACGCCGAACCCTGAAAATTGAATCGGCACCGGCTCCAGAAGTAGCGAGTGAGAAAGCGAGCCGTCCTAAACTCAAAAAAGGGAATCGCTTTCAGCCCGTTGGTCTGATTCCGGTGACGGTCCGATTGCGACCCGAAATCGCGGGCGCTTTGAAAAGGGCGTCTTTGGAACGCGAACTTGCTGGTGAGGAAATTTTCACCCAGCAGGCCATTGTCGAAGAGGCTTTGGAACCATGGCTGTCGGGTGAAGGATTTCTGGATTAGCCGTTCAAATTCGACGCAAAATCGAATGACAGCGATTGTCAGCGAGACTATTTTGCAAATTTTGAGTTTAAACGATGGATTTCCGGTCGCTGATCTACTATTCATTTAGGGTGGCGGATTTCGTGTTTCTTGTCAATTTTGCTTGGTTTCGCGTAGGAAAATTCGATGGTGCCAACAACTGCCAACATTGGTTCTGCGAATCGATTGAATCCGGTCACGTCGCGCACGATCGATCGAATGCGAGCCTCTTTCGATGGCGAAGAGATTTTCAAGTCCAATGAGTCAATTCTGGATCTTCTCCGTGATCGTATGGATGGGTTGGTCTCGCTTCCAAGAGAGCCAACGATCTATACGACTTTTCGCGAACTGGGTTTGGCTTTTGAAGCTGACTGGACGTTACTGAGCAAATGCCGCAGGGACTGGATGCAATTATTGCAAACGGTCGTTCAGTTTGTTTCTGACAGTGACCGCGGGCTGAGTGATAAAGCGGCGTTAAACGCAAAACGAATCGAAAATGAGTGGCGATCTGAACTGTTATCTGGATTGGATTGGCCATTGTCGATTCGTTCGCAACTGGAGTCGCGGCTCTCGCCGTTGCCGCTTTCAGAATCGCAGCGAATTTTGTCGGGCAATATCTGTGACGTCGTGAATGCGATGGCCGAGCACATGACTTACCAGCTCGACACATTGGTCGACCGGTGCGTGCTCGGACAAATTGAATGGCATGGTAAGGAAGCTTGTCAGTACAGTTTTGTCGACCGAGGGTTGAATTCGCCTGTCTACGGAGCCACATCGACAGGGAATATTCAGATTGATCATACGAACAGCGTGGTACGCACGACCTATGTGAGAAACGTTGCTACCACAAAGACGGTTTCGGTTCACGTTCATGATTTGGTCGAAGCGGTTTGTTCTCCAATTTCACTTGCTGTGTCGGCAATTCCGATTCAAGCTCGCCAAGTGATTAATAGCGTACCGAACTTCATTCAAGACAACTTGCGGATCGTTGAAGGCAATCTGATTCGTGAACGATGCATTCAACAGGATCAAGGAACTGAAGAATGGACTGAAGAATGGACGGTGCAGGAAGATTTGCCAGTTCCTTTTTTGTTTGACCCAGCGATCGTACTTGGCGGACGGTACGTCTTGGTCGGCTGGTTGGATGATCCGAATTCCCTCGCGCCCCCATCTGATCGCCCGACGTCAATTCTAAAAACTGCAATCGATCGCTTTTTCAAGTAACACCATCCGCTTCCGGTTAGATTGTCCCAAAAAAGAATTGTGTGATGAAGCAGCGTTTGATTCAGCTTTGGATTGCAGTATTGAACTCCGGTCGCATCACGCATTTCACGATGTTTGGAGTATTGCTCGCGTTCATAATTTGGTTCAACTATGGAGCGGTTCTCGATCGTGCAATCTCGGGAAATCCGCAAACTGAGTCTGTCGTCACACCACTTCCCGACGGTTTGGGAAGTCCGCCAGCGATCGAGACTTACGACGACGTTTATCGCGGTGAAGCCCGCGTTTCAGATTCGACCGAATTGAGCGTTCCGGCGAATCGTTCCGTTAGCGACCAGATGCAAAAGATTGATCGCGATGCGACAGTTGCGAGAATTGAGAAACTCGCAAGTGACACGGTGCAATTGGATTCGGATTTAAAGGCGTGGAACCACACGATTGCCGACTTGGCAACCAATGACAGTGGGCGCCGCATCGCGAGTGATCCAGAAATCTTTCTCGCCGTTGCGGGACTCCTCCAGTCCGAGCCTGTGTCAACAGACGATTTTGCATTGCTGAAGAGCCGCGTTCGAGTATTGGAAGATGAAGCATTGACCGTCCGTCAAGGACGTCCGCCGAGTGGGCTCAATGAAGCGGTCACAACTACGAAAGCGATGTTCGAAAAAATGAGGCAGAGCCTCGACCGAGCGACCCTTTCGCTTTCCTCATTTGAAAAACGAAGTCAACTTTTGAAGCCGTCACCCGCGACCTTGGGTGATGCGATCGCGTCGGATAGAGAAAAGCGGGCTGCCGATTTGTCCTCGCAGCTCGCGAAGGAGAAAGAAGAGACCGATAAGAAAATCGCCGATGAGGCAATTGAGGCGGCGGCGGTGGTGAATAAACTCAAATTGGAACTTGAGCGCAACCTCGCAGCCAAGGAAAAAGCCGAAATCCAAGCTGCGATCGACAAGCGTGATATGGACGCAAAAACCGAGGCAGCAAAGCGACAATTGGAAGCCGAATTTGCCCGTGACTTGCCGCAACTCCAACACTACCTTGGAAAATTTTTTGCGGACGGATACACCCAACCGCAATCCGCTACGCACTATGAACAGCGGTCAACAATGGGACCTGTTTCGCTAGCTGCTATCCAGAAGGCGGGCGCACTCAGCAATATCGTCGAGGGGCTTGATGGGGCATACCCGCGATTCTTGCACTTGATGTCGTCGCCGACCAATGATCGCGCCGTGCAATCGCCGTATCCGAGATTCATTGGCGGCCACGTTCCACCAGAGTCGGCGGCAACGGTTCGGCAGGGGTACACTTTACTTAAGAAGTATCAGTATTTGCTGGTTGAGAAGGGCTACCTCGCTCCCTGAAAACGAACGTCAATGACGGCACGTTGTGCGGCACGTCGCACTGACCGACGAGGTGCCGCCAGTGGTGCCGGGCAGATGCGGCTTAAGCATGGTAAATCAAGAGGAAATGCTCGATGCCTTCGGCTTAACTGTTAGCTGTCGGAACGTCACCAACACCTTGTTCGACGCCTGCTGTGCTCTATGACTCACTCGACACCACTCGAAACGATCATCGTTCGTGGCCGTCGCTATCAAGTCAACGAACAACTGTCGGTAGCTTGGCGGGGGCGTTGGAGGGTACATCACTCATCGCCACGACCCCGCGGAACAACGTACACGGCGATCATTTTGCCAGCTTCAGTCGAGACTGAGCAACTGCGTCGATCGATTGCGAGAGTCCCCAGCGATCAGCATTCGTTGCCGAAACTGATCGATTGGGAGACGGTAGCCGGCCAGACCACGTTGGTGATTTCCTGGTGTGTCGGAACGAGCGTTGCCGACTATTACAAACGCTTCCGCGCCGATGATCGATCGCCAATGAGCACTTGGGAAGCGATACGCCGCACAAAGTCGATGGCGTACGCGCTTTCAGATTTACATACTCATGCCGGGGTGATTCACGCGGACATCAAGCCCGCGAACTTGATCATCCCGAGCGATCCGGGGTCACTCTTCCTGATCGACTTTGGCAGCGGTTGGCAGATCGAACGGACGGCGGCAAGAAGTGCTGGCGATGGGTGGAACGCGGTGTATTCTAGTCCAGAAATTTTTCAGGAGCTCGATGCGGTCGACGCGCGAGCGGATCAATTCTCGCTTGGTGTTGTGCTGTTTGAAATGTTGACAGGAAAGCCCCCTTATAGTGGTTACGGAGGCAAAGCTGGACACCAGGGATTCGAATCGATTGCAAACTCTTTCGTGCCACCCAGCACGACGATTGATGCGACAAAGATTCCGAATTCGATTTTGCGAGAAATCGATGACGTGGTGGGTACGGCAGTTCGACTGAATCCAAGCGAACGTTTCGGAAACTCTCGCGAATTTGCGCAGGCACTTGGCGGAATATGGCAGTCGCTTCAAGCGAAATCTGGCAACCTTTCCAAGCACAAGACGGTGTCGCAAACCGTGTGGGATTGGTTCTCGATTTGAAAGTGACGCAATCGTTGCTGACTACTCGCGAGACTGCCAATATCGGTGTGAAGGACGCCACTCGAACGCGTCGCCGCAATCGCTGTGAACTAGTTGGCGACCACGACCGTCAACTGCATTGGCGCCGATTGCACCCGCAAAGTAGACAGTTTCTGAAACGCCCGGTACGTACAGTCTCGGTTTTCCGAATCGACAATCTAGGCATGGTGTTGCGACTGGGATCGGTGGCTTTTTCTGTTCACGAAAATCAGCGAGGATGTTTTCAAAAAAACCAAGTTCGAGATTGGCCTTCAGCCGAAGATCGTCGTTAATTGGAATTGCGAAACAATGTTTGCTTTCTACGTCCAAAAGAATTCCCCAGTCTGATTTTGATCCAGGCATACAAACTTTGCAGAGGTGCGAATAAAGAGCGAGCCGCATTACTTGGGAATCACGCACCTTAAAATTCTTACCGTTGTAATTCATTACTGGAATTCGGACACCATCAGTAGTTTGTAGGATTCGCCATGGCTGTCCGGTCAGTTTCAGCTCTGGATCTTCAAATCTGCCTCGAGGCTTGATCGGTTTGTACCCGGCCTTAACAAGGTCATACCACATGACCGACACTGGCTCGGTCGCGGACGGATTGAGAACCGCTGGACTCGCGCTTTTGTATCTTGCAAGCTCCGCGAAAATCGAGAGCAACGTCAGACCGCCAGTCAGGGCGTTCCAGACCGCGGGGAGCATGGCGATGAGAATTAGAAACGAGAGTGAGATCGAACCGAATCGAGCAATCAGCCAGACAATGAAAAAGCCGACTAGAGATGCTGCCGCGTACCGAAGAAACGGAGGCAATTCGGCATCGAACCGCACGCGGAGTTCTTCGATGCTGAATTCCGGTAGGTAACTTAAGTTTGGAATTCGCGGTTCTTCGTTTCCGCTCAATTGCAAACCCTGTTGTTTGTACGCGATGATGCCCGCTCGCTTGCAGAAAACGTAGCTGCCAAGCGATGTTACATCGATGGGTGTAGGAAGGTGAGAATCATTCGTCATGACTTTATTTCCCAGGTACTTACGGTCATCATGGCTTTTTCAAGCGTATAGTGACGATACTCGTATTGCAGATCGAGACAGCAGGTGAGCAATTTGGTGATTTCCTTTGACGGAGAATTTGCCAATATCCACTTTTCATCACGTTTCGGCTTGCCAGACAACAGTTCGATAAAGATCATTGCCCAGCTATAGATATCACTCTGCCACTGTTCGTTTCTTTCGTTGACTTCCGGTGCTCGATAGGGCGTTGTCCATTTCCACTTGCCTGATACCGAAATATCTGAATCGAGCATCTTTGCCATTTCGAAGTCGGTGATGAAGCAGTTCGTCGATCCATCTTCGATCAAGATTTTTTCTGGAGTCAATTCACGCACGATACAGCCGTGCGAATGCAAAACCATCAGCGTTTCCAGGAGTTGCATCCCGATCGATTTGACAAAGGCGTCAGGGAAGTTCACATCGTTGTCAATGAGTGCCATCAAAGACGAAGACGGAATCCACTCGTCAATCACCCACCACGCGGTTCCTTCGTTGAGCCTGCGGAGATCCAGGTGCTGCGGAACCTTCGTGCCCTTGGGAAGGAGCGAGCAAATCGTAGCATGGCGTGTGAGCCGTTCTCTAAACTCTACATGAGATACTGGCGGCGCATCCAAGGTGTCATAAAACTTTCCACGAGCGTACCGTATCGGATTCTGGATGTACTCATTCCTTAGTTTGGCGACTTGGTAACTCACTCCATTCGCGGCAACAAGCACTGGCGATTCAATCGATTCGATGATCCAACCGTTCGGTGGGTCACGCTTATTGGTAGGTTCCAACTCTTGGCGTATCGGCAATCGGCGTAGCTGATCTTCTGTCAGCTGAAGGCCCTTGATGATGGCGGCGAATGTTTTCTCGGAACAGTTGCCCTTCCGCTTCGCCTCAAAGAGCGTACCTCTTGATACGTCGACCTTTCTCCCGAGATCGACCATGGTCTTGATGTCCATCGCGTTCATACGCGTCTGTACAACCGACCAATCGAGTCGTTGAGGCCGCTCCGCATCGTCCTCGAGGTGCCGAGAAATTGGACTCTCATTTTGGACTGACGGTGTATTTCTTGGACGCTTCTTCATGTGATTATATAGCCATGGGACTGCAAACGACCGCGGTCACGTGCCACACGATGAACCTTGGTGTCACGGTCTCGATTCATAACTTGTTCACGAGCGGAGTTGAATTTGTACGCCAATCGGAAAAGCCCAGCCGCAAAGCAACCCGTCACCATGGAGATCCTGCTCGCGCTATCCTGCTGTGTTCGGGCTTTTACCGCTTGTCAGATTGCCGACGGGTTCTTTGAAGGGAATATTAACAAAGCCCGTCGTTTGATTGTGATTTTAGTTTCGCAACGATTGCTTGTCAAAAATCGGCTACCGATCCGTCAACTTCCAGCACTCGAGCGTCCGCTCGCGAAATGGCGTGCGGGGGAAGACGCGCCGGAGTTCGAAGCGATCGTCGTCAAGATCCGGAACCGCTGGCAAGCTGCCCCAACTAAGGTGACGCCGATCTATCTCGCTGGGCCATCCGCCAAACGAGTGCTCGGCTACCGTGCCACCGGTACCTTGAAACGACACTTGCAGGCATCACACGACCTTGGGCTCGCCAGCGTCTACCTGGCGGTTCGACGTGATCGTCCGCAACTGGCAAAGTTCTGGTACGGAGAAGACATCGCTCCGAAACTACTTGGTTCAGTTCCTGACGCGATTTACATCAATGGCGATGGCAAGTCGTCACTGGCGTTCGAATTCTGCGGCCTCTATTCGGCGAAGCGTTTACGAACATTTCACCGCCATTGCGCTCAGCGGAGGCTTGGTTATGAACTCTGGTAACCGCATTTCTAAGCGTCGGTTGCGAGCCCAGCTTGGGGCTCGCGATCGTCGGATCATCGACGAGGTCATTCGCTTGCGTGTTCTCAGCAACGAAGCGGTTCACGCATTGTTTCTGCCTAAATCGAGTTTGAATGCGACGACCAAGGTGACGGCGAGGTTGGTGAAGCAGGGATGGCTGAACGCTTACGAATTCATCG
>TARA_R110002073_G_scaffold149297_4_pt1 | contig 14308 bp, 12 predicted proteins | sample TARA_R110002073 | Tara Oceans TARA_R110002073 (sample SAMEA4397174) | marine metagenome | biome: Polar Biome; feature: [DCM] deep chlorophyll maximum layer (ENVO:01000326); material: water (ENVO:00002006), including particulate matter (ENVO:01000060) such as... | depth 40 m
TCGAATTCGACCGGGTGCGGGTGTGTCTCGTACCGAAGGACTTCTTCCATCTTCAATTCGATGAAGGAATCAATCTGGTCGTCGTCGAACACATTGCCCTTTTTCAGGAAGGCACGGTCGGCATCGAGGGACTCCATGGCTTCCCGCAGGGAGCGACAAACCGTCGGAATGTCCTTCAGTTCTTCCGGTGGCAGGTCGTAGAGGTCCTTGTCCATCGGCTCTCCCGGATGGATCTGGTTCTCGATACCGTCCAGCCCGGCCATCATCAGCGCAGAGAAGGTCAGATAGGGGTTGCCTGCCGGGTCCGGGAAGCGGGCTTCGATGCGCTTGCCCTTCGGGTTGGCGGTGTGTGGAATGCGGATCGAGGCAGACCGGTTGCGGGCGGAATAGGCCAGCAGGACCGGGGCTTCAAAACCCGGAACCAGGCGCTTGTAGCTGTTGGTTGACGGGTTTGCGAAGGCATTGATTGCCTTGGCGTGCTTGATGATTCCGCCGATGTAATACAGGCAGGTTTCCGACAGGTCAGCATATCCGTCGCCAGCGAAGATCGGCTCGCTGCCTTTCCAGATCGACTGGTGAACATGCATGCCTGTCCCATTGTCGTTCCAGACCGGCTTGGGCATGAAGGTCGCCGTCTTGCCGTAGGCGTGCGCGACCATGTGGACGATGTATTTGTAGACCTGCATGCGGTCCGCCATCGTCGTCAGTGTCGAAAAGCGCATGCCGAGCTCGTGCTGGGACGGGGCCACTTCGTGGTGATGTTTCTCGGGCTCGAGGCCGAGTTCATTCATCACTGCCAGCATTTCAGACCGCATGTCCTGGGCAGAATCGATGGGCGGAACGGGGAAATAGCCGCCCTTCGGGCCCGGACGGTGGCCCATATTGCCGCCTTCCATCATGGTCCCGGAATTGTAGGGGCCTTCCTCGGAGTCGATGGCGTAGCCGGTATCGTCCTGGCTGGTGGACCAGCGCACATCATCGAACACAAAGAATTCGGCTTCGGGGCCGACATAGACCTTGTCGCCAATGCCGCTGGACTTCAGATAGGCCTCGGCCTTTTTCGCCGTTGTGCGGGGGTCGCGGTTATAGCTCTCGCCCGTCATCGGATCGAGGACGTCGCAGAACATGAACATGGTCTTGTTCTGGAAGAAGGGATCGATCGGCGTGTAGGACGTATCCGGCTTCAGCGTCATGTCGGACTCGTTGATCGCCTTCCAGCCACCAATCGACGATCCGTCGAACATCGTGCCGTCTTCGAAGAAATCTTCGTCAAGCATCGAAGGGTCAAAGGTAACGTGCTGCAATTTCCCGCGCGGATCCGTGAATCGCAGATCCACGAACTCGACATCTTCGTCTTTGATTTTCTTCAGAACTTTATCAGACATGGAAGGCTGGCTCCTGTTTGAGCGTTGGAGTGGCGGGAGAATTACAAGGCGTTGTCGTCAGTTTCACCAGTGCGAATGCGGACGGCCGCCTCGACAGGCGAAATGAAGATTTTACCGTCGCCAATGCGACCGGTGCATGCCGCTGTCTGGATGGCCTCGACAATGGACTCGACACGGGAGTCCGTTGCAACGAGTTCGATTTTGATCTTGGGCAGGAAGTCGATCACGTATTCGGCTCCCTTGTAGAGTTCCGAATGTCCTTTTTGACGGCCAAAGCCCTTGGCCTCAATGACAGTCATGCCCTGAACCCCGATCTCCTGAAGTGCGTCGCGCACGTCATCGAGCTTGAATGGCTTGATAATGGCTTCGATCTTTTTCATGCAGCCCCAGCACGTGTTTGACGATCCGGGCCGGATCACGACAGAATCTACCCAGGCAATTTAGAACGCAGGTGCAGCATTAAACGATTCCGAATCAAAATGGCGCCCGGCAATGCAGAAATATTTTCGATAGACGCGATCCGGCGTGCGGATGCCTTCGCGATTGCAAAGGGTGTGTACGGATGGACGCTTATGCAGCGTGCGGGTCAAGCGGTGGCGGATGCGATCCTGGCGCGTTGGTCCCGACGATCTGTCCTTGTCCTGTGTGGTCCCGGCAATAATGGGGGCGATGGCTTTGTTGCGGCGCGATACCTGGAACAGGCTGGATGGCCCGTCACGCTTGCCCTTCTGGGACCGGAGAGGGCGCTCGCGGGAGATGCGAGGAAAGCACGAGATTTCTGGGGTGGCCCGGTCGCGGCCCTGGGCCAATCCGCCCTGCCGGACAAGGGGGTGGTGGTCGACGCGCTGTTTGGCGCGGGGCTTTCCCGCCCGATGGACGGCATCGCGCGGTCCGTATGCGAGAACGTCGAAAAGAGCGGCCTGCCGGTAGTCGCGGTCGATGTGCCAAGCGGCATTCACGGTGACGCGGTGGCCGTGGACGGTCCTCACTTCATCGCCGATCTGACGGTGACATTCCACCGGCTGAAAGCGGCGCATGTTCTCGAGCCTTTCGCGTCATACTGCGGGACAGTCCGGCTCGCCGACATAGGCATCCCGGAGGGATGGAAGGAAGGATCGAAACCCATGGGCACGCTGAATGATCCTGCCTTGTGGCCCACGGTCGGTATCTTCCCGGGGCCCGATACACACAAGCACAAGCGCGGGAGGCTCGCTGTCCTTTCAGGCGGGCCGTCATCAACGGGTGCGGCGCGCTTGAGCGCGCTGGCCGGGCTGCGCACCGGCGCGGGGCTGGTGACATTGCTAAGTCCGAAGAATGCGTTGATGGTCAACGCCCAGGCGAGCACCGAGGTCATGGTTCGCGGCTTTGGCGACACGGACGAATTTCTCGCAGCCCTGGATGATATGCGTGCAACCGCCGCCGTGCTGGGACCAGGGGGCGGCGTGGGCGAGAGGATGCGCGAACGCGTGATCGCCGCACTATCCCGCTCGCCAGCTCTCGTGCTCGATGCCGACGCCTTGACGAGCTTCGCAGATGAGCCGGACCATCTTTTCGATCACCTGCGACCCGGCGATGTGATGACGCCTCATGTCGGCGAGTTCGAGCGACTCTTTCCCGATTGTCTCGCCGAGGCAGAAAACCGGATTGAAGCTGCGCAGCAGGCTGCCAGACGCGCCGGGTGCGCTCTGGTCCTGAAAGGTCCCGATACGGTGATCGCGTCGGCGGACGGTGCGGCGCGTATCAATCGTCACGCCTCGCCGGTCTTGGCCACGGCCGGAACCGGCGATGTCCTTGCCGGGATGATTGGAGCCTTCCTCGCGCAGGGCGTGGATGCCTTCGATGCAGCCAGCGCGGCTGTCTGGTTGCATGGCGACGCTGCACGGCGCACAGGTGAGGGCATGATCGCCGGCGACCTGATCGATGCGATCCCGGCAACCCTGCAAAATCTGACCCGCCGCCGCGCGATCAACGCGGCCCGCGCAGCACTCGAATGAATTTTGGACGGGCGCGAATCCCTTTGCCGGGCTATCCAGTGACCACACCACCGCGAATTGAATGGCGAGACGTCGCATGACCGAGAAAAAACCGCTGACACCGATTGAACGCGATGCGCTTGATTTCCATGCCAAGCCGGTACCCGGTAAAATCGCGCTCGCCCCGACCAAGCCGATGGCGACGCAGCGTGATTTGTCGCTGGCCTATTCGCCGGGCGTCGCGGCACCGGTCCAGGCCATCGCCGATAATCCTGACGCGGTCTACGACTACACGTCCAAGGGCAATATGGTCGCGGTTGTGTCCAATGGCACAGCCATTCTGGGGATGGGAAATCTCGGCCCGCGCGCGTCCAAACCGGTGATGGAAGGCAAGGCCGTCCTGTTCAAGCGCTTTGCCGATATCGACGCTTTCGACATCGAGATCGATTACACCGATCCAGACAAATTCGTCGAATGCGTTGCCGGGTTTGGCGACAGCTTTGGCGGCATCAATCTGGAAGACATCGCCAGCCCGCATTGCTTCGAGATTGAACAGCGCCTGCGCGAAATCCTGCCCATTCCGGTTTTCCATGACGACCAGCATGGCACCGCGATTATCGCCGCCGCAGGTCTGCTCAACGCCTGTGATCTTACCGGTCGCAAAATGTCAGAACTTAACGTCGTTCTGTGCGGTGCAGGCGCAGCGGGCCTGTCGGTGCTCGACCTAATTCAGTCCATGGGCGTGGACCCCGACAAGGTTCTGGTCGTCGACAAGGACGGCGTCGTCCACGACCGGCGCAATGACCTCTATCCACGCCTTGCGACCTACGCCAAGAAAACCGATCTGCGCACGCTGGAGCAGGCGATGAAGGGGGCCGATTGTTTCATCGGCCTGTCCGCCGGCAATATTGTCAGCGGTGACATGATCCGCTCGATGAATGCCTCGCCCATCATCTTTGCGATGGCCAATCCGGAGCCGGAAATCCGGCCCGAAGCCGTGCTGGAGGTTCGCAAGGATGCGATCATCGCAACGGGACGATCCGACTATCCCAACCAGGTCAATAATGTGTTGGGCTTCCCTTACATCTTCCGCGGCGCGCTCGACGTGCGGGCCCGCACGATCAATGAGGAAATGAAGATCGCCTGTGCGAAGGCGCTGGCTGAACTGGCGCGCAAGGACGTGCCCGATGAGGTCGCGGCGGCCTACAAGTCCGGCCACATGAAATACGGCCAGAACTACATCATCCCGACACCCTTTGATCCACGCCTGATCGGCTATGTGCCGCCCTTCGTGGCGCGCGCTGCGGTCGATAGTGGCGTGGCGCGTATTCCGGCCAAGGACGATGAGAGCTACCGTCAGTCGCTGGCCCGCCGCGTCGATCCGACGGCGGCCCTGCAACAGCGCGTTTCGGCGGCGATCCGCGCTGACCAGAAGACGATTGTCTTTGCCGAAGGCGAGGCCCCGTCAGTGATCCGGGCCGCGCACGCCTTCCAGTCGCAGGGGTTGGGCAAGCCGATCCTCGTCGCCCGAGAACAGATCGCCAAGGCCAATATGCGCGAGCTCGGTCTTCCCGATGACTCGCTGGAGATCATCAATGCGCGCCTGTCGGACCATAATTACGACTACGCCAAATTCCTCTACGAGAAGCTCCAGCGGCGCGGCTATCTCAAGCGCGACGTCCAGCGGCTGGTCAACACAAACCGCAATGTCTTCTCCGCCCTGATGGTCAAGATGGGCCAGGCCGATGGCATGGTCAGTGGCGTCACGCGCCACACAAACACCGTGATGAATGATATTCGCCTCGTCCTGGACCCGATCCCGGGCGGACGGATCGTCGGCCTCAATGCCGCGATTTCGCGGGGTCGGACAATGCTGATCGGCGATGTGTTGGAAACCGAATTTCCGACGCCGGAAGAGCTCGCCGACATTGCCGAGGAAATGGCCGCCACGGCGCGCCGCTTCGGCCTGACGCCGCGCGTCGCCTTCCTGTCCTATTCCTCCTTCGGCAATCCACCGGGCGAGCGCACCGAGAAGATGTCGAATGCGGTCAAGATTCTCGATGGGCGCGGCGTGGACTTTGAGTATGAGGGCGAGATGGCCGCCGACATCGCGCTCAATCCCGACCACAAGGAACTCTACCCCTTCTCGCGCCTGACCGAGCCGGCCAATGTGCTGGTCATGCCAGCGGTCCACTCAGCGTCAATTGCGACGCGCCTGCTGAAAGCCGCCGGGGCGGCCACCGTTATCGGACCGATCATTGTGGGCCTCGAAAAGCCGGTTCAGATCACACGCCTGGGCGCATCGGTCTCCGACATCGTCAATCTCGCCGGCCTTGCCGCCTTTGATCCATCAGCGGCAGGATTGAAGCTGAAGGGGTAGAATCTTTGCGCCAGGTCATCTGCATCGGAATCGGATTGATTTTGATTTTCGTGGTGATGCCCTACGCTTTGTTCGTGGCGGCTACGTTTATGATAGCGATGCCCGCCTACCATGATGTAGTCACCTGGATTGATTACCTGCGGCTGTCATTCTTTCCGGCGTTGTCATTGTCGGCCGGGGTGACTTTTCTCTGGTTTGGAAGGGATCGTGAATAGGCTCCGGTTTTCGGCTAACCGTGCCTGGTTCGCTCCGGCAGGTTTTTGACCTACAGACAGAGCCTTATACCCGCCAAACGCCAACGTGATGCACACGTGAGCGAACCACTCTATATGCTGGGGCGAAGGACGTGAGGGGAATCACATGGCAGGACGCGCCAGCCGCGACATGACGCAGGGACCGGTCTTCGGTCACATCATGCGCATGGTCATTCCGATGAGCTTTGGCATTGTCGCCATGATGCTGACCGGCGTGGTCGACACCTATTGGGTCGGCACGCTCGGCACGGCCCAGCAGGCCGCCGTCCAGATGAGCTTCCCGATCACCATGCTGGTGATGAGTGTCTCCATTGGCCTTGGGGCCGGGGCGGTTTCTGTTGTCTCCCGCGCGGCGGGTGAAAAGGACGACGGCTCGATCAAGCGCACCGCGACCGACGCCATGACATTGTCCATCCTTGCAGTCGGCGCGGTCTCCATCCTGGGCATCATCTTCATTGCGCCCATCTTCCGCCTGCTCGGTGCCAGCGAAACCATGATGCCGCACGTCGTCGACTACATGACGGTCTGGTTTGCCGGGATCGTTTTGATCGTCGGCCCGATGGTGGCGAGCAACATTCTGCGCGCACTTGGCAATGCCGTGCTGCCCTCGGTGATGATGATGGGCGCAGCGGTCGTGAACCTGGTCCTCGACCCCTTCTTTATCCTCGATGATGTGTTCGGCCTGCCGGGGCTGGGGTGGGGCGTGTCGGGTGCGGCGCTGGCGACCGTTGCCGCCAATGGCGTCACCTTCCTGCTGATCTCATGGTATCTGGTCTTCCGCGAAAAGCTGATTGATTTCCACTGGCACGGCTTTGACGAACTCTTCCACAATTGGGGCGAGATCGCCCGCGTTGGCGCGCCAGCGGCCGCGTCCAACACTTTCAACCCCTTTGCTCTGACCATTGTGATGTCGGGTCTCGGCATGGCGCAGTTTGGCGATGCGGCCGTGGCCGGTATCGGCGTGGGTGCGCGCGTCGAAGCCTTTGGCCTCGTCCCGCTCTTTGCACTGTCAGCCTCCATCGGGCCGGTCACCGGCCAGAATGGCGGAGCGGGCCTCACCGACCGCGTGCGACAGGCCTTCCTGACCAGTTTCACCTTCTGCGTTGTCTGGGGCACGGCGATGGCGGCAATCCTGTTTGTCGCCAAGGGCTGGCTCGCGCCGGCCTTCCTGCCCAGCGAGATGGGGCAGGGCGTGGCGATAAGCTACTGGACCTGGGTGCCGATCACGATTGCCGGGTACGGCATCACCATGGCGGCGAGTGCAGGCTTCAACGGGCTTGGACGGCCCTCCTTCGGTGTGATGATCACGTCGGGCAGGGCGCTGCTCTTGATGGCTCCCTTCGCGGTTGTTGGAGCAATCGTGGCCGGGGCCCCCATTGGCGTCATTCTGGGCGTCGCTGCGGCCAATGTCATTGCCGGTATCGCGACCGCTTTTTACGTCCTGACTCGCGCGCCGATGGAAGCGCGCAAGCGCAGGGCCCGCAAGCCCAAGCCGCCCACCAATGCCGAACTGCCAGCCTGACAGTTAGCGAGGGCAATCCAGATTGACTTGGAGTGTGGGCCGGCCGATGGTCCGCTCCATGGCTTGTGATTGGATCCAGATGTGCGGCGCGACCCGCGTGAAAGAGGGGCTGCTTCTCGTAAGCAGTCAGCCCCGGGCCTAGCCGAGTCCGGCCAGGTTCCGGGGTCATAGTTGTTCCAGTCTTGTCCCTGAAATTCTGACGAATGCGCGTTGCCCCGGTTGCACGGGTTGCGATGCCGCGTCCCTGCTTTCGAGAGTCCCATGCCTGCCAATCCCGCAATTTATGTTACGCGAACGGACTACGATCGGCTGTCCGGTCTTGTCGCCCACAATGCCAACAATGACTTTGGTGCCGCTCTGCTCGGTGAGGAACTCGATCGAGCAATCCTGGTTCGACTGGAGTCCAGCCGGTCGTTTGTCCGGTTGAATTCGGCCGTCACCTATCTCGACATGAGAACGGGTCGCCAGCGGCAGGTCACAGTGGTCCTGCCCGAACACGCTGACATTGATCAGCGAATGATCTCGGTCCTTTCACCTGTCGGTGCAGCCCTGATGGGTCTTGTCCCAGGACGTGTGTTCTCCTGGGAGGATGAAAGGGGGCGCGCCTGTCAGATCCGGATTATGTCGATCGACTGATCGCCAACACGTCTGGCTATCGGCGCGTCAAAATAGTCGCCAGTTCCGGCTTTCCGTTCAGCGACGGATGCGGATAGGGGATCGGCGCGCTGGCAGGCCAGTCCCAGCGGTCACTCGGGAACAGGGCGCGCATCGCCTCCATGTCACAGCCATAGGGCGGCCCGCCGCGCTCCTCCTTTTGCATGAAGAGCGCAAACAGCCGCCCGCTGGGCTGCAGCCAGTCATGGACGGTCTGCTCGTATTCAGGGCGCAGGCGCGGGGGGATGGCGCACAGGAAGGTTTGCTCATAAACGCCGTCCAGCGGCGTTTCGGGCCTCCAGGCCAGCACATCGCCTTCGAACAGGGTGGCGCTCCGCTCGCATTCCTCCAGCCGCTGGCGCTGCCAGTTGATGGCGGTCGTCGAAAGGTCTGCGGCTGTGGTGGGGATGCCGGCGTCGGCAAAGGCGGCGACTTCCGGCGCGCGGCCACATCCCGGCACAATTACAGAGCCCAGCCCGTCAAATGCGCCGGACGCCTGCCAGTCGACGAACGCCGGGTGCAGGCCCGGGCGTTCCCAAGGGGTGGTGTCGGCAGCAAAGCGCGCCTCCCAGTCGAGCGCGCTGCGGTCTTCGGAAATCGTCATGGGTGGGCTGCCTTTTATCCATTTGCCAGCGCGGGCGAGCCTGCTATCACACCCGCCGCGCGGCAAGCTGATTATGCCGCGCCCCGTGCGGGTGTGGCGGAACTGGTAGACGCGCTGGATTTAGGTTCCAGTATCTCACGATGTGGAGGTTCGAGTCCTCTCACCCGCACCATGCACTTACCTGTGGAAAGCTACCGCTCGCATTCGACTGCATTGCTTTATGCCGCTATTCGTCAGAACCGGGTCAGTTAAAGGAACGGTTTCGTGGATTGGTTGCTGGGCGCTATTCCTGAAATTCTTGTGGCAGTGTTTTCAACGCTGTTGATTGCATGGTGGAGCGGTAGGCCCAAACTTCGCGTATTTGTCACACCGATGGCTGAGTTTGACCGGGCAGCCGATGAGCAGAATAATTGGCCCGCCACAGTGTTTCGCGTTGAAAGCCTTTTTTTGCAGAACAACAACTTGAGCAAACCCGTCACCGACATCGAAATAATTTTCTCCTCCCCGCCAGCAGACCTTTCTGTGAAGCCGCACGCAGAATATGAAAGCAAGGCGATGGAGAACGGGCGTTGGCTACTTAAGATCGCTAAGATTCAACCCCGTTCCAATATCAAGGTGGACATTTGTTATTTCGGTCAATTTGGACCTTCGGTTGTTAGCCTGAATACGTCCGAAGGGCCGAAGAACTTGGAAGCGGCGGTCTACAACTCCATGGTTCCAACATGGAAGGCGCTCTTGTTTGGTGGCTTTGCATCAATTGGTTTGGCCACGATTGTTTTCGCGGGATGGTTTGCCGTGACATGGACGATTGAAGCACTCAGCCGCGCTTCCGGGTGATGGTTACTTCCCTGAAATCCGAAATGCCCGACGAGGGACAAAAGCAGGGACGAAGGAGGACAAAATTGTTCCCTTTACCAAATTCAAAATTTAATAAAAACAATCGCGTATGATGCGGCCCTTTGGTTTAGGTTCCAGTCCTCTCACCCGCACCAAATATTGTCGCGATAACTCTATCTCAACGGATTACCCTTGAAGAATATACTAAAAATGGTATAATAAATTTCGATGGCTCGTGCACCAAAGGTCGACACGCCAGTACACTGGGTTGGTTCATCCAAAACGGATTTGATGCGCCTCCCTCAAGAGGTGGTGAGTGATATCGGATACGCACTCGGCGTAGCGCAGCTCGGCGGCAAACATCCCGGCACCAAGCCCTGGAAGGGTGAAGGACCTGGCGTGTTGGAAATCGTCGAGCGCTTTGACGGCGATGCCTATCGCGGCATCTACACCATTCGATTCGAAGGCGTGATTTATGTACTCCACGTCTTTCAAAAGAAATCGCCTTCAGGCGTGCGTACAGCGAAGCAGGACATCGAGCGCGTCCGAGACCGTTTGAAGCAGGCCCGGACACATTATGAGACCAACTATGCACATCTCACCAAGGGCACGGCAGGTAAACATGGCAAATGACATCACTGAGGGTAGCGGCAATGTTTTTGCGGATTTGGGCTTTGTCGACGCTGCCGACCGTCAGACAAAGACGAGGCTGGCTATGGCCGTAAACGCGTTGCTCAAGGCGCGCGGTCTGAAACAGACGGACGCGGCAAAAGTGCTGGGTGTCCCGCAGTCGAAAGTATCGGCCTTGGTCAATTATCGATTGGACCAATTCTCTGTTGAGAAGCTGATGAGTTTCCTCAATGCGATGGATCAAGACGTGGAAATCGTCATTCGACCCAGCCGCGAGCCTGTCGGGCAGACGTCTGTGCACGCGCTTTCATGATGGTCGGGCCTGTCATTGACGCCTCGTCAGTTGAGCACAAGCATCGCCGCGAATGCTCCAAGTGACCGGCAATTTACTCGATGAGGCCTTTCCGCTGCAGCGTACACGCCGCCGCATCCTCAAGGTCAATCACGCGGGCGAGCGCGGTGCCATCGCGATCTATCAGGCACAACTCCTCTTTTCGCGCTTTTGGCCTGACACGACCAATACTTTCCTTCGAGAGGCTCTAAGCCATGAGCGCAGCCATGCCGCCGCGTTTCGCGGTGCAATGATGGCGCGCAACGTCCGTCCGTGTCCCGGAACCGCAATCTGGATCGTTGGAGGCTTTGGGCTTGGCCTGGTGAGCGTTCTGGGTGGGTTGCGCGGCGTTATGGCCTGCACAGCGGCCATCGAAACGGCTGTGCACGGGCATTTGGACGAGCAAATAGCCTATCTGCGCGGCCGGGATGACGATCTGGTGGACATCATCGCCGCCATCCAGATTGAGGAAGCCGCTCACATGGAAGAGGGCGCTGCTGGCTATGATCCCGACTGCACGACCGCCGGGGCGTTTACGGGCTTTGTCAGCGCCGTTACCGAGGCCTTGATCTGGCTGGCGACCTTTGGAGATTCCGCGCGAATGCGCGCTGCGCTGACCTGACTGCCGCCTCTGCCCGTTGCGCGCAGGGAATCGCCGTGACATAACGCGCGCTCTTTCAACCGGGGGCGCGAACCACCCGCCCGAAACGCATGACTTAAGGCCGATCGATGAACGTCACCGAAAAGAACGCAGAAGGCTTGAGCCGCACCTTTGAAGTTTCAATCCCTTCAAAGGATTTGCAGGCTCGCCTGGAAACCAAGATCGAGGAAATCCGCCCGCAGGTTCGCCTGAAGGGTTTCCGCCCCGGAAAGGTCCCGACCTCGCACATTCGCAAGGTTTTTGGCGAATCGATCCTGGGCGATGTGCTCGACGAGCTGCTGCCGGAAACGATCAAGTCGGTAATGGAAGAGCGCAAGCTCGAAGCCGCGTCCCAGCCCAAGCTGGAAGTAAAGACCGACCCGAAGGCCGCCATGGCCGGCAAGGATTTCGAGTTCGAGATCCAGGTCGACATCATGCCGGACTTCGAAGCGGCCGATCCGGCCAAGCTGAAGCTGTCCCGCCCGGTCGCTGAAGTCGGCGACGACCAGATTGACGAAGCGCTTGAAAATCTCGCCAAGGAAGCCCGCTCCTACAAGGAAAAGACGGCCAAGACCGCCAAGGCCGAAGACGGCGATGTCGTGGTCATCGACTTTGTCGGCAAGATTGACGGCGAAGCCTTTGACGGCGGTTCGGCCACCGATTCCCGCGTTGCCATCGGCGACGGTGCCTTCATTCCGGGATTCGAGGAGCAGCTCCTCGGTGCCAAAAAGGGTGAAGAGCGCCAGCTGAAAGTGACCTTCCCGAAGGATTACGGTGCAGAGCACCTGGCCGGCAAGGAAGCGACATTTGACGTGACAGTGAAGTCACTCGAAGCCCCGACCGAGACCAAGATCAATGACGACCTGGCCAAGAATTTCGGCCTGGAATCACTCGACAGCCTGAAGGACGCGCTGAAGTCACGCTTCGAGAAGGAGCACAATCAGCAGTCCCGGATGAAGGTGAAGCGCGACCTGCTCGACCAGCTCGACGCCGCCCACACATTTGACCTGCCGCCGGGCATGGTTGAACAGGAATTCGAGACGATCTGGAAAGAGGTCAGCCACGCCATTGAGCACGGTCATCTCGAGGAAGAAGACAAGGACAAGTCGGAAGACGAGCTGCGCACCGAATATCGCGGCATTGCCGAGCGCCGGGTTCGTCTGGGCCTAGTCCTCGCCAAGATCGGCCAGGCCAGCAAGGTCGAAGTGACGCAGGAAGAAGTCGCCCGCGCCATCAACGCCGAAGCCGGGAAATATCCGGGTCAGGAAAAGCAGGTCGTCGAGTACTTCCAGAAAAACCCGAACGCTGTCGCCCAGATGCGCGCGCCGATCTATGAGGAAAAAGTCGTCGACTACATCCTCGAACTGGCGTCCGTGAAGGACAACAAGGTGTCTCGCGACGATCTGTTTGCCGAGGACGATGAGCCGAAAGCCAAGAAGCCGGCCAAGAAAGCCGCAGCGAAAAAGGCACCGGCGAAAAAGGCTGATGACAAGCCAGCCGCCAAGAAGGCTGCGCCGAAAAAGGCCGACGACAAGAAGCCGGCGGCCAAGAAAAAGGCTCCGGCCAAAAAGGCCGCAGCCAAGAAATCCTGATGGGTCGCTGTTAAAAGCAGCTGATTTTGTGAGAGTTGTTAACGCCCTGCGCCTTGCGCGGGGCGTTTTCGCTATTGATATTCCCTGTTCGCCACTCGTTAAGTGAATCGGTCTCAGTTCTGGGCTCGACACACACAAAACCCCATCCGGAGCGCCCAAATGAGAGATCCCGAAGACGTCATGATGAACCTTGTCCCCATGGTGGTGGAGCAATCCAGCCGGGGTGAACGGGCCTACGACATATATTCGCGCCTTCTGAAAGAGCGCATTATTTTCGTCACCGGTCCGATCGAGGATCACATGGCGACGCTGATCGTTGCGCAGCTGCTCTTTCTGGAATCGGAAAATCCGAAGAAGGAAATCGCGATGTACATCAACTCGCCGGGCGGTGTCGTCACCGCCGGCCTGGGGATTTACGACACGATGCAATACATCCGCTCGCCGGTTTCGACCTCCTGCATTGGCATGGCCGCCTCGATGGGATCGCTGCTTCTTGCTGGCGGTGAAAAGGGCATGCGGTCGGCAACGCCCAATGCGCGCATCATGGTGCACCAACCGTCCGGTGGCTTCCGTGGGCAGGCTTCCGACATCGAGCGTCACGCCGAGGACATTCTGAAACTGAAGCGCCGTCTCTACGAAATTTACGTAAAACACACCGGTCAGTCGTATGAAGAGGTCGAAAAGAAGCTCGACCGCGACACATTCATGTCGGCGGAAGAAGCTAGGGACTGGGGCCACATTGATCATGTGTTCGAGAAGCGGGCAGACCACGACGCACCAAAGGACTAGTGCGCAAACACGGTTAACCGCGCTTGATCGCAACGGTCGCTATGTGATCGAATGCGCAGGCGCGGAAACGTTTCGCTAAACTTCGGCCCTGATCCTGCATCAGGGCTGAAGAGGCGGCAGCCAGTGTGCCGCGTATGGATGAGGGAAGTCGGATATGAGCAAGTCATCAGACAATAGCGGCGGCGGCGACGCCAAGAACACGCTCTACTGCTCATTCTGCGGCAAGAGCCAGCATGAAGTGCGCAAGCTGATTGCCGGTCCAACGGTCTTCATCTGTGACGAATGCGTCGAACTCTGCATGGACATCATCCGTGAAGAGAGCAAATCGACGCTGGTCAAGAACAAGGAAGGCGTGCCGACTCCGCAGGAGATCGACCAGGTCCTCAATGACTATGTCATCGGCCAGGCCCGCGCCAAGCGCGTCCTCGCCGTGGCGGTGCACAATCACTACAAGCGCCTGAATCATGCCGCCCAGAACCAGGACGTTGAACTGGCGAAGTCCAACATCCTGCTGATCGGGCCGACAGGTTGCGGTAAGACGCTGCTGGCCCAGACGCTGGCGCGCATCATCGATGTCCCGTTCACCATGGCCGACGCCACGACACTGACCGAAGCCGGTTATGTCGGTGAGGATGTCGAGAACATCATTCTCAAACTGCTGCAGAGCGCCGACTACAATGTCGAACGCGCCCAGCGCGGCATCGTCTATATCGATGA
>TARA_R110002073_G_scaffold9448_1_pt1 | contig 14299 bp, 14 predicted proteins | sample TARA_R110002073 | Tara Oceans TARA_R110002073 (sample SAMEA4397174) | marine metagenome | biome: Polar Biome; feature: [DCM] deep chlorophyll maximum layer (ENVO:01000326); material: water (ENVO:00002006), including particulate matter (ENVO:01000060) such as... | depth 40 m
GCCAGGTTTCAGCAAGGCAAATTTCTTGCCAGCGTCGTCTTCGACATCCACTTCCGTCCGGGGGACGACTGCCGTTTCACCCTGACCCAGAGGATTGGGTTGAGAGACCTGCGGGGTTTCATTGACCCGAATGGTCAGATTCCCCTGGGCGATGGCGACTTCGCTGACGCGGACTTCATTACCGATCACAATAATACCGGATCGTTCATCAACCACGACTTTGGCCTTCCGGTCCGGCTGGACATAGAGCTGTTCCAGGTCAGTCACCAGATCGACCATGGTATTGTTATAGGCTTCAGGCTTGATGATCAGGACAGTTGAGGGGTCCAGCGCCATGGCTGTCTTGGTGCCCATTTCCTTGTTAATGACATTCGCGATACGTCGTGATGTCGTGAAATCGGGAGTGCGCAGGGACAAATGCAGTTCTTTTTTGGTCAGCATGGAATAGTTGACTTCTTTTTCCACAATGCCGCCATTGGGAATGCGACCGGCGGTGGGCACCCCTTGAGTGATGCTGCCGGCATCGCCTCCGGCGGAAAAGCCGGACACCTGGATGGACCCCTGAGCCACGGCATAGACTTCTCCGTCTGCACCTTTGAGAGGGGTCACGATCAATGTGCCGCCGCGCAAGTTATCGGCGTCGCCAATGGAGCTGACATTAATATCAAGACGATTCCCGGGGCGGGCAAAAGGGGACAGGCTCGCGGTTACCATAACGGCGGCAACATTTTCAGCCTTCATTTCAGCGCCGCGGGTGTTAACGCCGAGCCGTTCCAGCATGGCGACAATACTTTGTTCGGTAAAAGGAGCGTTGCGGAGAGAGTCACCGGTGCCGTTCAGTCCAACCACTAGGCCATAACCAACCAGTTGGTTGTCCCGGATGCCTTCAATAGACACCAGATCTTTAATGCGGGAAGCTGCCTGTGCCGACAGGCCGTTGCCCAGACTGATGAGAGTGATCAGCAGTAGAGTGACGCATTTATTGAGCCGGCTTTGTATTAATGACTTCTGTCGCATGATTATTCCATTTTAGAAAATTTATACTATCTCTCCTCTCCTCATGCGAAAATCATGCCAACAATTTCGGGAAAGGATGTAAAGTTAAATTGTTGATATATAATAATATATTTTGGGGCTGGGGAGGAGGAGAGGTGACTGCGGAAGGAAGGGTAGAAAATATTTCCACCAGGCGGTAAGCCTTGCCGGGTAAAAAAAGCCGCACCTTCACTCTATGAAGCAGATGCAGGATCTGCTATTTATAGGATCTAACCTACTTGGAAAGAGACCTAGATGGAAATTAAAGGACCAGGACGGATTTCGCCATCCGGAGTGACGCGTAAGAGTAAAAAAGGCGGTTCTGGCAAGGCAGGCTTTAACGAAGTTATGTCGACTGACGATTCCGCGGCGGCGGCCCCGCCCAGCGGCACGTCACCTTTAACATCGGTGAGCTCATTACTGTCCCTGCAGGAACTGCCCACCAGTACGGAAGGCCGCTCGAAAGGCCTCGTGCATGCTGAAGACCTCCTGCAGCATCTGGAAGTGATCCGTCATGGTTTGTTGGCGGGGCAAATCCCGCATAATAAACTTAAAGATGTTGTGACAATCATTTCTAAGGAGCGGGAGTTGTCCCTCGACCCGACGCTGGATGGTCTTCTGGATGATATGGAATTGCGGGTGAAGGTTGAGTTGGCAAAACTCGAAATGTTAGGGGAATAGGGCGCTTCACGCGACTTCGCCACAGCATTCTGATGTTTTATATAATGTTCAATTTATTACAAAATATAGGCAATCCTGATTAATTGATGTCAGGTAATAATAACGCTTGAATTGTGTGTTTGAGTTGAGTAATTTGGCAGCGCAAAGTTGGATGATTCACCGCAGAGGTCTTCGATGGAAATAAAACTGCCAGAGGGATATAAACCTTCACCTGATGAAGAGTTTATGAATGAAAATCAAAAAGCTTATTTTCATAAAAAGCTGTTGGACTGGAAAGCTGATATTTTAAGGGAGTCCAAGGAAACCTTGAACCACCTTCAGGAAGACAGCCAGAAAGAGCCGGATATCGCTGACCGGGCGTCGACCGAGACTGACTGGTCCATTGAATTGCGGACCCGTGACCGGCAGCGCAAGCTGATTTCAAAAATTGATTCCGCCATTGAGCGCATCAAGCGTGGTGAATACGGCTACTGTGAAGTCTCTGGAGAGCCGATCAGCCTGAGCCGGCTGGACGCCCGCCCCATCGCCATGATGACGCTGGAAGCTCAGGAAGAGCACGAGAAATACGAAAAAGTTCATCGCGACAATTAGAGATTTCATGTCTGCACCGCTATTCGCGATTTGACGTGAACCCGGATTAAAAAAGGACCGCATACTTCTGATGCGGTCCTTTTTCTTTGTGCGGGAAAGGGCGGGTCGACCGTAGTCGGCCCACCGAACACAAGATGGAATTTTTTGTCCTAGAACGGGAACAGGATATCAAACAACTGGGAACCGTAACGGGCCTGCTGGACGTCGGTCAGTTGACCACGGCCGCCGTATGATATACGGGCCTCGGCTATCTGGGTATGCTCGATGGTGTTGGAGGAACTGATGTCTTCCGGACGGATCACGCCGACAACGGTCAGTTCCCGTACCTCGAAGTTGACCCGAACTTCCTGGCGGCCCTGGACCAGCATATTGCCGTTGGGCAAAACCTGGGTGACCACGGCGGCCAGGGTCAGGTTGATGCTTTCACTGCGGTCGACCTTGCCTGTGCCGACATTCGATGTCGAACTGCCCATATTGACCAGGGCGCTGGGATCAACGGCGTCGGGCAGAATGGCGCCCAGTTTTGATTCAAGCCCCAGAAAGTTCGCCGCATTGGCGTTATCGGAATTTGACCGGGTCCGGGTGGTTTGATTGTCAATGCTGGCTTTATCATCCACGGTGATGTTAATGGTCAGGATGTCGCCGACACTGCTGGCGCGCTGATCCTTGAAGAAGTTCTTCGACCCCACCTGCCATAAAGAATTTTTGGCATTCTCGTGCCGTTGCTGCAGGACAGGGGCATGTTGAATGGCGTGTTGACTGGCCAGGGCCTGTTGGGGGACGACCCGGGTTGCTTCGATCGGGGCAAGGTCCGGGGCCTTGCCAATGTCGCCGATCCGGTCGATGGCGCTGCAGCCGGGCAGGGTGAATGCCAGAACCAGCATAAGGAAGAGCCGGCTGTGGCCTTTCAGAGCGGTCGCTGTGATGTTAAAATAAGTCATTCTACTTGTCCTTCGTCTCTATAAAACGTCTGTTCCGTTAACGGCGCGTGTTCAGATGCGCCAGATCCGTTTGCGCCGTGATGACCTCAACCTGGTTGGGGCCGGTAATCATGGCTTCCACGGTTTTGTGGGATTTCAGGTTCATGACCGGGATGACGTCACCACGACCGCCAGCCTTGATGGCCTTGCCGGTTGCGGTGAGTGATATTTTCCCGGACCGGAACAGGATACTGACTGCTTCACCCCGACGGATGATCTGTGGCCGGTTCAGGTCTGACAGTTTCAGGGGGGTTTGGGCCGATAACCCGCGCCGCGGCGTCATGCCGATGAGGTTGTTTTTGTCACGGATAATATTGCGGCCAATCCGTAAGGTCGGCATGCTGACCCAACTGATGTCCCGGTCGCTGATCTGATCGCCAGGGGACATGATCTTGTTGAGCACCGGCACGAAACTTGCGACATAGGTGCTGCCGTGGATCATGGCGGATTCATACTGGTCGCGGCCTGTCGGATAGGATAGTTCCGCAGAGAATTTGTTGTGCTTTTTGTCAAAAGTGAAATCCTGAACGGTGATGTCTTCGATCGTCCGGTTTTCCGGCAGGTGCAAGGTGGTGTTCTGGTTGTCAAAACGAATACCGCTTTTGCGGTTTGCCAGTCCGCGACTTTCCATTTCACCTGCAATCAGGTCTTTCAGGGCCGCATACTTAATGCTGCGCCCGGCGCGGGTGATGGCGATATGTTCGACCGCCCGGCTGTTCTGCCAGTAGACATTATGCTGGCGGGTGAGGCTGGCCAGATACCGGGTCGATATGGTCGTGCGTTCGCCCGGGGCCGGGGCATTGCTGACCCAGATATCATGGCCGCTGTCCAGATTGTCGAACAGGTCACCAAGGGTGATGGTGGATCCCTCAATGGTGGCGGAGGCTTTCACCTCTGCCAGACCAAAGGCGGATGGCGTTGTGCCACTCCAGAAGAGGAGCAGAAAAAGCCCTGTGCGTATGACATTGTTTAATTCGCGTTTCATGGGTTTTCTTTCCTTATTCTCCGGCCTTATCTCAGGTTCGATGTCACGCTCATCATTTCATCGGCGGTACTGATCACTTTACTGTTCATTTCATAGGCCCGCTGGGCGGTGATCAGGGAAGTTACTTCCGAGACGGAATTGACGTTTGAATTTTCAAGGAAGCTCTGCAGAATGGCGCCAAAACCCGGCGTATTAGGCACACCGGCGTTGGCGGCGCCCGATGCCGGCGTTTCCAGGAACTGGTTGTCGCCAATGGCTTCAAGGCCGGCGGGGTTCGGGAAGGTGGTCAGCTCAATCCGGCCCAGGTTGGTTGGATCGACCTGACCGGACAATTTGACCAGAACCTCGCCCTGTGAATTAATGGAAACGTCGACGGCTTCCTGGGGAATGGTCAGACCGGGGGCGACCGTGTAGCCTTCAAGAGTAACGATCTGTCCTGTCGGCCCGAGCTGGAAGGAGCCGGCGCGGGTGTAGGCATCCTCTCCGCTGGGCAGGGTGATCCGGAAATAACCGGCGCCATTGATGGCCATGTCGAGCGGATTTTCTGTGCCGATCACACTGCCTTGTTCTGTAATGCGATAGACGCCGCCGGTTTTTACCCCGACGCCGACCTGAATCCCGGCGGGATTGATGGTCCCGGCGTCGGAAGAGGTCGAGCCCACCCGTTCAATATTCTGGTACAGAAGGTCCTGGAACTCGGCCCGCTGGCGTTTGAAACCGGTGGTGTTCATATTGGCAATATTATTGGAAATAACTTCCACATTGAGCTGCTGGGCGATCATGCCGGTTGCAGCGATACTAAGGGCTTTCATGTGATATATCCTGTCGTTTTAGGGGCGTTCTGACGTCGGGTCATGGCTTAACCAACTTTAGCCAGCTGATTAATGGCTTTGCTGCGCATATCCTGCAGCTTTTCCATTATTTTGGACGTCTGGATATAGGACCGGCTCACGTCGATCATGCGAGTGACTTCGACCACCGGCTGCACGTTCGACGTTTCGGCCACGCCTTGGGTTATTTGATAATCGGTTGCGGGAATGACCGGAACATCGGCATTAAACATATTGCGGCCGATTTTTTTCATTTTAGAGGTGTCGGTAAAGGTCACCACGTTGAGTTTCGCAATCACTCCTGTATCCGGAGACGAGATGGTTCCGTCGGAGGAAATTTCGATATTGCTGACCCCGGGCGGAAGCTGAATGGGTTTTTCAGACACATCCATGACTTCCTCTCCGGTAGAGGTGATCAAGGTGTAATTATCCGATATGGCAAAGTGACCGTTGCGGGTATAGGCCATTTCTCCATTGTCACGTTTGACCTGAAACAGGCCGTTGCCGCTCAGGGCGATATCCATAACATTGCCTGTGGTTTCATAATTTCCGTCAGACATATTGCGGGCAATGCCGTAATCCTGCACGTAAGAAATCTGACGCACGGCCTTGGGCATGTCACCCTCGGCGTCCTGTAAATATTGGCCGAACATCACATTTTCCCGCTTGAAGGCGGTGGTGCTCATGTTGGCGATATTGTTGGCGATAATGTCCATCTGGCGTCGCCGTGCAACCTGATGCGAAAGCGCTACTGATAATGTTGTGTCCATCTTAGGTCCTTTCTGGCCATTCGATTTATTCCCGGTTCCCACCATGCATATCCCGTGCCAGATTATAAAATCATTTGTTTTTAAGAGATTAGATTGAAGGGAATGATGAGAAGTGACGGTTTTGGCAGAGATTGCCCGGTAAGTTTTACCGCTTTGGCAAAGGAGGGCGGGGGCGGGACCCTAGACTTCTCGGTTCCTTTTAAAAAGACGATTTGCTATATTAACCATAAAATTCTTGATAAAATGCTTCAGCCGGCTAAGCTGAAGCGACAGCAGGCCTCATATTTGTGACACAGAGGATCCAATTCCTAACGACTTGTTAATATTAACGATTTACATTTGGATCATGGTGAAGCATTTAGGGGGATAACACTATTCGTATAACGGCGTACAAGGGCATGGGTGCAAGATGAGTGAAGAGAATGGTTCCGAAGAAGCCGAAGGCGATCTCGCTGCGGGCCTGGAACAGAAAAAAACCAGCGGCAAGAAAATTATCATTATTGTTGGTGCGGCTCTTCTCGTTCTCCTGTTAGGGGGAGGAACAGCCTATTTCTTGATGTCCGGGGGGGATGAGGCCCACGAACAGGCCACGGACCTGGACGGTGGCGGGCAGGCCAGCGAGGTCAACCCCGAGGAACCGACCGAATTACTGTTTTTAGAACTGGATCCTCTATTGGTCAATCTGGATACGGCCGGGGGAAAGCCGAAGTATCTGAAACTGACCATATCGCTTGAGGTGGATCGTCAGACATCTCTGGATGATCTGAATAAAAAGATGCCGCGAATTATTGACCAGTTCCAGACCTATTTACGGCAATTGCGCATTGAAGACCTGAACGGGTCGGCCGGAATGTTCCGCCTGAAGGAAGAATTGTTGGTGAAAGTGAATGAGGCCGTCTACCCGACGCGGGTTAATGATGTTCTGTTCAAAGAAATGCTGGTAAACGGATAATCGAGAATTATGTCAGACGAAGAAGAAATTGATGATGATGCCGTAGCAGCGGAATGGGCGGCGATGGCCGGTGGCGAAGATGAGGATTCCGACGCGACGGATGGCTTGTTTGATGAAGGCGGCGATAACGATATGGCCGCCGCCATGGCCGGCACTGATCGGGTTCTCGACCAGACGGAAATCGATAGCCTGCTGGGTTTCGACGGTGATGAAGATGACGAGGGCACCAAGTCCGGTATTCAGGCCCTGATCAGCAGTGGTCTGGTGGCCTATGAACGGTTGCCGATGCTGGACATCATCTTTGACCGTTATGTGCGGATGATGTCGACATCCCTGCGGAATTTCACGTCGGACAATTTTGAAGTCTCAATCGATAATATGACGTCGATCCGTTTTGGTGACTATCTCAACTCCATTCCCCTGCCGGCGATGCTGGCGGTTTTTTATGTCGAGGAATGGGACAACTATGGCCTGATCACCATTGACAGCAATCTGATTTATTCCATCGTTGATGCCTTGCTTGGTGGTCGGCGGGGTACGGCGCCGATGCGGATCGAGGGCCGGCCCTATACCACCATTGAACATACCTTGGTGGAAGAAATGCTGGCGGTGATGCTGGAAGACCTGTGTCATGCGTTCGAGCCCCTCAGTCCGGTGAAATTCACCCTCGACAGGCTGGAAACCAACCCGCGCTTTGCCACCATCGCCCAGCCCACCAATGCGGCGCTTCTGATCAAGATGCGCGCTGATATGGAAGACCGGGGCGGCCGGATGGAGCTGGTGCTGCCTTATGCCACCATCGAGCCGATCCGTGAATTGCTGCTGCAGCGTTTTATGGGGGAAAAGTTTGGCCGCGATTCCATTTGGGAAACCCATCTGGTGAAGGAACTTTTCAACACGGAAGTCCCGCTGGAAGTGATCCTGGATGAACAGATCATGACATTGGGAGAAGTTCTGGGACTGGAAGTCGGACAGACACTGATGTTGAATACCCAGTCGGAGGCCGAAGTTGAAATGCGCTGTTCCGGTATCCCCATGATGACCGGGCGGGTTGGTAAGCTGGGGCGGCATGTGGCGGTCAAGATTGATAAGAAACTCGATACAAAGAAGGGGGTATTATAGGGATGGCGCTGTTTATCGATATTCTCATTATTGTGCTGATCGGGGTGATGATCACGTATGCGGTCATCCTGAACAGCAAACTGAAGACTTTCCGCAATGCCCAGAATGAAATGGCGACGTTGGTTGGGCAGTTAAACGATGCGATTTCGCGGGCCCAGACCAGTGTGGAAGCCTTGAAAGGCACAGCCTTGGCGGAAGAGGGGCGTCTTGATGCCCTGATCCGCAAGTCGCGGCCGCTGGCTGATGAACTGACCATTCTGACGGAAAGTGGAGAGAATCTCGCTGATCGTATCGAACGTGGGCTGGTGCCGCCTGGCGGGCGGTTAAACGCGGCGTTGGAAGACGACGATCAGGAAGATGATTCGGCGCCTGAAGCAGATGCGCCGGAGGCTGAAAATGAAATGCTGGCGGCGTTAAAGAAAGTCCGTTAGGGCATGTAACAACGGGAATTCCGGTAGACTGCCGGATGTTGCGCTGAAGGCGATCCGTTGCGCCGAAACAAGATTGTTTTAAGGAAATGTTATGACCCAGAAACTGCGTATTTTACCCTTGTCGATTGTTTTGCTGTCGATGGTGTTCGGGATTAAAATCGTCGACTTCTCTTTTGGTATAGAGCAGGCGCTGGCGTCTCAGGAAGCTGAAAATAAAAGTGAAGAGGGGCAAGAGACGTCAGAAGAGGCCGCGGCGGAAGACGCCCCGGTGACGGCGCCGACCCCCCTGAATACGATTCCAACCCGCAAAGAAATCGAATATCTACAGAAGTTGGGGCAACGGCGGCAGGAACTGGACCGTCGGGCAGATGCTCTGGATGACCGGGAAAGGTTGCTGGAGGCAGTGGAAAAACGCATTGTGGAGCGTACAGAATCCCTTAAGTCCATTGAGGCGACCATCCGGGACTTGCTGAAGAAGCATGATGCGATGGAAAAGGCGCAGCTCGACCGGTTGGTAAAAATGTATTCAGCCATGAAAGCCAAGGATGCGGCCAAGATTTTTAACAGTCTCGAACAGGATGTTCTGATTTCCATTGTTGAAAATATGAAGGAAAAAGACATGGGCAAGATTCTGGCGGCAATGGATTTGAACAAGGCGCAAAAACTGACGACAAAATTGGCAACCCGCAAAAAACTTCCTGAGATTGAGGGGTGAGCGCGAGAGGCCTCGCCCGCCTTATTCTCTTGAAAAGGTAATAATTACAAATAATAAGTATTATACAGAGGGGTTTACCAGCTATTAACTCCTCTCCAGTAAGGTATGGGCATAAGATAAATGTTTTAGAGGATAGCTTAAAGGGTCCGTTATGCGCTTAAACTCGGTTTCGCTGGAAGAAAGAATTGATAGTGTACGGGACAAGTTGGGAGACAAAATTGCCGTTTCTGACGTGTCTATGGTGGTGGGCGAGGTCATGGGGTCTCTTGAAGGTGATTTTGACCTTCAGGAAATCCATTTTCAGGATGAGCTGCGAGAACTTCTGGCTTATATCGAACAGGCGAAGGCGGATCTGACACAGATCCAGCCCAAACATTTGAGCGAAACCAAAATTCCCGAAGCCAGCAATCAACTTGATCAGGTGGTGATCGCCACGGAAGAAGCCGCGACGAAGATTATGGATTCCGCCGAAGAGATTTCTGAATTGTCTTCAACAGTGGAAGGGGAACTGGCCGAGCGTCTGGAAACCATATCCACAAATATTTTTGAAGCTTCCAGTTTCCAGGACATCACAGGCCAGCGGGTGACCAAGGTGGTCAATACCTTGAAATACCTGGAAGATAAACTTTCCACCCTGGCCCACGCCATTGGTGATACGGATTCTCACATCAGAATGGAAGAATCTACTGGGACTGAAGCCAATCCGGACAGTGAAGATAATCTGCTGCATGGACCACAATGTCAGGTAACCGGTAACGACCAGGACGATATTGATGCCTTACTGGCCAGCTTTGATTGATTAAAAGCTTAATTTTGTATAGGCTCGGGAAAATTATGGTTAATGGTAACCCGGGATGAATGAAGATATCAGGAAAGCAGGGGAAATATCCCCTTTTGGGGAGCCAGAAGCACAGCCGGATTCGACCACTGGCCTGTTTGTATCCCTGTATTTGATTGTTCTGGCTTTCTTTGTTGTGATGAATTCTATTTCAAACCAGGAACAGAATAAGGTCAACGCGGCGACAGAGAGTGTAACCCGGGCTTTTAAAAATCCGTATGAGCCAGAAGCCGACTTTGTTGATGTTGCGGCCAAACAGGATGCCTCCACCCCCAATGATGAATTTTATGCCCAAATTCAGGGCATTTTCGCGTCTCTTGTCGGTTTTGAGGGTAAGTTCCCCACCAAAGGGGGGCATATCGTAAAGGTGAATTTTAAACCCAGTGATCTGTTCGAACCGGATACCATTGAATTCCGGGCTCTGCAGTCCGCCTTTCTGCAACAGCTTGCGACGTTTTTGAAAAGCAGCCGCAGCAGTGAGAAACGCGAGATCGAGATTGTCCTTTCTGCCGGAAAAACCCTGCCGCGGGGTCCGCGCTACTGGGAGGATCTCAATATTCTCCGGGCCGGTGCATTCGTTCATGCCCTGAAAAAGAAGGGCGTTCCCGGGGATCAGATCTCTATCGGGATTGTGAAGGGCGCGGAAGACAATGTCAGTATTACTTTTTATACCCGGGAACGGATCAATGTGAACCAGAACCTGAAAGACCACGCGATCAAAAATGGTCCCGGGGCGGGGGGTGATTTATGAATCTGGATTTAAAAAAGTCTCCGGAACAGGCCAACAAGGACAGCTGGATGATCGTATTCGCCGATCTTTTAGCCCTGTTGCTGACATTCTTTGTTTTGATGTTTTCCATGAGTTCGGTGCAGGTGTCGAAATGGAAAGCGGTGGTCGAGTCTCTGAGTGAAAACCTTAACCCGGAACGGGCGCAGATTCAGGAAGAGGACTGGCAAAATGTCGAGGCGGCTCAAATCCCGATCAAGGAAGCCCTGAACCTGAGTTATCTCAACCGGATTTTCAGTGACAAACTTCAATATGACCCGATTTTACGACGCAGCACGGTGACAGAACTGGATGATCGGCTGGCGATTGCCTTGCCCGCGGACCTTATTTTTGAAAAAGGTGCGTCAAAATTCTCCCCCGGGGCGTATAAGTCGCTGCAGGAATTGGCGGTTGCACTGGAATCCATACCCAATAAAATTACGGTCGTTGGCCATACGGATCTGGAACCGACCAGCGGGCGACGCTATCCGACCAATTGGGAATTATCCCTGGTGCGGGCAATTTCCGTGGCGCAAATGATCGAAGCCGCGGGATACAGCCAGAATATAGAAACGTTTGGTAACGGGCCTTCGCGTTTTTCTGCCCTGGATCAGAATATTCTGCTTAGTGATCGTTATCTCCTTGCCCGGCGCGTGGATATCTTTATTCATCAGGACACCAAAGCGCCACTGCAGGCCATTGCGGGGGGCAAGAAATGACGGTGAATAGTTATATTATGGTGATGATACGCTCAGTTTTTAGGTCCGGTTTCTTGATGCGTTTCGTGATGAACGCGCGGCTTTCCTGCTGTACAGCCCTGATTGTCGGCATGCTTCCGGGGGCCTTGTTCGCGCAGGAAATGGTCAATGTGCGCTCTGCAGATCACCCGGACTTTACCCGGGTGGTTTTTGATTGGCGGGACAGGGTTGAATACCGTCCGACATTGAACGGCGATTACCTGGAAATCTCCTTTGACAGGACAGCGACCCCGAACTGGAACACGTTGGAGAACAGGGCCTTGCGTTTTGTCGGAACGCCGACTTCCCGCGTGGAAGAGGGGCGTTTAATTGTACGCTTTAAGGTAACAGCCCCGGCGCAGCTCAGTCATTTCCGTGATGGCACGAAGGTGGCCTTTGACGTTTCCCGGGATCAACGCAACTCGTCTGATCCGGCGGTAAAAACCTCTCCGGCCGGTGCTGTCGAACAAGAGGCTCTGGTCCCTTCCGCTGCGCCAATGGCACAGGGAGGGACTGAGACACAGCAGGCGGAACAAGACCAACGGCCCGTGAATTCCGGGGCTTTAAAGCTTGGGGTTAAACAGTTTCGGGGCGAGCGTATTCGATTGAGTTATCCGTGGGAAACGGACAAGCTCGCGGCGGTTTTTACCCGCCATAACACGCTTTGGATTGTGTTTGAGGATTACCGACCCGTTGATCAGACAAGGCTTGACCGTTTTATCGGGAAGCGGATTCTGTCCGGTCGGCAGATTGAACATCCTTCTATGACGGTTCTGGTTTACGCCATTACGCCGGGGCAGAATGTCAAAGCCCAGAAGATCGGCACCGGGTGGCATATTGATCTGCAGGATGGGCGGGTGGTGCCCTCTATCCCCATTCCCGGCAGCCATAAACGTATCGCCAATACCTCTGGCGAGAATTTTTTCTTTTCTGTGAAGAACAGCGGCCCTGTTATGGTGATTGAAGACCCGGTTATCGGGGATGACCTGGCCATTGTGCCGGTAGCTGCCTCGTCACAAGGTGTTATTCAGGCCCACAAATATACAGAATTTGAAGCCTTGGAAACAGCTCAGGGGATCGCGGTCCAACTGATCGCTGACAACCTCTCAATCCTGAAGCATCGCAACGGGGTGAGCGTATCGAGCCAGAATGGGCTGGCGATTTCTCAAGGGGATTTGTCGAGTAAACTTGGTCTGGATGTAGCGAGCAACGGTGAACCGGAAAGGTTGATAGATTTTCCGTCCTGGGCGAAAGGGCCATTGGCCGATAATGATGATTATCACGCCAATAAACATGAACTTCTGTATCAACTGGCTAATGCGACAAACAATGATCGGAATGAAAAACGCTGGCGTCTGGCGCGGTTCTATCTGGCAAACGGGCGGGTTCGAAGCGCCTATGGTATCCTGAACGTCATGAAGGACGAGGATGCCGCTTTGCAGCAGAATCCATCTTTCAGGACGGTTCTGGGGGTTGCCAATATTTTGATGCGCCGGTTCGACGAAGGCGCCAAGTTGTTGACGCACAAAAGCCTGATCGCAGAAGAAAGTACTTTTCTCTGGCGGGCGGTGGCCCATAGCGGGCTGGGGGACCATGAACAGGCCCTGAAGGATTTCCTGAAAGGCGCCGATATCCTGTCTCTGCAAGAACCACGGGATCGCATTCGTTTTCTCTTTGCCGCCATTCAGTCGGCTTATGCTCAGTCCGATCGGGATTTTGTTGAATCTGCCTTGACGGTCTTGCGGGAATTGCCCCTGAATGCGGATGAGATGACGGACGTTGATTACTGGCAGGCCTTGCTGGAGAGAGATAACGGTAATCCCTTGGGGGCGGAAGGGGCGCTTGAGGGGATTGTCAAAGCGGGGGCACGTGAAACGGCGGCGCGGGCCAAGCTTGATTTGGTTAATCTTGACCTGGAACGCGAGAAAATAACCAATGCAGAGGCCATAGACCAGCTTGAAAAGCTACGGTTTGCCTGGCGTGGGGATGATTTCGAGCTTGAATTGTTATCCCGGCTCGGGGATCTGTATGTGGCGCAAAATGATTTCTATACCGGCCTGAAAACCTTAAAACTGGCGGTGACGTTTTTCAAGAACCAGCGTCGGGTTGCGGTTCTGACCCGGCAGATGAACCGTATTTACAGCGATCTGTTTCTCAGCGGCAAGGCGGACAGCATGGAACCGGTGCGGGCCGTGGCGCTCTACTCCGAATTCCGTGAACTTATTCCTCTTGGGGCTGACGGTGACCAGATGGCGCGACGGCTGGCGGATCGGCTGGTGTCCATTGATCTGTTGGAAGAAGCCGAAGAACTGCTGGAACATCAGATTGAATTCCGCCTGAAAGGCGGGGCCCAGGCTGCGGTCGCCAGTCGACTGGCGATGATATATCTGCTGGATTCAAAGCCGGACAAGGCGCTGGGAATTTTGCGGGCCACGCGGAATTCACAGATTCCGCGTGATATTGTTGACCGGCGTAATATGATCGAAGTTCGTGCTCTGATTGAACTTGAACGCTTTGAAGAAGCCGAAGTAATGGTTGAACCTTACCGGACGGCGGAGGCGGAAGAACTGCGTTCAGACATCTACTGGAAGGACGAGAACTGGGATAAATACATCGCCCACAGCAACCGTCTTCTTGGCGGTCGCTATCAGCAGGATGCGGTGCTGACCCCGGAGGAGCGGTTGGCGGTGCTGCGCTTGTCGGTGGCCTATGCCATCAACAATGACAAGGCGGGGATCAAGGTGCTGCGGGACCGCTATAAATCGCATATGGACGATGGCCTGTATGGCGATACTTTCGAAGTGATTACGGCGGAGCAACAATCGACGGACACTGATGTGCGGCGGCTGACCCGGTCGATCGCCAG
>TARA_R110002073_G_scaffold336533_1_pt1 | contig 14297 bp, 11 predicted proteins | sample TARA_R110002073 | Tara Oceans TARA_R110002073 (sample SAMEA4397174) | marine metagenome | biome: Polar Biome; feature: [DCM] deep chlorophyll maximum layer (ENVO:01000326); material: water (ENVO:00002006), including particulate matter (ENVO:01000060) such as... | depth 40 m
TGCGCTAAGCTCCAGCTAGCAAATGACTTAAAAACTGCACAACCTCCAGGCGTGAAGTGGAGAATCGACAGCAACAACGCCGAAGAATTCCGCCGACGTTTAATGTTGGTCGCCGAGAACGCTGCGATGGCCGTCGTGATCGTGCTGGTGATTCTTTCGTTGTTCCTTGAATTCCGTTTGGCGTTCTGGGTGATGATGGGAATGGCGGTTTCTTTCATCGGCGGTGTGTTGTTGCTGCCTGCCGCCGGTGTCAGCATCAACATGATTTCGTTGTTCGGTTTTCTTGTCGTGTTGGGCATCGTCGTCGATGACGCGGTGGTCGTGGGAGAAAACGTTTACGAGAAACGACAGACACTCAAGGATCACGAAGCCGCCGCCGTCGAAGGCACCCAAGAAGTCTCTGGACCGGTCACGTTCAGCATCCTGACGAACATCGTCGCGTTCGTTCCGCTGCTGTTCATCCCTGGCGAAACCGGCAAATTCTGGGGTCCCTTGCCGGTCGTTGTGATCATCGTCCTGGCCTTGTCGCTGGTTGAATCTCTGTTCATCCTTCCGGCTCACTTGGCCCACGCTCGCGACGCGGGACGAAATCCCAACAGCATCGGTGCGCGGCTGCACCATTTGCAGCAACGATTCAGCCAAGCGTTCAATCGCTTGGTGGAATTCTTTTATCGTCCCATCCTGATCCTCAGCCTTCGGCATCGATACGTCACCGCTTCATTGGCACTCGCTTTGTTCGTTGTGATCGGTGGCTATGCGACCAGTGCTCACATGGGATTGATCCTGATGCCGGAAGTCTCAGCCGATGAGATCGAAGCCGGCGTGCGGATGCCAGTTGGCACGACGCAGGATCAAGCCGCGAAAATTGCGGACACGGTGACGCAGGCGAGCATCAAGATGTTCGAAGAACACAACCTGTACGAAGTTGCCGAAGGTATCAAAACCAACGTCCGGGGCCAGAGTTTCATCGACGTCGAAATCGTGATGAAACCACCGGACCAACGAGACATGACTGCCAACGAGGTCATCGATTTGTGGCGTGAGCACATCGGCGACTTGCCAGGCGTCAACCAGGTCACTTTCGAAGCCGAACGAGGCCCGGGCGGTCACCGTCGCGACATCAGCATCGACCTTAGCCACAGCGACATCGAGGTGTTGGAGCAAGCCGCCACCGCATTCGTTGAACGAGTCGAACTGTATTCCAACGCTCGGGATGTCAACGACAACTACAACAAAGGAAAAACGCAATACGATTTCCGGCTTCGTCCGGAGGGGCGTTCACTTGGCCTGACCGATGAAGAACTGGGCGAACAATTACGAGGTGCTTTCTTTGGATCATTGGCGTTGCGGCTGATTCGTGGAACCAACGAAACCGAAGTCCGAGTCAAACTTCCTGAAGAACAGCGTGAAGACATTCATAGCTTGGAAGATTTAATCATTCGCACGCCGAGCGGAGCCGAGGTTCCGTTGCTAGATGTCGCCGAGGTGGAAGAGACGCTGGCGTTTCGATCCATCAATCGTCGCGACGGCCGACGAACGATCAGCGTTTCGATGGATGTGGAGCCCAAACGTGCCGCCACACAGGTCATCGAGGCTTTGCAAAATTCGGAACTCCCAAAGCTTCGAGAAGACTTCCCCGGAATCACCTGGAGCTTTGAAGGCAGCGACGCGGAAATGCGTCAGGCCACAGCGTCACTGTGGGGATCGTTCGGCTTGGCACTCGCCGTGATCTATTCGCTGCTCGCGATCGCGTTCAAAGGCTATGTGCAACCGCTGATTGTTTTGGTTGCGATTCCCTTCGGCGTCGTTGGCGCGATTATCGGTCACATCATGCTCGGTTATGACCTGTCGCTGGTCAGTCTGATGGGAGTGATTGCCCTGTCGGGTGTTGTGATCAATGACTCCCTGATCATGATCGACTATGCGAACCGCCACCGAAAAAACCAGTCCGCATTTGATGCCATCTCACAAGCCGGACTGCGTCGATTCCGTCCCATCTTGTTGACCACCCTGACAACGTTTGGCGGTTTGATGCCGCTGATCTTCGAAGACTCTCTGCAAGCTCAATACATCATCCCGATGGCGATCTCGCTCGGGTTTGGCATCCTCTTCGCGACAGCGATCATCCTTGTGTTGGTGCCATGCCTGTACCTGATCCTGGAAGACATCCAAAAGATGTTCACACCAGAAACAGAATGACGGCGGCAATCACGCTGTGATCGATCAACGACGTGGAATCTCGACTGGTCGCTTCAGTCGCGATCCAAAATGATTCGATAACGAGCGTCACCGCTGCGAAGCCGTTCAAACGCATCATTGACTTTGCTCATCGGATAGTGCTCGGTCACGGGGGCGATCTGATGGCGAGCGGCGAAGTCCAGCATTCGTCGAATGATGACCGGCGGTCCCACCGGCGATGCACCCAGCGTCAGTTGGTTGAAGAGCATGTGAGGCAGCAATCCAATTTCCATGGGTTCGGTGAGCGCGCCGACCATATGCAAACGACCATGAGTCTTCAGCGTTCCAAGAACGGCGTTCCAATCCAGCGGCACATTGATGGTGGAAATCACCAAGTCAAAACGCAGGTCCGTGTTCTTGATCGCATCCATGTCACGCGAGTTGATCGTGTGATGAGCGCCCATTTCCAAGGCCTCTTCCTCCTTGGATTCGGAGGTGAACGCGGTAACTTCGCATCCCCAGGCGTTTGCGAACTTGAGGGCGAGGTGCCCGAGCCCGCCGATCCCGATGACACCGACGGAAGAGGTTGGTGAAAGATCCAATTGAACAAAAGGATTGAATACGGTGATTCCTCCGCACAGCAGTGGCCCCGCTTCCTTCGCATTCAGCGAATCAGGAATCTTCACGACGCTGGCTGATTGAGCCCGGACGGTGTCAGCGAATCCTCCGTGGCGTCCGCCAATCGTTGCTTGGGCATCGCTGCACAAATTGTGATCGCCGCTCATGCATTGGTCGCACACCATGCAATAACCCGCATGCCATCCCAGACCGACGCGGTCGCCCACTGATAGATGAGTGACGTGATCGCCCACCGACGAAACCTTGCCAATCACCTCGTGCCCGGGAACGAGCGGATATTCGCTCATCTCCCAATCGTTGTCGACCATGCTGATGTCACTGTGACAAATGCCGCACGATTCGACATCGATGTCGACCTCGTCGGAACCAATGTCATCGAGTTCATACTCGAACTCTTCAAAAGTTCCTTTGGATTCTTTGACGGCGTAGGCATGAACGGTCTTCATTGAGATCTTTCTTCAAAAGTGAATTGGGAGTGCGGGCAAGTCATTGGCGACGTTCGGCGGAACTTTCAACAATTCCTACTCAACGCCGCAAGACTCAGGCTGTTTCGATTCCGCTTGGTAGGTCGAAAAATCGATGTAGCCTTCAGCGTCGTGTGAGTACCAAACGGACATGTCGGCCGTCTCGGCGAGAGGCCACCCATTCTCAAAACGCTCCACGAGATCCGGATTGCTGATGTATGGGCGACCGAAAGCAATCAAATCCGCCGCTCCGTCCACGATTTCCTCTTCCGCGGACTCTCGTGAATAGCCAACGTTGCCCATCAACGGACCGCTAAAGACCTCTCGGAAATCCGCGAGCGTCATTGCGGGTCCGAGTTCGTGAAAACCAAACCCGGTGCCATCCATCACGTGCAAATACGCGAGGCCATACTGATCAAGTTGCCGTGCAACGTAGGTGAATTGCTCGATGTAGTCGGGTGACCCCATGTCGTTGAACGAACCGTTGGGTGCCAACCGGACACCAACACGATCGTTCGGCCAAACGCTCGTGACCGCATCCACAACTTCGCCCAATAGTCGGTAACGATTCTCGATGCTGCCACCGTATTGATCTTCGCGGTGATTGGATTTGGACTGCAAGAATTCGTCCAACAGATAGCCGTTGGCGGAATGAATTTCTACGCCGTCAAAGCCCGCCGACTCGGCACGTTCGGCCGCTTTGCGATAGTCCTCCACGATGCCCGGCAGTTCGCTGGTTTCGAGAGCGCGTGGAACTTCGTAAGGCTTCTTCCCCGACGGGGTGTGCACGCCGTCGCCTTCAATCGCAATTGCCGATGGCGCCACCGGCAGATCGCCATCGTGAAAATCACTGTGCGACGCTCGCCCGGTATGCCACAACTGCAAAAAGATTCGACCGCCAGCTTCGTGAACCGAATCCACCACGATCTTCCATCGTTCCGCCATCTCGTCGTTGTAGATACCTGGTGACTGAGGCCACCCGATGCCTTGTTCGGACACCACGGTTGCTTCGCTGATGATCAAACCAGCGGAAGCTCGTTGCGTGTAATACTCGGCCATCATTTCGTTGGCCATGCGTTCCACCCCGGCGCGTGCCCGCGTTAGCGGAGCCATCACGATGCGGTTGGGTAGCGTCAGTCCGCCGATCTCCAGCGACTGGAACAATGCGGACTTGGAAGTATTTGATGTGGAAGCGTTCATCTTATTGGAAGCCATTTGGGTTGCTTTGGGTCAGTCTCTACGGTTCATTTACGTCGTCGCCATTTATTTGTGGCGTCGCACTGTATATGTCCGGCTACGGGGATGCTCCGCAAAGCGTGTGCCCACAATGGACGCAAGTCCCGATGCTGCAATGATTTCAGACGCGGGCAACCGCAAACTGACCCGCAAAAATCGACAGCACGCGCATCATCCAGCCAATGACTTTGTGCTGACGAGCTTCCAAGTCAGCCAAAAGTGTTGGCACCGGAGAGAGAACTTCGTTGTGCGGTGAGCCGACAAGCCAATCGCCGCAAACGAATCGATTCAGAGATCGACGCCGAAGACCTACACCAAAGACATCGCGTGAATCATTTCTCTCGCGATTTGTCGGCATCGCTCGTCGTAGATCTCGGCTTCCCGAGGAGTGCCGTCCGAGACCTTGGGATCCTCGTAGCGAATCGGCAACCGCAGATCGCATCCGGGAACGATCGGACAAGCCTGATCGGCGTTCGAACAAGTCATCACCGCCGCGAAATGCCTCGTCGGATTGGGCGACTCGCTGTAAATCTTTGAGAAGCACAACAAAGGCTCCGATTGCTCGGCGTAGCGAACCGCATAGGTCGGATTGCTCTTGTCTTCCGTCTCCACGTCGACCTCAAACCCAACCCTCTTCAACGAAGCAACGATTCGCGGATTCATTGCTGTCGCTTCTGTTCCGCCGGAGAAAGTTTGAACGCTCTGCAACCCGAACAAATCCGCAGCCACCCTGGCCCAAATCTGAGTCAAGTGACTGCGACGCGAATTGTGCGTGCAGATAAAGGTCAACTGCACCGGGCGAAACTTCTGAATCTCACCGCGAATGTAGCCTGCCAATTGCTTCAGATCTTCCCGGCGTTCCTCGGAGATCAAACCCGACTCGGCTCGACGCTGGTCCACGAAGGAGCCCAAAGAAGGAAACAAACCAATGGTGTTCAGCTCACTCATGACCACTCTTAGGAATTGACGGGAAACCGGCGCAAATTCAAACGCCGGTCACAATATCGTAGATGCAAGACACGCCTATCGGGCTGTTGATTTGGTCGTGTACCGAACGACAACAGTTAGCCGATGGACGTTAGCTCCGGCAGGCGTCTGATTAACCGCCGCCAACGCGGTACGGCTCATTCAATCAACAGCCCGCTATCCCACAGCCAAGCCTATTGCCCAACCTCGATCACAAACACTCGTCCATGATCGCGCCGTCGACCAGCCCGCTTTCGGCACGCGGGCACTACGTCAAGCCAGAGCGGATTCAAACAAGGCGAGCATCCGACTCCAAGCTTTCTCGGCTTGTTCGGGATTGTGGACACGAGTGTCAGGCGGACACCAACCATGCCCGGCGGGATACACCTCGATCTCAGCATCCAAATTCGCTTCGGCAAACGACTCCTTCAACACCGACTTCGCTTCAGCATCGCGTTGGTCATCGTTCTCGGCGATGGCGATCAAGAAGTCCGCTTTCATTTTTGGGATCAAAAGATGCGGGCTATCCTCTCCGTCGGACACCAATCCGCCACCATGAAAAGTGGCCGCCGCACCAACGCGATCGGGAACCGCGGCTGCAGTGCGGAAGACGATTGGTCCTCCCATGCAATAACCGGTCGTTCCAATTGGCTTGTCCGTGTCCACTTGCGATTGCTTGTCCAACCAAGCCACAAATGCTTTTGCATCCGTCGTGTGTGTCTCGGGAGTCAATGAGCGAGCCAAGGGCCGAACATCCGAGATCGACGTGTTCGCTCCGTTGGCGGCGGTCGGTGCTTTCTGCTGGCGATAAAAGGGATTGACCACCAAAACGCTATACCCAGACTCCGCCAAACGTTTCCCCATTTGCCGGAACGCGGGTCGCAAACCAAAGATGTCGGGCCAAATCAAAACCGCAACATGCGAGCCCGTCGATGGCGATACGAAGTAGGCATCACACTTGCCGTCAGGTGTTTCGATTTCAACATCCTGCTCGCTGACTTCAGCGGCATTGGCGACTCGAGGAAGCATCATCGCCGCACCGAGTCCGGCTGCGGCAAGCGTACCGATATCACGACGCGAATACTTCTTCAGGTCTTCTTCGAAATGGTCCTGATCACACATGCTGGGCTCAACTGTTCAATGGGGCAATGAAAAACTGTTGAAACAAACGATCGAGCGACTGGCATTCATCTGTCAGTCGCCCGATTGGAATCATTCATGCTACCAGCATTCATCTGCGCGATGGATGCTGGCCAGAACCAAATTCATTCCTTGCCGATGCAGTACAAATGCGACTTGCTTCGCAGGAAAATTTGGTCCCCGACGATGGCCGCCGAAGCATCGATTTCATCGTCCAGCTTGTTCACCGAGACCACTTCCATTTCGTCGCCGTGATTCAAAACCAACGTGGTTCCATCGCGTCCGGTGAAGTAGATGTGATCCGCCGCTGCCACCGGTGAGGCATAAACGGACGAGATGTCTGGCAGGCGTGTTTGATCGATGACTAACTCACCGGTCTTGGCCTTCCGAGAAACCAACACGCCATTGTTGGACTTCACAAAGTAGAGCTGGCCTTTGTAAAGAACCGGCGACGGCACGTAGGGAGCCGCGTCTTCTTCGATCCAAGTGATCACGTCGCTGTTGGTGACATCACCCTTTGCACTCAGTGGAATGGAATAGATCGCGTAGCCTCGATAGCCAGTCATCACGATGACGTTGTCCTCAAACCGAACCGGCGAGGGGATTGGATTGCCGGCTTGTCCACCGCATTCCCAAATCAATTCGCCAGTCGTCAAATCATAGCTCCGAACTCGTTTGGAACCGTTCGTGATGACTTGCGTGCGACCTTCGTACTCGGTGATCAAAGGCGTCGACCAAGTCGTTTGCTCATCACGGCTTTGCCGCCACTTTTCTTCGCCGGTCGCGGCGTCCAGAGCCACGATGAACGATTCCCCTTCGTGATCCCACGGCACAACCAAGACGCCATTGTGAACCGCGGGTGAGCTTCCTTCACCAAATTGGTTTCGAGTCTGCATCTGTCCCAGATCCACACTCCACAGTTGCGTGCCATCCAGATCCAGACAAAAAACGCCTCGCGATCCAAATGACATGTACAACTTCTCGCCATCGGTCACCGGTGAAGATGACGCAAAGGTGTTGGTGTTGTGACCAGCTTCGTGAGGCACTTCTTGGGTCACCGATGTCCGCCAAATCTCTTTGCCGTTGTTGCGATCGTAAGCGATCACGACAAAGTCGTAGACGTTCGCCGGCTTGGCACCACCGCGACCGCCTCGTCCACGACCACGGCCTCCGCGACCCGATCCGCCTCGCCCACCGTCAGGACGGCCTCCCTCAGCACGGCGTTCTCCGTCTTGGCGTTCTCCCCGTAGTGGGCCCGATTCCGGCGGCGTTTGGTTTGACGCTTCAGCCGAACCAGCACCTTCGGCAACTTGGTCCGTCTTCACCGCGGTACTGACGTACACGCGATCGCCAAGGATGATCGGCGTGCTGCTCCCGATGCCGGGAACATCGATCTTCCAAAGGATGTTTTCGGACTCGCTCCAAGTCACCGGCGGACTGGATTCCAACGCCGTTCCCGACGCATCCGGACCACGCCACCGGGGCCAATCGCGATTGATGTCGTTGCCGTTGGCGGGCGATACGGTGTGAGTGGCACAGCACGCAAAGAGCGCCATACCAAAGAAAAAGGTTGTGTGTCGCAAGATTCCAGCTCCGAGAATGCCGGTGGGGAATGACTAGGAACGTCCAGAACGCCCCCGATGAAGCATTGAACCCGCAAATTCCCCCCAGGTTCCGTTTTCGCCTTTGCGATCCACGGCATTCTCAGCGCACAACGATTTTTCAGCGGCTGGTCAGCAGAACTCCCGAACGACGTCGACGTGCGTTCAGTGCCAACGTCCCCGCAACAATTGCGACGCCCGGATAAGCGAATCCAGACAACCGCAGCGGCCGAGTGTCCAATGCCGGCTGTGCCAGTGCATCGGTCTCAAAGGCGATCGCAGCCAAAACAGCGTCGCGGACTTCATTCACAACGACCGGTGTCGCAACCACTTCCGACGAAGCCATCAAGCCAATCGTCCGGTGGACTCCCACGGTCGCATCCAAAGCAATGTCCACCATTCCAGGTGAGAACGTCGGGACAACCGTTGGCAATGCGTCTTGGAATCGGATCCCATCGATCAAGCCGGTGGGTGATCCAAACCAACTTGCCAGAGCATCGTCGACAGAATTCCCTTGCAACACCGGCGTTTCGCTGGTGTCAAGAACGCGTCCCGATTCAACGTCCTCCGTCAGATCATCCGTCGCATCTCGAGCCACCTTGCGCAATTGTTCGAGAGTGCGTTCGTCCAACTCCCACGCATCATCGTCCGATTGAGAAGCATCCAACGACACGTCGCTGCTGGACACACGCGGCAACCAATCGATCGTTCCCCCATCCACTTCGCCGGCGATACGCGACGAGGAATCAACCGTCGCGACTTGCGAGCTAGCAACCGAACCACTCGTCCGTTCGGCTGCGTTCGCGTTTGCAACAGTGGCGGGTGAATCATCGACGGAGGCAACCGCTGATCCATTGCCTTGAACGGATCCGTTGTTGTTCGTTGCCGCATTCGAAACGGTTGCTTTTGCATCGCTGCTCCGACCCGGCGAACCAGACTCCGATGAACCGGCGGCGGAGTTCGCTCGAGCCAGCACGGTTCCTTCGCCCGTCGATGAACGATCGTTTCCTCCGCTCAAACCATTCAGCACATCACCAACACTCACAATGTTGGATGGTCGCGGCGAATCAACGACAAATTGAACCACCCACAACACAGAACTGGAATCAGACGACCGAACGCTCTGATTGTTGGACGATCCGTCGACCGACGTTTGCGAACTTGACTGCGACGATTGGCTGGTCAGATCGCTTGCTCGTAATTCACTGCTGCGGGATTCACGCCCCGAAAGTTGTTGTCCCCGATCGTGCTGTCCTCCATCGCGTTGGCCGTGTTGACCATGTTGCTGCGACGGTCTTGCGATTGCGGCAAAGTCTCGCATCGGGCGTGCAGCACCGGGATCGTGCGCACGTTCAGAAAGATTCTGAGCCCCACGATTCTGATCCCCGGCACCATCGCGTCCGCCACCGGAATTGATTTGAGCCGCAGTTCGTTGCAACGTCGGAACGGCTCGATCAATTTGCGATCGGTCGATTCCTTTGTTCGCACCCATATCAGAATGCGTGAAGATCCCACCGGCCAACAATGAACGTGATTCAAGTTGTTCGAGCAATAAGATTCTTGAGTCGTTAGTTGGCTTCATGAATCGATCCTTGTAGCTCTTCTCGAGGCAGCGAATTGCCGGCGGATTCCATCACGCTTTGATAGTTCGCCCGGTGCTTTCGCAGGAATTCATTGTAACGAACAACTTCGGGTGCAACCGAAACCGCGACCGATTGCAGCCGAATTGCTTGGGAATACGCCTCCGCAGCCGCCCCCGCATCCCCCAGTTGCTGCTGAAGGAATCCGTAGTTGTTCCAAACCCCACCCAGCATGCTTTGCGTCTCGGCATCTTCTGGAAATTGAGTCGCTAGCGGCTGTCCAATTTCCAACGCCTTCTCAAACGCCGTGCGTGCCGTTTCCAGAGATTTCATCTTTGATCGAACCAAACCCAATTGATTGAAACTCAGCGCCAAATCCCTTCGATAGTTCGGGTGATCGGGCCAGCGAAGCACGACTTGGCTGCCCAGCTCAATGGCTTGTTCGAATGTCTCGATTGCTTTGGCATCCCTACCCATCGCAAATTGCGCCGCACCGAGCGTGTTGAGTGTCACAATCGTCTGCCCAGCAATCTTCGCGTCGCTTGGATTCGACTGCAAAAGATTCAATTGCGATTCAAGTGCCTGGCCCGCATGATGAATCGCTCGTTCGGGTTCCGATTCCATCAACAGCCCCGCCAAGTTCGACTGCACCGCAACAAGCTTCAAGGAAGCCGGATCGTTCGTCATGCCGTTCAGTCGCTTGGCATGCGAAGCCGGTGCGATCAACAGCGTCTGAAGTCGCTCGATCGATTTTACGAAATATGATTCTGCCTCGGAGGTTGCATTTGTTCGCATTAGCAACAAACCCATGTTGTTCAGCGTGGCTGCCAACGAAATCTCAGCGTCCCGGTGCAGAGGAAACGAGTTGCCTTGGTCCGCCAATGCCTGCTGGATCGCCATCGCTCGCACAAAGTATCGAGCTGCGTCTTCGAATTTCCCTGCCCGCACCAAGGCCTGTGCCAAATTGTTCTGACACGTTGCCCAGTGCAGTCGGACCGGGTCATTGGCAGCAACACTGCCGGCCAATTCCGCATAGATCGACTCGCTACGCTTAAGCGCCGCGATCGCCTGCTCACTGTCACCAAGCTCCGACTGCAACCTCCCCGCATGCGCGAGCGTCATCGCGAAATCCTCGCGAAGCGTTAAATCATTTTTGATTTCCGCAGCGAACCGTTCGTAGTAATCCAACATTTCCATCAACAACAAACGTCGAACCGGGTCTGCCCCGGGAACATCGACCAACAGCTCGGCGATGCGCGTCCCCATCCGATCCAAAGCCTCTCGCGCCAACGACTCTCCCCGAGTGGCCCGCATGGCGTTTTCGTCCGACACAATTTTCGCAGCCGCTAACTTGGCATTCGCGATGGCGGAACCGACCAAACCCAGCGTCACAATCAAGGCTGCCACGAACGCAACTCGACGATGCTTCGACGCCAGCCGAACCAACCGATCCGCGACCGATGGTGGTCGAGCAATGGTGGGTTCGCCCAACAGCACCCGCTTCATGTCCTCGGCAAACTCCTTCGCGGTCTCGTACCGATCTTCGCGGTTCTTCGACATCGCTTTCGAGATCACGGTCCCCAAATCGCGAGGCAAATCAGGTCGCAACAAATGCAGCGGGATCACTTCCTCATTGTCGATCTTCTTCAGAATCGTTGCCGCGTCTTCGCCTTCGTGGGCATAACGCAGCGTCAAGCATTCGTATAAGGTTGCGGCCAGCGAATACTCATCGGCCCGTCCATCAATCAAAGCTGACTGCCCGCGAGATTGCTCGGGACTCATGTACCGCATCGTTCCGATGACGTCGCCCGACCGCGTCAATGACATCTCCGTCTGACAGCGTGCCAAACCAAAATCGGTCACCCAAATTTTGCCGGACCGATCAAGCATCAAGTTCGATGGTTTCACGTCGCGATGGACCACACCATTTTCATGGGCAACGTGCAAAGCGTCGGCGATGTCGATCCCCCACTGAATCACTTGCTTCCAAGTCTCGCGTCGTCGTTCCGCCGATTCCGAGCGGGAATCGCTGGACCGTTCTTTCGATCCATCCGCGGACTGCCCGGCTATCTTTTCCTCACGACGTTCGCGCACCCAAGCATCCAAAGCAATCCCATCAATGAACTGCATTGCGTAGTAGTGAACGCCTTGATGGCTGCCGACGCTGTGAATCGGAACGATATGTGGGTGCTGCAGCAAACCGGCCGCATGAGCTTCGTTTTTGAAACGAGCGATCTGGGTCGAATCCAACATGGATGCCAGCGGCAGCAACTTGATCGCGACGCGTCGATCAAGCGACTGCTGGCTGGCTTCGTAGACGACCCCCATCCCACCACGACCAATCTCGTGATGCAAAAGGAAGTCACCGAGCTGCTTGTCCGCCGGCAGCGGAACCGAGGGTGCATCGAGAGTGGGTTGCATCCCCGCGGCGACGCCGTAGAGAGCTCTTAGTTTCTCAAGGTAGGCATGAAAGACGGGCCCCAGATCGGGGTTCTGCCGAACGATCTCATCCGCGTCCAACGACTCGCCGTTTTCCAAACCGACCAAGTACTCGTCCAACAATTTCGTCAGCCGAGATTGTTGCTCTTCATTCAGACCGCGCAGCAGCGATGGATCGGTCGATTGCGATTCGTCTGTCGACAATTCAAAGGCGACCATCAACGCTGATCCTCGGACGCTTTAAAACTCTCCAACGCTCGCAACCAAAGCATCCGAACAGCACCGCACTTGCGATCCATTCGTTCCGCGATCTCATCAAACGAAAGTCCTTGCAGCACGCGAAGAACGATCACTTCGCGGTAGTGCGGCTTCAGCTTGCTGAGCTGATTGGACAATTCCACGGCACCTTCACGAGCACGCATCGGCGCACTCGGCGAAGGCTCATTGCCAGCCAAGATCCCCGCCCAGTTGCAAGCCGATTCTTCCAATCGATTGCTAACCGCTTCCAAAGAAACTTCGCGACGAATGTCTCGCTTTTGAACCTGAACGTGGCGTTTGAAACTGCGATGCAACGTGTGAATCAAAATTGTCCGCAACCAGCAAAGCAGCTCACCTTGGCTGGTCCCGCGAAAATCGCCGAAGTCCTGATGGGCTTCCAACATCGCCTCTTGAACGATGTCCGATGGATTGACTCTTCTGCGAAGCCGACGATCCAACTGCGTGGTGGCGAGAATCGTCAGATAATTCGTGTACCACTGCAGCAAGCGTCCGAGAGCCTCCCTGTCGCCAGCGCGTGCTTGGTCCAACAACTCCATGAACCCGAGATCATTGCCCCAACCTTCTCGGTCGCTGGAATCATTTTCGCGTGCCGTCCAAGAGGAGTCTGTGGCGACCATCGCTTTGCCTTCCGAAGAGTAGTCTGAGCTCGCATCATCATTCGCAAGGAACTAGTTGCGAGGCAAACCACAAACCGTCACTTCTTTTTCGGAATTTTCCGAAACTCATCGAACTAGCGACGGAACACCTAACGACGGAACCTCGCGAAACGCTCCCGTGGGGCATCCCGGCCCGCCACGCTGAACGCCGCGTCGACTCGGTCGAATCGCGACGATCCCGGTGAGAAAGCCTCCGATTCATCCGCCTCGGGTTCTTCCCGGAAAGCCTCCCATTCCGCGAAAGAAACACCGCCATCGGCGTCTGCATCCGCCTCGGCCAACTTCGCCCAAAGCCGATCGCGAACTTCGGTCTCCGTGATCAAACCGTCTCCGTCGGTATCTTTCGATAAGAAACGTTCCTCACGAGCGGCCAAGAACGCGGCTTCCAATTCTTCCGCGGTCAACCATCCATCGGCGTCACCGTCGGCCTCGAGCCCCGTCAGTTTTTCCCACAACCGCTCGGACACCTCTTCTTCCGAAAGCGCCGAATCGCCATCCGCATCCAATCGCTCGATCAAGGTCGCAACGTCGCCGCTGAACAAACCAGCACGGAACAAACCATAGTTCTGTCGATGAAATCTATCCGCCCGATGTTCACAGTCTTCCTCGGACATTGTTTCTTCATCGTCTTCGGTCTCCCCGTCATCGACCATCTCATCATCGATGACATCGTCGTCGGCTGATTCGTCGCCAGTCTCTTCGCCGGAATCAGATTCCTCGTCGGATTCCGTGTCTTCACTGGAATCGGGTTTCTCGTCGATCGTTTCGTCGTCCACTGCAGTCGGATCGTCGACCAAGCCGCCGTCATCGATCGTTGATTCGTCCTCCTCATCGAAAACAACATCGGTGTCGTCCAAGAAGTCCGTTTCCGAACTCTCTTCCTCCTCGTCCGACTCCATATCGACTTCCGTCTCGGTTGACTCGGAGGCAGCGTCGTCCACATCCGCATCGTTCATTGCATTGATGACCATCAACGCATCCAAGGATGTCACCGTTCCGTCACCGTTGACGTCGCACAATCCATCCATCTCGGCGTCATCCGAATCAGCCTCCGACGTTTGATTGAGACGATTAAGGCGACCGGCATTTTAGAAACTACCTGCCGCGAGGGCAGTTTGG
>TARA_R110002073_G_scaffold240208_8_pt1 | contig 14278 bp, 7 predicted proteins | sample TARA_R110002073 | Tara Oceans TARA_R110002073 (sample SAMEA4397174) | marine metagenome | biome: Polar Biome; feature: [DCM] deep chlorophyll maximum layer (ENVO:01000326); material: water (ENVO:00002006), including particulate matter (ENVO:01000060) such as... | depth 40 m
CTCGCGATCCTGGCGTCGTTACTCGTCGCACTCACCGTCACGCCAGCAATGTCGCTGATCTTGCTGCCCAAATCGGCTCAGCGGCGTTCGGTCGACGGTCCGCTGGTTCGTTTGTTCAAATCGCTGTACCGCACAATTTTGGGGATCACCGTTCGCTTGAAGTGGGGGACGCTAGCGGTTGCCGCGCTAATCTTCCTTTCCCTTGTTTCGATCATCCCTGGATTGGGTGAGCAACTGATGCCAAAATTTCGCGAGACCGATTTCCTGATGCACTGGGTCGAAAAACCTGGCATCGGGATCGATGCGATGGACCGGATCACATTGCGAGCAAGTGAAGAGTTGATGGGCGTTGACGGAGTTCGCAATTTTGGATCTCACATTGGCCGAGCCACTGTGGCCGATGAGGTGGTCGGCCCCAACTTTACTGAACTTTGGATCAGCATTGATGACGACAAAGACTACGACACCACCGTCAACAAGGTGCAAGCGATCGTTGACGGATACCCAGGGCTGTATCGTGACCTGTTGACGTATTTGACCGAAAGGATCAAGGAGGTGCTCACCGGTACCAGTGCTTCGATCGTCGTGCGAGTCTATGGCCCCGATCTGGATCAGTTGCGTTCCACCGCGGCGGAGATCGAAGCACTGATCAAGCCGATCGCGGGAGTCACAACGCTGAAGATTGAACCGCAAGTCTTAGTGCCTCAAATCGCCATCGATTTGCGAGTCGACGCCGCTTCGGAATTCGGTCTGACGCCAGGCATGTTAATGCAAAGTGTCAACACGCTGGTCAACGGCACGCAAGTCGGTGAGATGTATCGCGACCAAGCGATCTTTCCAGTCGTGGTTCGCGGCAACGATAATTTGCTTACCGATTGGGCGACACTCGGCAACATGATGATCGACACGCCGTCGGGAGCCCAGGTACCATTGAAAAGTCTAGCGAGTGTCACGATTGTCCCCGCCCCCAACGAAATCAAACGCGAAGGAGCCTCGCGGCGATTGGACGTCACATGTAATGTCGAGGGGCGTGACTTGGCATCCGTGGCAACCGACATCGAAGCAGCGGTGCGAGAAGGGGTGTCGTTCAAAACGGGTTACCACCCTGAATTTTTGGGCGAATACGCCGAAGCCAAAGCATCGCGACAACGCTTGCTGTTGCTTTCGCTCGGTTCGATCTTGGCGATCACCGTGATTTTGTACATCGACTTTGAAAGTTGGCGACTTGTCTTGCTGATCTTGCTCGCGTTACCACTCGCACTCGCCAGCGGATTGTTGGGCGTCGTCATCAGCGGCGGCATCATCTCGCTCGGTTCACTGGTAGGCTTTGTCACTGTTCTGGGAATCGCCGCACGCAATGCGATCATGTTGATCAGTCACTACCGTCACCTAGCTGCGGAGGAACCCGACATCACACACCGCGAACTGATCATGCGAGGCGCCGAAGAACGATTGTCACCAATTTTGATGACAGCGTTGACCACGGGGCTGGCGTTATTGCCGCTGGTCATCACCGGCGAACTGCCAGGCCAAGAGATTGAGCATCCGATGGCGCTGGTGATTTTGACTGGGTTGGTGGGTGCCACGCTCGTCAATTTGCTGGTGTTGCCAGTGATGTACGGCTTGTTCGCCCCGCGGCCGCGTACAGTGCCGATTGACGCATAGAGGTTGGACGCGAGTCCGCGCTGTTCAATCGTATGAAGTTTATGTGTTTTTTCGGTCTCGCAAACTTTTTCACCTCTTCACTAACAAAATCGTCCACGCCTTTCTCAATCCGCTTCCTGTTTCAGTTTGCGGTAGATCGTTTTACGGTCCAGCCCCAGGATCCGAGCCGCCTGAGTCTGGTTGCCTCCGACGGCGTCCATGACATGGTTGATGTACCGCCGCTGAATCTCTTCCATCGAAACCAATTCCGCAGGATCAAAACCACCAAAAATCAAAGTGCCGCCTTTGAAATTCCGGATCTTCTCGGGCAGATCTTCGACGGTCACTTTATCGTAACGCGTCAACGCGATCGCTCGCTCCATCACGTTTCGCAGTTCACGCACGTTGCCAGGCCACGAATAGCTGAGCAATTTTTCGGCGACCCCCTCGGCCAACCCATCGACCGGTTTGTTCTCGCTGTTGGCAAATCGCTGGCGAAAATGCTCGGCCAATCGCAGGATGTCGGCACCGCGCGAACGCAGTGGTGGCAATTCGATTCCAATCACATTGATTCGGTAAAACAAATCTTCGCGAAAACGTCCTTCATCCACCGCCGTTTCCAGGTCCCGATTTGTTGCGGTCAACACCCGCACGTCAAACGACATCTCTTTGTCGCTTCCAACCGGTCGCACTTTGCGTTCTTCCAGTGCTCGCAATAGTTTGACCTGCATGGTCATTGGCATCTCGCCCATCTCGTCAAGCAGCAACGTCCCGCCATCAGCTTCCAAAAACAATCCACGTCGTTCGCCGCGAGCATCCGTAAACGCTCCCTTAACATGCCCGAACAACTCACTTTCCAGCAACGTTTCGGTCAGTGCCGCGCAATTCACCGCGACAAACGGCTTGTTCGATCGGCGACTATTCGCGTGGATCGATCGGGCCACCAATTCTTTACCAGTACCACTCTCGCCCGTGATCAATACCGCCGCATCGGAACTGGCGACCTGATGCAAATGATCGTACAACGATTGCATCGCGGGGCTTTGCCCAAGCACTTCGCCAAACGAAGTCGCCTGGTTTTGCGAGGACTCGAGTAAACGAACTTGTTCCGATAACCGTCGATGTTCGATTGCGCGTTTGATCGAAAGTGACAACAAGTCCATTTCGATCGGTTTGGTGATAAAGTCGTAAGCTCCGCTGCGCATTGCTGCGATCGCCGTTTCGAGCGTTCCAAACGCGGTCATCACGATCACGGGGATGTCCGGACGAAGCTGAGTCAGTTGTTCGCACAACTGCAGACCTGTGGTCCCAGGCATGCGAACATCCGTCAATACCACGTCGTAATCACGTTGATGAATCGCCTCGATCGCTTCGCCTGCCGATGTAAACCAATCACTCTGTATCCCACGAAGACGCAGATCGGTTTGAATCAGCTCGCACATATTACGCTCGTCATCCACGATCAGGACGCGAGTCGAATCGCTGGGATTTGTCATCATTCCATACTTAGTTTGAGTAACTAAACGTCATGTTTACCAAGCCTCGTAGTGGATCTTGCCAAAGATCGTTCATTCAGCATTTTTAACGGCGTGTCGATATAGAACCTATCCTAAAACCGATATGGAGCGATCATTGCCGATCCCGTCGTAGCGAAATTCGTCAAGAATTTCGGCCCTGAAAGTGTGTGGTCGAAAGTCTCGACGACTTCCGCTACCGGTTCGTGTGACGCGGAAAACACACACGAAACGTGGTTCCTTGGCCTTGTTTGCTGTCCACCGTGATATCGCCACCATGTTCACGCACGATACCATAGGCAATCGACAACCCAAGCCCCGTCCCTTCGCCAACGTCTTTGGTCGTATAAAAAGGCTCAAACACTTGGTTCAAATTTTCGGCTCGAATGCCCACGCCGGTGTCTCGCACATCGACCCACACGCGGTCGGTATCCTCGTCGCTGCCGAGTGACACAGTCACCGTACCGCCGTTCGGCATCGCAGCGATCGCGTTACTGATCAAATTCGTCAACACTTGTTGGACTTGCGCGGCATCTCCATCGATTTCCATCAGCGTGTCGGTCGACTCGAACACTAACTCGGCTTCGGATTTGCGGACCAAGGGACGCATCAGATCGCAAGTCCGCGAGACAATCTCACGCAGTTCGATCACGCCATGTGGCGACGGGGTTTGTCGAGCAAAATCGAGCAATTGGCGGATGATCGTGGTCATCCGTTCCGATTCGCTCTTGATCGTCTGCGCACTTGATGCGACTTCCTCGGGCGACAACTTACCGCTGGCGATTAATCCCGCACGTCCCGACACCACATTTAGAGGTGTCCCCAGTTCATGTGCCACCCCGGCCGCAAGCGTGCCGATCGTCCCCAATCGGTCCGTATGCCGGATGGTATCCCGCTGCGCACTTAGCCGGTGACTCATCTGGCTAATCGCGGCAGCAAGTCGTCCCAGTTCATCGTGGCATGTCAGTGCTGGCGGTTGATCAAGTTTGCCTTCGCCAATCTGGTTGACCTGTTCAATCAGTTTATCCAGTGGTTTGCCGACCAACTGAACGCCGCCCCAATAAATCACCAGCGCCGACAATCCAGCAACCCCCAGTAACGACAGCAGCGACGCATACACGGAATCGCGAACAAAGGAATCCTGTTCTGAAATTGGCTGAGACACCTCGACGGTGCCCATTTTCTTGCCATCGACGTTTAGCGGAACGTACGAATAAGCGGTGCGAGTTCCATTGGCGTCGGTGACCGAAACACTGGACATCGATCGCGCAACCGTTTGCTGCTCGGCTGACGGAACCTCTTGCCCATCGATCCACCGCATCCGTGGTCCGCCCCGTTGTTCCATCGTCACTTCAACCGCTTGCCGAAACGTAACGCGTGAATTGCTGCCCGCGACCGAGTCGATTGCGGACTGCATTGTTTCGACCAACTCGTGGGCGTGAGCTTCACGCTGCTGCCGCTGCCATGCGTGTTGACGCTGAACCGTTTGCCAGGCGAACAACGAAACAACCGCAAAAACTCCTACCAAAAAGATCAGGATCAATTTCGCTGCAAGTTTCATAAAAAATGCTTCCCAAAGACAAACGCGACCAACGTCGATTGTAAGTCAGACGTTGGCCGCAGTCAGTAGCCGTAGCATAGGCTTCTTGCCTGTGATATTCCGCTGATCCTTAATTCCGAACCACCACAAATCGCGAACCCTGCTCGCTTCGAACCAACAACAGCACCGAGCCGTCGGTGTCTTCGGCAACGCGTTTCTCGAACTCATTGGCGTTTGCGACATCGTGACGATTCACTTGGACAATCACCATTCCAGGTTCCAATCCCGAATCTGCCGCGGCACTGCCTTCCTGGACCCGAGTGACAACGACACCTGTTTGCGAATCCATTCCTAATTGCTCAGCCACATCGGCAGACAACTCGCTGATCTCCAGCCCAAGCGACTGCATCTTCACACCGTCGCTCTTTTCGGCCGACTTCGTGCTCGCCCCGAACTGATTGGGGGCAACTTCGGCTTCGTACGACAATTCGATCGACTTGCCATCACGCACCACGTCCACGGTCAATGTTTCGCCGATCGGAGATCGTTCGACCGCCAACTGCAATTGCTGAGGCGTGGTGACATGGATCCCACCAAAGTTGACAATCACGTCGCCGGTTTGCAGTCCCGACTTCGCCGCAGGTGTTTTCGGGAACACATTTGTCACGACCACACCGCTTTTCGGAGCCACGCCAAGCTGGGTGCTCAATTCGTAATTCACCGGCTGGATGCTGACCCCCAAATAAGACCGTTTGACTTGCCCATGGCTGACCAATTGATCGCTGACCCAGTGGGCGAGGTTCGATGGGACGGCAAATCCGACGCCATTGTTGCCGCCTCCGCGAGAGGAAATCGCTGTATTGATCCCGATCACTTCACCACGCAGATTCACCAGCGGTCCACCACTGTTTCCTGGGTTGATCGCGGCGTCAGTTTGAATGAAGTTTTCACGATCGGTGATCCCGATGCCCCGATTCTTGGCACTTACGATCCCGGCGGTGACGGTGCTTTCCAGTCCAAAGGGTTGGCCAAGTGCGACAACCCAATCGCCTACCTCCATCGCCTCGCTGTCACCAATCTTGGCAGCCACCAAGCTCGAGTCTCCTTCGAATTTCACCACCGCGATATCGGTTTGCGGATCGGTCAACACCTCCGTCGCAACAAACTCACGACCGTCTTGCGTTTTGATGATCACCGTCCCGCCACCTTCGACGACATGGTTATTCGTCAATACAATCCCGGCTGAATCAATGATCACGCCCGAGCCAATGCCGCCTTGCGATCGAGGCGATTGCCGCGGCGTCATTGGACCAGGGGTTTGTCCTCCGCGTTGGCCGAACTCTTGATTTCGAAACATGTCTTCAAACGGAGTTCCCTTGAAGGGATTCTCTTGACCAAGCGATTGACCACGATCGGGCACAGGCTGTTTAGCCGATTGCCATGACGTGTCGGGACGATTTTCGATGGCGACGACCGAGGGCAGAACGTGAGTCGCGACATCACGAAACGCATCGCTCAACGCATTCGCGACGCCGATCGATTCACTGCGTAGCACCGGGGCGGTGGCAACCGACGTTTCGGTTTTGACGTGCGTCGCCGGTGCAGCGGCGATCAACGCCCCCGTCGCAGCGACGGTCAGCGGAGCGGCCAATAATGCAGCACGCAATTTGGAACGTTTTGAAAGAGGACGATTCATAATGTAATCCTTTAGCGAAGGGTGAGATCAATCTTGAGTGATGTCGCGAGCCCCCGCATCATTGCGGAAAGAGTCAGGCAGCTCGAAACGGCCGAGGTTCGTTCACAAACAACAACCCGCTGGCGATCCCAATAAAAGCACGTGCCATGCCGTCAGCGAAAACAACCGCATTTAATCGCGACTACTGCGTAAAACACGTGATTTTGATCGGACTTAGCAAATGTCCTCGTGACTGATTCAAGGGACACAAGTCCGCAGCGGGGCAGAATGCCCCAAAGAAAATTTTTCCGTAGCGAAAGTCGCAGAGACTTTCGGGCGGCATTGGCGGGTCTGAAACTTTTCGCGAGTTTCGCATGTAGTGAGCCGAACTCGCTAACGTCGAGCCGCCGCTCTGTAGAACTTTCGCAACGCGAGGCCCGCGGCTACCGCTGGACTGCTAAATCTTTGGGGTTGCCATCGGATATTGGGGGGTGAGTTTATCTTCCGGCAGACACTGCAGTCACCTCTCCACCGACGAAGGTGACTGCTGAAGTTGGTGGAGAGGTGGCAGAAAAATTGCGCAACTAATGTACGAACACAATGAGACTGGCAACTTAGTCAACCGCGACTTCTTGACCGCCCGAGAAACGCGCGGTGATTAGATACATCACCGGGGCCAACACCAAAACCAACACCGTGCTGAGTGTCAATCCAAACGCCAAACTGGTTGCCATCGGCGAGACCACTTGGGCTTCCTTGGAACGTTCCAACAGAATCGGTAACATTCCGGCGACCGTCGTAACGGACGTCAACAACACGGCTCGAAATCGGCGGCGGCCTCCGTCGACGATCGCCTCGCGGATAGGTAACCCCTCTTCGACACGGCGGTTGATAAAGTCGACCAAGACGATCGAATCATTCACCACTACCCCTGCTAACGCAACAATGCCGAAGATGCTGAACAGCGTCAATTCGATGCCCATGACGATATGTCCAAAAATGGCACCGATAAAGCCAAACGGAATGATCGACAGGATCAAGATGGCTTGCCAACACGACCCGAACTGGATCGTCAGCAGCAAGAACATCGCGCCGACCACCACGAAAAAACCGATGGTCAAACTGTTGACCGTCTCGGTGGTCTGCTCTTGTTGGCCTGCCCACTCTAATCGCACTCCAGGAAATTCGGCTTCAAATTCGGGCACGAAGTTGGCTCGCAAATCTGCGACCACGTTAAACGCGTTGCCTTGCGTTTCGTCCACGTCAGCCACAACGCCGATCGACCGCATCTGATTGACGCGGCGGATCTCTGAATAACCTCGGGCGACTTCCACATCGGCAACTTCGCTGAGGGGGCGTTCGATTCCATCGCCGTTACGAATCCGGATCCCATTAAAGCTGACTAACGTATTTCGGTCTTCGCGTGGATAACGAACGCGAAGTGGTACTTCATGCCGTCCCCGTTGCAGCCGCATCACCTCTTCGCCGTAATACGATGCACGCACCGTACCGGCAACGTCGGCTAACGAGATTCCCATCGCCTTGGCGTCGTCACGGACCTTCATGCGGTATTCCCACTTGCCTTGCCGCGTGTCTGTTGCGATGTCCGACACGTACGGATATTCGGCAAGTTTTGCTTTACAGCGCGCGATCGCCGCATCCATTTGGTCCATGTTCTCGGCCGTTGCCATCAATCGCATTTCGATGGGCAGCGAAGCGGGGCCACGAGGCGTTGCTCCATACGCAACCGCCTCCGCACCAGGGAAACGCCCCGCGTCTTCACGCCACATGCGGACAATGTCAGCGCTGGACACTGTCCGTTGCCCAATGTCATTCAGCTGCACAAAGATGCCTCCGATATGACTGGCCGGAGCAGCGCCAACCTCATCGCCCGAGGAACCGACGGATCGCTGCACCGCTTGCACAAAACCGTTCGGATCGGTCGTCAAGCCTTCGTCGATCGAACGTTGGTTGATTCGCCAAATCGCCGCCTCTAACCGTTTTGTTGCGGCATCAGTGATCGCGACCGGGGTGCCATCGGGGTAGGTGATTTGGACGGTGATGAATCCGAAATCGATTTTGGGCAGCAGTAGGAACGGGACCATTCCGGATCGAACGACTCCTAACGACAAAATCAACAATCCCGCCGCGGCCGACATCACGACCGCCGGATTTCGTAGCGATACATTCAAAACGGGAGTGTAGATCCGCTCGATGAACCAGTTTAAAAACCGCGTCAGCCCTTGATTGCTGCGATGTAACAACCACGCGACCGGTCGAAAGGGGAACAGGATCCATGTCAACACATCGAGAAACCGGCTGCGTCGATGAGCCAGATGTGCCGGCAGGATCGTCAAGCTTTCGACCATCGAGATGAACAACATCGCTCCGACGCATAGCGGCAACACCACTGTCAGCCGTTTGATATTGCCTTCGAGGTACATGATCGGAACAAACGCTATCACCGTGGTTAGAATCGCAGTGATCACCGAAGGCATCACTTCGGCAGCCCCGTCGATTGCGGCATCCCGATAACTCTTGCCTTGTTCGCGATGAGCATAAATATTCTCGCCCACCACAATCGCGTCATCGACCACGATCCCCAACGCGATCAAAAACGCGAACATCGATGTCATATTGAGCGTTTGGCCGCTTTGGAACATGTAGATACACGCGCCCAACAATGAAACCGGAATCCCGAGTGCCACCCACCACGCCAATCTCATTTCCAGAAACAGGGCCAACACCAGGAACACGAGCAGCAGTCCCATCCAGCCATTGGACGCCAACAAATTCAAGCGGTTCTTCACACTCGTGCTGCGGTCACGCATGTGCAGCATGCTGTACCCGTCTGGCAGCCGACCTTTTTCATGATCGACATACTGACGCACATCGTCCGAGACGGCGATCAAATCATCGGCGCTGGTTGATTCGACCGACACCACCACCGCCGGCCGCCCATTGACCTCGTTAATCGTCGCATCGACAGCAAATTCGTCACGCACGATTCCCAAATCGCCGACCGTCAGCACCACACCACTGCTCTGGCTAACCAACGGAATCGATGCGATCTCATCCCCAATTTCACTCTTGTCGCTGCCGCGGAGCAAGATTTCTTGGGACCGTCCTTTGAGCGTACCGCCTGGCAATTCGACATTGTTCGCTCGCACAATGCCCGCGACTTCACTCAGCGACAAATTGTATTCCCGGAGCGTGTGCTCGGGGATCTCGATATCGATTTGATAGTCGGGAGCACCCACTAAATCGGCGACCGAGACGCTCGGCAACGCCAACAAGTCGTTGCGAACACGTTCAGCCACTCGCCGCAATTCCAAGGCCGCCTCGGCCACCGCTTCGTCGTTATTACCATTGCCCGCCCCCGAATTCTTGGGCCCCAACACCGCCACCCGAATTGCCGTGGTGAAGTTGGTGTTCAGACGAACGTCCGGCTTTTCCGCCAATTCAGGAAAGCTCGGGATTTGATCGATCAACGTAGTGACTTCGGTCAACACTCGCTGCGCATCGGCCTGCTTCGTGTCGCTGTCCAATTCCAGCGTGACGCTACCGATCCCCTCGCGAGCCGACGAGGTCATTTCGTCGATGCCATCGACGGTGCGAATCGCCTCTTCGATCTTTTCTAAAATGCCCTGTTCGATTTCATCCGGACTGGCACCGGGATAGACCACCGAAATATTAACGACGTACAGTTCAAAGTCGGGCCAGAACTCGCGTCGCAACTGCGACAGACTCCACGCACCTAGTAGCAGCGTGCCGAGCATGATGACATTCATGGCCTGCCAATTTTTGACCGACCAAGCGATTATCGATTTCATCCAGCTGCCTTTTCTGAATCAAGGGCCGATGCATCGTCGGCAATTCCCGCGGGCGTACGGCCCGCCTGCCTTGGCGTTGTCCCCGACGCCATGACCGGCATCCCGTCTTTCGGATCGCTAACTGGCGAAATAATCACCGCGACCTGGTCCGCTGTCACGGTCGAAGTTGTCACGGTCGACGTTGGCATGGTCGACATAGCCAGTGCCGAATCGATATCCGCGTCGACAATGACCGCGTCGTTCATCCGGCTTATCACTTCGACTGGCACCACACGAAGCTTCCCATCGACGTCCAACCAGATGCGATTTCCTGGACGGATCGCCACTTCGTTGACGCGGTAGAGGGTTCGTGTCGCCTGGACGTTCAACGTGACCGAAACAAACATCCCACGCATTAAACGTCTCGGTCCGTCCGCGACGCCATTGCCGGGAAGCGGCGAATTGTCGCTACGATCCCCTGCGCTGTCGGTCTCGACAGCGACCACGTTGGCGGGCGAATCGACACGCAACAAACAAGGGTAGGTGCGAGTGTCCAAGTCGATGCCCGCACCATCAATGCGAGCCAACACCGCTTGCCACTGGTAGACGCGTTTTCCCAATCGGTACTGAATCGTTGCACTCACAGGCGGGACTCGGTCGCCATGATTCCCCTGATCGAACTGGTTCGCCATCGCAGCGGAATTCCAGACCCAATACATTTGGTCAACCGTCAAATTCGATCGGACTTCGATTGCGGTAGTGTCTTCGATGGTGACGAAAGAGGTCCCTGCGGCGATAAACGACTGTTCTTCCACTCCGCTTTGCACCACCCGTCCGTCGATAGGAGAAGTCACCGTGGTGCGAGAAAGATCGAGTTTGGCCCGCTCTGACGCCACCTCGGTCAACGCTTGTTTTCTTAAAATCAGAGTTCGCTGTGCGATCAGCTCTCGCTCGCGATTTTGCAACTCGACCAATGCCGATTTCGCAGTCAACTCGGCTCGTTTCGCGACATCGACTTCGGCAACCGAGGCGGCTTGGCGAGCGACCAGTGCATCCGCACGAATCCGTTCGGCGCTGGCGAGTCGGACTTGCTCTTCGGCCAAACTTAGCAGGTGTGCTGTGTTTTCGATTGCGACGTCCGCGGCAGCCAACTCGGCGTCCTCTTGCGTTTTCTGTGCCGCCAATCGCCGCACTTCCAGCTCATATTCGATGGCGTCCAAACGAATCAGTGTCTCCCCTTTTGATACCTCGCGACCGGGGCGCAGATTCTCGGATTGCTCGACCACGCGTCCTGCCACCTCGGTGGCGAGGCGAATTTCTCGTAAGGGGACCACCACGCCGTTAGAGCTGATCGAAAGCGGGCCTTGGTGCCGCTGCAGCGCTTCGGTCGTCACCGCCGTCGCTGCAGGTTTGTTCGGTTTGGATCGCGCCGGGCGTTTACGCTCACCAAGTAAGGTGTAGCCAAACAAACAGCCCCCCAAAATCATGATCGAAACCACGATATTCAGAACGAGATGCTTGAGGGTCCGCGGGGGACCAGAAGTGGGGCTATTCATGAGGCGAGTCAAAATCGAGTCGGATGCGAGATGTCGCTATATCGTGTGGCGTTATATTTTGCTTCAAAAAATGCGAATCCGCAGCAATGAATTGAAAACAAGATCGAGTAACCCCCTAGGGTCGCAACAAGTTCCGCCAAAAGCCGATATTGTGGGATAGGCTTCACAGCCCGTCGTCATCCACGCAGCGTAGGCTTCCAGCCTGTGTCCGCCGTCGAAATACATCCAAAACTGTCCCCTGCGTCAGCATCTTCCCCTTCGTTATTTTCCCGGCCGAACTCGCTTCCTCTTGTGTAGTGCGAAAATTCTCGCCACCGAGTGCCAAACTTTTCGTCGCTCCCCCCGAAAATAACTCTATCGACTTCAAGAATTCCCGCTCGGCTGAACCTCAAACGCCCCGAGGTCCGGCGCGGCCCCTGCAAACGGCAGCCCCACATCGACTCCGCGGTCAACCAGTCCAATGCCCGGTCTCAACCGCAGCAGCGTAATCAAAGGCAGTCCACCATCGGATTGCAGTGGCCCCGCCAGCTGACGCTCCTCTGGCTCGGCAAAGTCGGTAGCGACAAAGTCATCCTCGCTTACTGACACGTCCATATCGAACGAGTTAAACGCCACATCGCTGGTTTCGAAACTCAGCTGTTTGACCAAAACGCGACTACGCACACTCAAGTTGTTATGCAGCAAGTGATCATAACATGTCGAGGGATCGGATCGGGCAAACGTGATCGCGGCGTCGAGCCGTAACCGCCCGCTTTAAAGCCGTTGCTGTCGGCAAGGCTTTTAAACTCCGGAGAATAGCCGTTCCAAAACGCCCAACAATTTTCAAACCTCACCGACTCAGCCGCCATGATGCAATCAAACCCATCGTCACTATTGAACCACGCTCGACAACCTCGGAATACATTGCCGCGATCCCCTTTCCGCCGGTGACATCCGAATCCATCGACGTTCCCCCTTTGTCATTTTCGGAAACCGGATCGTAGTCTCGGTAAGCGTCACAGTTCAGGAACAAGTTGACAGAACCGCGGACAGAGTAGATACCGATCGCGTGTCCATCATGCATACTCAATCGCTCGAACACATTGTCGCTGCCGTCGTTGGCGAAACAGATCGATTGCGTATGCGTCTTGGTCGTGACCTGAACACCAACCACCTCCAATCCCACCAAATGCAACCAAGATCCACTGACGGAAAATGCGTGAACACGCAGGCCGGCAGGTTTGACATTGGAAAAGTCGAAAATGGGCTGCTCGTTTCCGTACGCCTGGTAACGAATCGGCTTCCCCTCAGCACCACTCTTGTTCAAATCGATCACGTTCGCAACAATTCGCTGCTTCCGCGCGATCTGCGACTCGCTGATCACGTAGGTACCGCCGCGAATCAACACGGTATCGCCAGGCTCGACCGCCAACTGGGATCGTTGGATCGAAGCAAACGGCGAGTCGATGGTGCCGCGGTTCTCATCACTGCCGTCGACCGCAACGAAAAACGTCTCGCCGGCCCCCACCACCGTCACGACCACCGTCGCGCCCCCCAACCACAGCCAAACAACAGCCAAGATGAAACGGCCGCCGGTTCGGATGCGACAAAAACACGACTGACAAAAACACGACTGAACGAAGGCGAGCGTCGAGGGGACGGTGGTTGCAGGTTTCATAAGCGACGAAAAAGCGATTGGATTTCCGCTTACGGCGATCACCATTCGCGACACCGCACGCCAGCCAAAAAGAGACCGCACTAGCGAGGGGATGGCGGCTCCAGGCAAAAATTTTCTCGCTTCCTGATTCGGTCTCTCAAATCAAAGTCCGCTATCAAAATCGTGTAAAAATTTTGGCGGAAAAATTTTCAGCGTCGGGAACTCACCACGGCTTGGAAAACAGCTGCCATTTCGCGTCCGCCACGCGAACCAAAACTGGTTTTTCAGCGTCTTTTACGGGGTCACTGATCAATTAGCGTGCGGCTGTAATAGCAGACGGCTAGCAAGGTCGGCAGTCAAAAAGTAAAGTTATTTTTGCGGGACATTAAAGCTCCGACGCAGAAACACCGATAGGATGCGTATCACCGACTGCAACATCCCGATTGTTCCAGTCAGAGGATCTTGACTAACCCGCAAACATCTCCTAACTTTGCGGCAAATCAAACAAGGCGACGTGGCCAAGTGGCTAAGGCGAAGGATTGCAAATCCTTTATTCGTGGGTTCGAATCCCACCGTCGCCTCTTTTGCTGAAATGCAATTTTCTTTACAGCCGAAACACGCTTTCGCGTGACCTTCCGATTGCGGTTGTGTGGTGAAATCTCGTGGTCGTATTAGAGTCAGTTGACTCGAATACGATGCACCTTAGGAGATCACCCCTCTCACGCCGCGTCGTGAACAGTCTTTGCCGCCTGATCGGCATCGCAGTACGATCGCGGAATGGTTGGCTCCGGGCCGGCAATTGGTTTCCGATGCTCCGATCCCCCTCAATCCGCTGGCGGTTCCCGTCGCATCACGCCCATCCACAGACGCCTAGACCGGCTTGTGCCAGCGTGGCCAAACT
>TARA_R110002073_G_scaffold36761_3_pt1 | contig 14277 bp, 9 predicted proteins | sample TARA_R110002073 | Tara Oceans TARA_R110002073 (sample SAMEA4397174) | marine metagenome | biome: Polar Biome; feature: [DCM] deep chlorophyll maximum layer (ENVO:01000326); material: water (ENVO:00002006), including particulate matter (ENVO:01000060) such as... | depth 40 m
CGGACCGCGAATCAACACTGCACACCTGTTATCGGGCTGGTAAAGCCAATCGTCCACAGGGTTAAACGGTCTGCCCCGGCGGTGTGCAGTCGCTGGCATACCTGTACTCCTTGATTCTTCACAGTGGGAGGTTGCGATAGTAACAGGACGACTCCTCACGCATACTGGTACCTCGCGCAGGAGTTGAGAGGAGCGATGACAGACCTCGATGTATTGGAAGTGGACGCCACAGGCCTGGCGTGTCCGATGCCGTTGCTAAAAGCCAAGCGGGCGTTGAATGCGATGCAGCCGGGGCAGCGGCTGAGGGTGCTGGCGACGGACCAGGGTTCGGTGCGGGATTTTCGCGTGTTCGCCGAGCAATCGGGCCACCTGCTGCTTGAGAGCGATGAGAGCTCGGGCGTCTACACCTACCTGCTACAAAAAAGTTAGAATACTGACAAAGCCAAAGCAACCGCTGTGAATTCGGCTGTATAATCCGCCGCGCGGTTCAACACGGTTTTACAAATCTCTCGCAGGAATGACGGCTCGGGCTATTTATGCTGGAAATCTTCAAGAAATGGTACAGGCGTTACTTATCCGAGGAAGAATCGGTATTGCTGTTGGTGTTGCTGACCGTCTCGGTGGTGCTGCTGATGACGATAGGCGATATTCTCGCCCCCGTGCTTGCCGCCATCGTGTTGGCCTACCTGGCCCAGGGCCTGTCTGGTCAACTGCAGAATTTCGGGCTGCCCCAGTGGCTCGGGGTCGCGGTGTCCTACCTGGTCTTTGTCGGTATCTTTTTCGGCTTCTGTTTTGCCCTGCTGCCACTGGTCTGGCGGCAGATGCTGGGGCTGATCAGCCAGATGCCCGACATGCTGGAAAGTACGCAGCAGTTTCTCGGTGTGCTTCCCGAGCGGTATCCGCATATTCTCAGCCGACAGCAACTCGGTGAACTGATTGCTGTTACGCAGACAGAGCTGGCGGGTCTGGGCCAGGTATTGGTCAAGCAATCGCTGGCCTCTATCCCCGGCATCCTCACCGTGATGGTCTATATGATCCTGATCCCGGTACTGGTGTTTTTCTTTCTCAAGGACAAACAGCAAATCAATGACTGGGTAGCGAGCTTTCTGCCAGCGGAGCGCCCGTTACTGCGACGCATCTGGGGCGAAATGAACGAGCAATTTTCCAATTACGCCCGCGGTAAGGTGCTGGAAGTATTGATTGTCGGCTCTGTCAGTTACTGTGCGTTTGCCTGGCTGGGACTCTCGTATGCAGCCCTGTTGGCTCTGCTGGTGGGCCTGTCAGTCATCGTTCCCTATATTGGTGCCGCGCTGGTGACGCTGCCGGTGGTGATGGTCGGCTTCTTCCAGTGGGGGCTGTCGACGGAATTTTATACTCTGGTTGCTGTCTATCTGGTGATCCAGGTTCTCGATGGCAATGTACTGGTCCCCTTTTTGTTCTCGGAGGCGGTGAATCTGCATCCTGTCGCGATCATCCTGGCGGTGCTGTTCTTTGGCGGTGTCTGGGGTGTCTGGGGGGTGTTTTTCGCCATACCGTTGGCGACCCTGATCAAGGCAATTATAAACGCCTGGCCGTCCTCGGAGATGATTGAACTCCCGGGGCCAGCCAGTTAGCACCAATCCTATGGAGTGTTAGATGTCCGCATTGAATTCCCGGCATGGGTTCAGGTCCTTCTTTTACCTGCTGTTCAGCCTGCTGCTGGTCTCCTGTGTCACCACCGCACCGTCGCCGCTACAACCGGTCAAGAGTCCCAGCGATGACTACCAGTACCGGCTGCTGACACTCGACAACGAGATGGAAGTGCTGCTGATCTCCGATCCCGACACCCCGAAGGCAGCCGCCTCGCTGGATGTGCTGGTCGGCAGTAGTGACAATCCGCCGGGGCGCGCCGGGCTCGCGCATTTTCTGGAACACATGCTGTTCCTCGGTACCGACAAATACCCTGACGCGGCGGAGTACGAGCGCTTTATTACCGAGCACGGCGGTAGCCACAATGCCTACACCAGCTTCGAGAACACCAACTATTTCTTCGATATCAATGCATCGGACCTGCCGGTGGCGCTGGACCGCTTTGCACAGTTTTTCATCGCGCCGCGCTTTGAGGCCCAGTACGTCGACCGCGAAAAAAATGCGGTGGAAGCCGAGTACCAGATGGGCCTGAAAAGTGATGAGCGACGCGGGCTGGACGTGCTGCAGGAGGTTGTCAACCAGGCTCACCCCTACAGCCAGTTTACGGTGGGCTCTCTGCAGACGCTGGCAGATCGTCCGGATTCCAATATCCGGGATGAACTCGTGCAGTTCTATAACAAGTACTACTCCGCCAATATCATGCGGCTGGTGGTGCTGGGTTCGCAGTCACTGGATGAACTGGAGTCGCTGACCCGCCCCCTGTTCAGCCAGGTGCCCAATCACTCCTACCAGCGCAAGGCGATTGCAGCACCCTTGTTTGAACCAGGGGAACTGCCGCTACTGGTGAAAGTACAACCGCTGGCGACCCGGCAACAGTTGGAGGTCTCTTTCCCGGTTCCCGATTACCGCGATCAGTACCGCGTCAATCCAGGGGCCTACCTCGGTAATCTGGTCGGTCATGAGGGTGAGGGCAGTTTGCTGTCGCGCTTGAAGGCCGAGGGCCTGGCGCAGGAACTGGCGGCGGGCGATGGCCTGGCGTGGCCAGGCGGCGCTCTGTTCAGTGTCCGCATTTCGCTGACGGAAAAGGGCGCCGCGCAACCCGATCGTGTGCTGCAACTGCTGTTTGCTTATGTCGATATGTTGCGTGAGGAAGGCCCACAGCGCTGGCTCTATGACGAGCAATCACGCCTGGCTGAGTTGGCGTTCCGTTTCCGCGAACAGGCCAGCCCCATGGGCTATGTCAGCGCGCTGGCCAGCGGCATGCAGTTTTACGCGCCCGAGGATATTCTGCGTGGTCCCTACATGATGGATCGCTATGACGATGCGATCCTGGCGGAGCTGCTGGAGCAATTGCGGCCGGAAAATGCGCTGGTAACACTCAACGATGCCTCGGTGCAGGGCGAGCAACTCTCCCAGTACTATCAGGTGCCCTATTCAAAGCAGCCGCTGGATATCACGCCGTTCACTGGCAGCGACGAGGCAGCCATCGCCAAAACCCTGCATCTCCCGGCGCCGAATGAGTTTATTGCCGAGGATGTTTCGCTGGTCGAACTGCCGCCTGCGGTGCCTGCAACGCCGCAGGTTGCGCTGGAATCCGGACGCCAGAAAATCTGGTTTATGCCGGATGCTGAGTTCAGGGTGCCCAGAGGGGTTACCTATATCAATTTTCGCTCGCCCGAGGTCGGGGGCAGCGCAGAACAGGCTGTGCAGGTCGCGCTCTACGCCGCGCTGCTCAACGACCTTGTGAATGAATTTGCCTATCCCGCCCATCTGGCAGGCATGAGTTTCGATATTTACAAACACAGCCAGGGGATCAGCTTGCGGGTGAATGGCTATAACGACAAGCAGGAGCTGCTGTTGCAACGCCTGCTTGATAGCGTGGTGGATCCGGCATTCCGCCAGCAGCGCTTTGAGGATATCCGCGATGATATGATCCGCAGTCTGCAGAATTCTGTCGCCAAACGTCCCAGTAGCCAGGTCATTGAAGACCTCAATGAAGCGCTGGTGTATGGCGAGTGGGGCGAGCCGGTGCTGATCGCCGAACTGCAGAAGGCAACCTTGAGCCAGCTCGATAGTTATATTGAGGGTTTCTGGACGGGTGCTAGCGCCGAGGTGTTGATCTACGGTAATTACAACCCCGGTGAAGTGGAACAGGTGTCCGCCATGCTGGCGGATATTGTCAGCAGTGAGCCCGCGCCGCCGCTACCGGACCGTAAGGTATTGAGATTGGCGGCTGGAGAGGGCCTGTTGTACCGTGTCGATGTCCCGCATGATGACACTGTGGTTGCCTGGTACCTGCAGGGTGCGGACGATAGCTGGAAGGACAGGGCCGCGACGGCGCTGACAGCACAGATCATGTCATCGGGTTTTTTCCAGGAACTGCGCACCCAGCAGCAACTGGGGTATGTGGTAGGTGCCTACAACTACCCGAGACTGGAAGTGCCCGGGTTGCTGATGCTGGTGCAATCGCCAGTGGCTGACGCGAACACGGTGGCCGAGGCAATGCAGGCATTCATGGCGAGCGTCGAGCAGACACTGGATGAGGCGCAATTCGAGCGGCACAAAACGTCGCTGATCAGCGACATACTGCGCCCGGATAAAAACCTCAACGAGCGCGCCGAGTTTTACTGGCAGTCGATTGCGCGCAAGGAGAGTAACTTCGATAACCGAGAGTCACTGGCTGACGCCGTGCAGGCGCTCACCCTGTCGGACTGGAAAGCCTACTACCAGCAGGTGTTTCTCCAGCAGCGGCATTCATTGCAGGTGGTGGCTCCCGGCAAGCGGGGCGTGCTGCCGCAGGGCGATGCGCGCGAGTTCGACTCGGCGCAGGCGATCAAACGCGGGCACGCGACGTATCTCATCGACTGATTCCCAGCAGCGATGGCGCTCGGTCTGCCCTGGTTGTGGACTCAATTGTAGTGGGAATCCCGCCAATTATTTGGTTCTAAAATGGAACCAAATGGATTTGTTTGGTGCAGTTGGGTAGTATCCACGACTGACCCGTCTGCTTGCCCGAGGTGTTCAGGCCCCTTGGAAGGTCAAAAGGCCCCCACGGGGGGCTTGCGAGCCCCACCAGCAATACGGGTTCTAAAGTGGAATTATGTTCTCGCATAATTCCTTCACGAGCTGGATTCACAGGAGCGCGCGTTGGCATGAAGGAAGATACAAACCCGCTGGAGACCCGTGAGTGGCTCGATGCGCTGGACGACGTGGTGAAACACGAGGGGCCAGAGCGCGCTTCCTTCCTGCTGCTGGAACTGGCCAAACACGCCATCGGTTCGCGGTTGCGCCTGCCCTCAGCCACCACCACGCCATTTTCCAACACTATCGCCCCCGCCGAGGAAAAAATGCTACCGGGCGATCTCTTTATGGAGCGCCGTATCCGCTCACTGGTGCGCTGGAATGCACTGGCGATGGTGATGAGGGGCAATGATAACGACGAGGGGTTGGGCGGCCATATTTCAAGCTTCTCCTCCAGCGCGACCTTGTACGACATCGGCTTCAACCACTTCTTTCGCGGCACCGACAACGGCCATCCCGGTGATATCGTTTTTTACCAGGGACACAGCGCGCCCGGTATGTATGCGCGCTCCTACCTTGAGGGCCGATTCGACGAAGAGCAGCTCGACAACTTCCGCCGCGAGGTTGATGGCGGTGGCCTGTCATCCTACCCGCACCCCTGGTTGATGCCTGATTACTGGCAGTTTCCGACGGTGTCCATGGGCCTGGGCCCGATCCAGGCGATCTACCAGGCGCGGGTGATGAAATACCAGCAGGACAGGGGCCTTGTCGATCACGGCGACCGCGAAGTCTGGTGTTTTATCGGCGATGGCGAGTGCGATGAGCCCGAGTCATTGGGCGCCATCTCGCTGGCGGGGCGCGAGCGGATGGGTAATCTCAACTTCGTGATCAATTGCAACCTGCAGCGACTGGATGGGCCTGTGCGTGGCAACGGCAAAATTATCCAGGAACTGGAAGGCATTTTCCGCGGTGCCGGCTGGAATGTGATCAAGGTGATCTGGGGGCGACTGTGGGATCGCCTGCTGGAAAAAGACACCACCGGGCTGTTGCAGAAGCGCATGGACGAGGTCTGCGACGGCGAGTTGCAAAACTACAAGTACAATGGCGGCGCATACACCAGGGAACACTTTTTCGGCAAGTATCCCGAGTTGCTGGAGTTGGTTGCCGATCTCTCTGATGACGACATCATGTACCTCAACCGCGGCGGCCACGATCCGTACAAGGTGTATGCGGCCTATGCCGCTGCCGTCGAGGAGCACGAGCGTCCCACCGTGATACTTGCGATGACGGTAAAGGGTTACGGCACGGGTGGGTCGGGAGAGGCACACAACGAAACGCACTCCCTGAAGAAACTGGACATGGAGAGCCTGAAGGCGTTCCGCGACCGCTTTGATATTCCCATCAGCGATGATGAGCTGGAAAATGTGCCTTACTATCGGCCGCCACTCGACAGCCCCGAGATGCGTTATATGCGCGAGCGTCGCGAGGAACTCGGTGGCCCGCTGCCGAAACGCCGCGCCACCATGGAGTTGCTGGAGACCCCGCCTCTGACCGCGTTTGGCAAGCAGCTCAAGAGCAGCGGCGAGCGCAAGGTGTCCACCACCATGGCGTTTGTGCGGATACTGTCCAGCCTGGTGAAGGATGCGGACCTGGGTGAGCGGGTGGTGCCCATCGTACCCGATGAAGCGCGGACGTTCGGGATGGAGGGTATGTTTCGCCAGTTGGGTATCTACTCGTCCGTCGGTCAGCGGTACACGCCGCAGGATGCGGGCCAGATGATGTTCTACAAGGAAGATATCAAGGGCCAGATTCTGGAAGAGGGTATCAACGAGGCGGGCGCCTTCTCGGCGTGGTTGGCGGCGGCGACCTCCTACAGCACCAGCGGATTCCCGATGGTGCCGTTTTATATCTTCTACTCCATGTTCGGATTTCAGCGCATCGGTGATCTGGCCTGGGCGGCGGGAGACAGCCAGGCGCGAGGCTTCCTGATCGGCGCCACGGCCGGGCGCACCACGCTGAACGGCGAGGGGCTGCAGCATCAGGATGGTCACAGTCACCTGATGGCGGGCACGATTCCAAACTGTGTGAGCTACGACCCCGCATATTCCTATGAGCTGGCGGTGATTATTCACGACGGTTTGCGACGCATGTACCACAAGGGTGAAAATCGCTTCTATTACATCACCACTATGAATGAGAACTACCAGCAACCGGAAATGCCGCAGGGTGTGGAAGACGGCATTATCAGCGGCATGTACCGGCTGAAGGCAGCCACCACTGAAACCGGGTTGCGTGTGCAGTTGCTCGGCGGCGGTACCATTTTGCGTGAGGTGGAGGCCGCTGCGGCGATGCTGGAAAGTGATTACGGGGTGGCGGCCGATGTCTGGAGTCTCACCAGCGTGAACGAGTTGCAGCGCGAGGGCAAGGATGTGCAGCGCTGGAACCTGATGCATCCGGAGGAGGAACCGCGCGTCCCCTATGTGACGCGGCTGCTGCAGGAAGCCGGGGGGCCGGTGGTCGCCGCCACTGATTACGTGAAGCTCTACGCCGACCAGATTCGGGAATTCGTGCCGGCGCGCTACACGGTGCTTGGCACCGACGGTTTTGGCCGTTCTGATACCCGTGCCAAATTGCGCCAGTTCTTTGAGGTCAGTCGCGAGTACATCGTCGTTGCCGCACTGAAAGCCCTGGCCGACGAGGGGCAGGTGGAGCCTGCACTGGTGACCAGGGCGATAGTGGCATTGGGTGTGGATCAGGACAAAGCCAATCCCGTAACGGTTTGAGCAACAAAAGGAATACGACGTGCCTGTAGAACAAGTCACAGTCCCCGATATCGGCGGTGCCGAAGGCGCTGAAGTCATCGAGTTACTGGTTGCCGTGGGCGATCAGATTGAGGTGGACCAGAGCCTGATCGTGCTGGAATCGGACAAGGCGTCGATGGAGATACCGTCCACGCTCGCCGGCACCGTGACCGAGTTGCTGGTGGCGGAAGGCGACCAGTTGGCCGAGGGTGCGCCCATCGTCAAAATCGAGGTGTCGGGGGACGTTGAGGGTGATACATCTGCCGACGACGATGCGCCTGCCACTGACAGCGATTCGGCAGACAGCGAGGCGTCTGCGGACACTGGGGAGGCGGCAGAGAAAGAACCGCCGTCTGCTGATCGGTCCGGGCCGGCCGCGGATGATACGAGTGCGTCCGACACCGACACCGACTCGGAACCGGAACCGGAACCGGGGAAGGCGGCATCAGCGCAGCCTGCGTCACCGGGGGGTGCGGCTGCGCCAGCGGCACGCGGCGACCAGGAACCCCCTGAATCTGTCTACGCTGGCCCCGCTGTGCGCAAACTGGCGCGCGAGTTGGGTGTGCAGCTGGGGCGGGTCGAGGGCACTGGCCCGCAAGGGCGTATTCTCAAGGAAGATCTGCAGCAGTTTGTAAAAAAATCATTGAGTAGTCCTGTCGCGACGGCAACAGGGGGTGGTGCGCTGCCGATGGTGCCGGAGGTCGACTTCGCCAAATTCGGCGACGTTGACGTCACCGAGCGCAGCAAACTCGACAAGCTTACCGCCGCCAATATGCACCGTAGCTGGCTCAATGTGCCCCACGTCACGCAGTTTGATGAGGCCGATATTACGGATCTGGAAGCGTTCAGGGCCACGCTCAAGCGCGAGGCTGAGAAACGCGAAACGAAACTCTCGCCGCTGCCCTTTGTGCTCAAGGCCTGTGCGGTTGCGCTGCGCGACAACCCCAAAATCAACAGTTCGCTGGCGCAGGGCGGCGACAGCCTCGTGTACAAGAAATACATTCACATCGGGATGGCGGTGGACACACCGGCCGGGCTGATGGTGCCGGTCATTCGCGATGTCGATCGCAAAACCATCTGGGAGTTGGCCGCTGAGGTTGCCGAGCTGGCGGGCAAGGCCAGGGACAGGAAGCTCAGCCCCGCTGAGATGCAGGGCGGCTGTTTCACTGTTTCCAGCCTGGGCGCTATCGGCGGCAACGGTTTTACGCCCGTCGTCAATACCCCTGAAGTGGCGATTCTGGGCGTCTCAAAGGCGGCGATAAAGCCGGTGTGGAATGGCAGTGAGTTCATGCCACGCACCTTGCTGCCGCTGGCGCTGTCCTATGATCACCGCGTGGTGAACGGTGGCGACGGCGGACGCTTTCTCACGCAGCTGGCCAGCCTGCTCAGCGATATCCGTCAATTGAGTTTGTAACCCTCACAACCAGTGCCAGTGCTGTCGCACAGCAGCCTGTATGTGCGCAGGGTGGCACGGTGATGCCGCCGCAGTGGGCCACAGTTGCGGTGCCAGCGTTGCCAGCTCGCGCAGTGAGCAAGGGGGTAGCCCGCCGTCGCGCAGCGCGTGGATAAACTGCAGGGTGCGCAAGCCGTCAAACCACTGGTGAAAGTAGCGCTGGAATTGTGAGCCGGATGTCGCCTGTCGCCTGCAGTGGTCCCGGACCGCAGCGACGCCCAGTCTTTCCAGCGCCCCGCCTGCCTGTCGGGCCAGTGCCGGGGTCAGGTTGCCCCGCTGGCATCCCCGCTCGATCATCAGTGACGCTATATCTTGTTCGGGCGCGTCTGCCAGCGCAGGCAGGGTCGCGAGCAACGCGGCCAGTGCCGAGAAACAGTGTGGGTGATAAAACAGTGCCGCTTCGCGCGGTGCATCGGCTGCTGCAATCGCCGCGACGGCCGGGCCTGTGCCGAAGGGCACGCGCGCCGAGAAGCGGGACTGCAAGGCTATCGATTGTCCCTGCAAGCGGCTTACAGGCCCCAGTTTTGCCAGTTTGTTCAGCAGATAGAAATCCTCCGCGCCCGCGCGCCTGGGGAAGCCGCGCACATGTGCGTAGGCCGGCGCCCTGACGGCCAGGCAACTGCCGAGGGTATGGAAAGCATAGGGTGAGCCAGCGTACTCCAATCCCAGCACATAGTGATGCAGGCGCAGTTCGTACAGTGTGGTAGCTTCATTGCAGGCCTCATCGGTGCCCGCGGTGTGCTGGAATGGGAACACGGCGGCAACCGCGTCCGGAGCGACGCTTTCCAGCCGGGTAAAATAATCCTGCGGCAGCGTGGCATCGGCATCCGTGCTACACAGCCACTGACCGCCGATGCCGCCCGCATCCATCCACTGCAAGGCCAGGTCGCAACCTGCTTTGCGTGCCAGACCGACGCCCTGGGCCCGGGGTGTCGGTCCCCGCAACATTTCCATGTCGTGAAGGTACAAATCCACCTGCGGGTCCAGGCAGTACACTGGCACAGTGTCGCGTGTCGTGCGTGGCAGGCTGGCTTGCTGCGGGCTGTCGCGCAGAGCCGAATTGGCCAACATGTCCAGATCCGAATCGGGACGATTCAGCACCAGTATGACCAGCGTTCGCCCAGTGCCTGCGGGCAGTCGCGCCAGTCGTTGCAGCAGTGCGGGGTGCTCGCGATAGGCGGGCACCACCAGCACACTGTGCCAGTGTTGCCGGGTAAAGCGGGGCGCGGGCAGGCCCTGTTCTGTGTAGTTGTGCAGATAGCGGTGCAGGGCGACGGCGTCGCGCATCAGGACCGGGCCGCGCCCAGGCTAGTAACGCGCGCCCCGGGGCACAATAGCGCTATGCTGCTCATCAGTGCAGCGCTGCGCGTATCGGCAGGCGGGCAACGAGGCTCGCCTCGATGTCGAGCAGTTCATGCCAACGCTGCGCTATCGCATCTGCGTCAAGATACTGTTTGGCCAGTGCCAGGAACAGTTCGAAGTGGCGCTCCTCGGAACGGGCGATGGATTGATAGAACTTTTTCAGTGGTCCGGGCGCCAGTGCCTCTGCCACCAGTGCAAACCGCTCGGCGCCGCGTGCCTCGATAATGCTCGCGGTCAGCAGCCGGTCCATCAGGTACACTTCTCTGCCCTGTCGAATCGATTGACGAAACTCCACAACGTAGGGGTCTTTCTGGTCGGGAGCTGTGGTCAGGCCGCGCTGGTGAATCCACTTCAACACCTCGCGGTAGTGGGTCAGCTCCTCAATCGCCAGATCTGCCATGGCGCTCACCAGTGCGGTGCGATCGGGGTAGTGCGAGAGCATCGAGATCGCCATCCCCGAGGCTTTTTTTTCCGCGGTCGCATGGTCCAGCAGGAAACTGTCGAAATCTGACAGCACCGCCTCTGTCCAGGCGGCTGGCGTGCGGTAGCGAAGTGGGGATTCAAGCATGGGACGAAAGCAGTGTATCCAGCCAAAAGGCCTGCTATTGAACGTTAACCGGACACTGAAAACAAGAACCCGGGCGCTGCCACAACTTGCAGCAGTTCGCGATCGGTATGTTAAACTGCCCGGTCATTGAATGCCTGACAGCGATTATCAGCCTTACATTGACCTACAGAACCAGGACAGCCTGCCAATGATCATCAAACCACGCGTACGCGGATTTCTCTGTATCACCACTCACCCGACGGGTTGCGACGCCAATGTGAAGCGGCAGATAGAGTACGTCAAAGGCAGGGGCAGTATCGAGAACGGTCCCAAGCGTGTACTGGTCATCGGTGCATCCACCGGTTACGGGCTGTCGTCCAGAATCACCGCCGCCTTTGGCTGCGGTGCGGCAACGCTGGGTGTGTTTTTCGAGAAAGAGGGCTCCGCAACCAAGCCCGGCACGGCGGGCTGGTATAATTCAGCCGCGTTTCACAAGTACGCCGAGGCCGAGGGCCTGTACGCCAAAAGCATCAATGGCGACGCGTTCAGTGACGAGATTAAACAGAAGGCTATCGATACCATCAAGGCGGACCTGGGGCAGGTCGATCTTGTGGTCTACAGTCTGGCCTCGCCCCGTCGCCAGCATCCGGTGACCGGTGTCATACACAATTCCACACTCAAGCCGATTGGCAGTGATGCGACCCAAAAAGGCGTTAATACCGACAAGGAAGAGGTGCAGGATTTCCACCTGGAAGCGGCCACCCAGGAAGAGATCGACAATACCGTGGCGGTGATGGGCGGCGAGGACTGGCAGATGTGGATCGATGCGCTCGACGATGCCGGAGTGCTGGCAGACGGCGCAAAAACGACAGCGTATACCTACATCGGCGAGAAGCTGACATGGGACATCTACTGGCACGGCACTATCGGTGCGGCCAAGAAGGATCTGGACAAGCGCGTTGTCAGCATTCGTGACCGGCTGTCGGCAAAGGGCGGCGATGCACGTGTCTCTGTGCTTAAGGCAGTGGTGACCCAGGCCAGTGCCGCGATCCCCGCGATGCCTATCTATCTCGCACTGTTGTTCAAAGTCATGAAAGAGCAGGGCGTGCACGAGGGTTGTATCGAGCAGATAGACAGCCTGTTTCGCGACTCCCTGTACAATGCCGCGCCGCAACTGGATGAAGAGGGTCGGCTGCGTGCTGACCGCAAGGAACTCGATCCGGCGATACAGGCGGCAGTGGCGGGCCTGTGGGAGCGCATCAATACCGACACACTGAAGGACTTGTCAGATTTCGCAGGATACAAACGCGAGTTCCTGCAACTGTTCGGCTTTGAGGTAGAGGGCGTGGACTACGATGCCGACGTCAATCCCGAAGTGACTATAGCGAATATGGTCTGAGCCGATGTTCGATCACGGCATACCGTTTCGACTTAACCCGCGGGTGCGGCGACTGGTGGCTCCCAATCCCGGTGTGATGACCGGCCCCGGAACCAATACCTATCTGCTTGGCGACGACGAGGTTGCAGTACTGGATCCGGGCCCCGCCATTCCCGCTCACATCGACGCGATACTGGCGGCGGCCGGAGATCGCATCCGCTGGATCGTCTGCACCCACACGCATCCGGATCATTCCCCCGCCTGGCAGGCCGTGGCAGAAGCCACTGGCGCGCAGGTCATCGGCGCATTGCCCGCGGACGATATGTTCCAGGACACGACCTTCAACCCGGCGGTTGAGGTACAGCACGATCACGTGTTGGCGACCCGTGAGTTTACGCTGCGCGCGGTCCACACCCCCGGCCATGTCAGTAATCACTACTGCTACTTCCTTGAGGAAGAGGGCATGATGTTTGCCGGCGATCATATTATGAACGGTTCAACGGTGGTCATCATCCCTCCCAGCGGTGATATGAAAGCGTACATCGAGTCGCTACGCCGACTGCTGGACTATCCGCTCAAGACGATTGCGCCGGGGCATGGCGATGTCATGTCGGAGCCGACTGCGGCGGTGGATTGGCTGGTCAATCACCGTTTGCAGCGTGAGCAGAAAGTGGTCGATGGCCTGCGTGAGACAGGGCGTGCATCGCTCGATGAACTGGTGAAAGTGGTCTATGACGACGTCAATACCAGTTTGCACAAGATGGCGAAATTGTCACTGTCTGCACATTTGATTAAATTGCAGCAGGAAGCGCGTGTGCAGTTGTATGAGTCTGATGATACCTGGGAGCTGACGCAGATCTAGGCCAGCACGGCACACTACAACGCCCATCGGCCGGGGCGGACACTACTAACAATAACGTTGGAGAGCAGTATCGATGAATGGTTTGATGATGAATCGGCAGCTGACAATTGCATCTATTGTTGAGCATGCAGAGCGCGTGAATGGGAACGCCGAGATTGTCTCGGTGACCGCGGAGAACCCGCGCCATCGCTATACCTACCGTGAGGCGTTTGCGCGCGCACGGCAGCTGGCTGACGCGATGTCCCACTGGGGTTTGCAGCAGGGCGATCGTATTGCCACGCTGGCGTGGAACGAGTACCGGCACTTCGAAACCTATTATGCGTCGGCGTGCAGCGGCTACGTCTGCCACACGATCAATCCGCGACTGTTTCCAGAGCAGCTGGTTTACATTATCAATCACGCCGAGGATCGCTACGTTTTTCTCGACCCGGATTTTTTGCCGCTGGTTGAGGGTCTGGCGGAACAGTGTCCTACTGTGCGCGGCTGGGTGATTCTGGCGAGCGAGGAGCATATGCCGGCAACCGACCTGCCCAACGCCATTTGTTATGAGTCACTGGTCGCGTCGGGCAGCGCCGCATTTCAGTGGCCGTCACTGGATGAAAACACCGCCTGCGCACTGTGCTATACCTCGGGCACCACCGGCAATCCCAAGGGCGTGTTGTACTCCCATCGCTCGACCATGCTGCACGCTTACGCGACGATGATGCCGGATGCACTGGGCATCTCACGGGCCGATGTGGTGCTGCCGATTGTGCCCATGTTCCATGTCAATGCCTGGGGCAATCCGTACTCCTGCCCGATGGCGGGCGCCAAACTGGTTTTCCCCGGCAATAAAATGGGCGATGGCAAAACGCTGTGCGAGTTGATCAATGAGGAGAAAGTGACGCTATCCGCTGGCGTGCCTACAGTGTGGCTGGGCGTGCTCGCGCACCTGAAAGCGAGCGGCCAGCGTGTCGATACACTGCGGCAAATAGTCGTGGGTGGCGCAGCCTGCCCTCTCTCGATAACGGAGGAATTTGATGGTTATGGCGTGGAAGCGCGTGTCGGTTGGGGTATGACCGAAATGAGTCCGCTGGGCACTGCCAATGCCAGCGGTTCGCAACGCGATCGCTATAGCGACGAGGAGTTTGCGAAAGTTCGTCTGAAGGGTGGGCGACCGATTTTCGGTGTGGAGATGAAAATCGTCGACGATGCCGGAGAGGAATTGCCCTGGGATGGTGTGTC
>TARA_R110002073_G_scaffold210533_2_pt1 | contig 14275 bp, 14 predicted proteins | sample TARA_R110002073 | Tara Oceans TARA_R110002073 (sample SAMEA4397174) | marine metagenome | biome: Polar Biome; feature: [DCM] deep chlorophyll maximum layer (ENVO:01000326); material: water (ENVO:00002006), including particulate matter (ENVO:01000060) such as... | depth 40 m
TTGGTGGGCAATATTCGGTATAGTAGGTGGTGGCATTTACGGATTTTTCTATGCATGGAAGCGATCCGTTCGCATGCAGCAAGTGATGGATAGACTTGTTTTGAGACTACCCATTTTTGGCGAAGTGATCCGTAAAGCCACCATTGCACGCTGGTCGCGTACACTTTCCACCATGTTTGCTGCAGGTGTTCCATTGGTTGAATCATTAGATTCTGTTGCGGGTGCTGCGGGCAATTACGTTTATTTCGAAGCAACTAAAAAAATTCAAGTGGAAGTCAGCACGGGCAACAGTCTTATGGCTTCCATGGCCAATGCAAAAGTGTTTCCAAGTATGGTAGTACAAATGGTAGCGATTGGCGAAGAATCAGGTTCGCTAGATTCTATGCTGAGTAAAGTTGCTGATTTCTTTGAAGCAGAAGTTGATGATGCCGTAGATGCACTTTCCAGCTTGATGGAACCCATTATTATGGTCGTATTGGGGACGCTAATTGGTGGGATGGTTGTTGCTATGTATTTGCCAATCTTTAAAATGGGTTCAGTTGTTGGCTAAACCCAACATATAGCATTTTATTCTTTTACTCCAATATACCCATGCCGATATCCTTACTACAAGACACACCATCTTTTCTTGTTGCTTTCAGTATTTTTATTGGTCTAATGGTTGGCAGTTTTCTAAATGTCGTCATTTATCGTTTGCCAAAAATGATGGAGCGAAGTTGGCAACTACAGTGCGCAGAATTATGTGGGGAACCCATTAAAGCATTACCTACCTTTAATATTGCTACCCCTCGTTCAACATGCACCCATTGTGGGCACACCATTACTGCATTAGAGAATATCCCTATCTTCAGTTACTTGGCTTTAAGAGGACGCTGTTCAAAGTGTCGCACACCTATCTCTCCACGTTACCCAGTTGTGGAAGCCTTGACCGGTTTTATGAGTGGTTACGTTGCTTGGCATTTTGGCTATCATTTAATTACTCTTTTCGTACTGGTTTTTGTCTGGGCATTAATTACCCTGGCGCTAATTGATTTAGATACACAACTACTTCCTGACGACATTACGCTACCCCTGCTATGGGTTGGGTTATTAATCAACATGCATGCTGGCTTTACGGACGTTCATTCCGCAATTATTGGCGCAGTAGTCGGTTATCTATCCTTGTGGTCAATTTATTGGTGCTTTAAACTGATTACTGGAAAAGAGGGTATGGGGCATGGTGATTTTAAATTACTCGCTGCTATCGGTGCCTGGCTCGGATGGAACATGCTCCCGCTAGTTATTTTACTTTCATCATTCGTCGGGACAATAGCTGGAATTGGATTAATGATTGCTACAAAACGTAAAAAGGACATACCTATCCCATTTGGACCTTACTTGGTTGGCGGTGCACTCATTGCCTTATTCTGGGGGGAGTATTTAAACAACACGTACCTTGGATTATTGTAACCAGTGACTTATATAGTTGGATTAACTGGGGGAATCGGCAGCGGAAAATCAATAACCAGCAAATTCTTTACTGCCTTAGGTATTGATGTGATTGATACCGATGAGATTGCTCGAGAACTTACCCAACCACAAGGCTCAGCGATCACTGCCATAAAAGAAATATTTGGCAATGCTTTTATTACAGCGGATGGCTCCCTAGATAGAAACAAGATGCGCAAGCTAATATTTTCGAATAATATTTTGCGACAAAAACTTGAGAACATTCTCCATCCATTGATCCGCAAGGAAGCAGTTCGTCGTACCGCCCTTGCTCAATCGGCCTACACAATAGTAGTTGTGCCTTTATTATTTGAAACAATGGATTACCACAACATGACTCAACGCAATCTGGTCATTGATTGCGCTGAAGAGAGTCAAATTACACGCACGATTGCACGCAGTAAATTAGGTGAACAGGAGGTGCGTGCCATTATGGCAACTCAGATCTCACGCCAAGATCGCCTAAAAAAAGCTGACGACCTTATTATCAACAACCAAGATATTGAATATTTACAGAAACAAGTAAACGATCTACATCAAAAATATCTTTTCTTATCTAAGAATAAATAGAACACTTTATGCATCCATACAATAATTCTTGTAAGAAATTTAATTTTAATTTGTGAAATGATGCCGCTTAAGGCAAGATCCCATAATCTATACTTCCTTATGGGCCATATATCCAGTGATTTGTTATGAGCACCCTCTCAATGAGCGCATTCGTACTCTGTTACGACTTGAGGACTTATTTAACAAAATAGATTTTTTTTCTGCTAAAGATACGGCCATTGATCACCATGCGGCAATTGTTGCACTATTTGAAGTACTTGAGATAACCAGTCGCGCAGATATTAAATCAGATTTATTACAAGAACTAGAACGACAAAAACAAATTCTAGAAACATTACGCAAGAATCCAAATATTTCAGAAACAGCACTCGATACCACACTGAACGATATACAGATCACATTTCGGAATATGCTAGATCTACCTCGCAAAGTCGGTGAACACCTACGTGAAAACGAATGGCTTATGACGATCAAACAGCGTATTGGTATCCCTGGTGGTGTCTGTGAATTTGATTTACCTTCTTACCATTATTGGTTACACCTGGAACCTACACAACGTCGCAGGGATCTAAACACATGGCTCACACCGTTAATTCCCATTCGCAATGCCTTTAGTATCGTACTCCATCTATTAAGAAGCAGCGGAAAAACTTACCAGTTTATTGCGGACCAAGGTATTTTCCAGCAACCGGGATCAAATTATGTCGCGCATATGTTACGACTAAAAGTTAGTGAAGACCTACCCTGTGTTCCAGAAATCAGCGCCAACAAATACGCACTCAATATTCGCTTCATCCCATCACATCTGGGACAGAAAAATAAAGTCTATGAAAATGAAGTGGCATTCGAACTGACTTTCTGTAATTTATAATTATACTTCAGATCCTTCTAGGAATGCTGTAACACAACAACCTGCAGATGATTTTCAAAACAAATTCACCCAACTCAATTTATGCTTTCTTTCGTTACACATCAAGACGCAGCTTAAAAACTGAGCATTCAATGGATAAGTAACTGCGGTAATAACCGTAACAAAAATTAGTTGGATCACGGATGAAAACACATGCTCTCCATCAGATTAATAATTGCCTTATATTTGCACACCGTGGTGCCTGCCAGGATGCAATAGAAAATACCCAACCTGCTTTTGACGCAGCATTGGCATACGCGGTTGATGGTATCGAAACAGACGTGCAACTAACTCGTGATGAAATTACTGTACTTTGGCATGATCATTTTCTGGATAAAATTGGTCTGGCGAACAAACGTATTGATGATTTTAATTACGCGCAACTTAAATCTTTTAGTTTTCCAAAATCAAAAAATGAATGCATCATGAGTTTGCAGGGATTCCTAGACGCCTATCGCAAGCATTGTTGCTTATTAATTGAAATAAAAAATCGTGAATGGGAACCTATTTCCCGACATGAAATTAAAATCCGACAAACGTTGAATTTAATTGGACCGACTTATGAACAACACATCATCATTTCCTCTTTCAATCTTGCCAGCCTAATCTATGCAAATCAATGCAAACCCAAATTTCCCATAATTTACAACTTCAAAACCGAGCAAACTGTTGTGGATGCACAGCAAACTCTAACTATACACCCCTTTCTATACGGACTTTGCTTGCCTATTGAAATTCTGGATCACGCCATGATCAACCTACTGCGCGATCAAGACAAATGTATCGCCGTTTATACTTGTAACACCGATGAGGAGATTAACAAAGCACTCAAGTTTGGCGTTGATATTCTCATTAGCGATTATCCGCGCAAGGCTTTGAAAATGCGTGACACATGAAAAGATATTTTCCATCTCTACAAAACCAGCAATTCGATCTACTGGTCTGCGGCGGTGGCATCTATGGAGCTTGGACAGCTTATGATGCAGCCTTGCGTGGCCTGAAGGTAGCCATTGTCGAACAAGGTGATTGGGCTTGTACTACTTCCTCCGCTTCTAGCAAATTGGTCCATGGTGGCTTGCGCTATCTCGAATCGTATGACTTCAAGTTGGTTAAAAAATCATTAATTGAACGACAAATGTTGCTGCAAATAGCACCGCATCGTGTGTGGCCGCTTCGTTTTGGTGTCCCTGTATACACCAACAGTCGCGTCGGTAAATTTCAGCTAAAGCTTGGTTTAACGCTCTATGATTGGTTTGCAGGCAAACTGAGCCGGGCGATGCAACACCGCCACTTTAATCGTAAGCAGTTTACTGAACGCTTTCCTATATTGGACGAAACAACATTAAGAAGTGGTTTCTCTTATGCGGATGCACAAACTGATGACGCACGCTTGGTACTGGAATTAATCTCAGGGGCGATGGATGCGCATGCAACCTGTATCAATTATTGTAAAGTAACGAGGCTACTGAAAACAAATGGGGATGTTTATGCTGTCGAAATACAAGATCAAGTAAATCATATCAAACAGCAGATCCACACCAAACAAATAGTTTATACCACTGGTCAATGGATTTCATCTGTAGAGCAAGGCTGTAATGACTGTCGTCTGGCCAAAGGCGTACACTTAGTAATGCCTGCTGTGCTGATGGATGAAGCATTGCTGTTAACGGCAAAATCGGACGGACGGGTTTTTTTCTTAATCCCCTGGTATGGCCTCACTCTATTGGGTACTACGGACACAGATTATCACGGCGATCTGGATCACATTACCGTTGAGGCAGAAGATATTGCCTATTTGCTAACGGCTGCCAATGATTATCTGAAAACAGCTTGGACAGAAGAAAATATTATTGGCCATTTTGCTGGGGTTCGGGTATTGAAACAGAGCGCACAATCCGAACCCTCTACTGTTAGCCGCGATTGGGAGTTAAAAACTGCCAATAACGGCGTGCATTATTCTATTGGTGGAAAACTCACTTCAGCACGACAAGACGCTGCAAATATTGTTGACACCGTGTGTGCACAACTCGGTCTTAATATAGCGTGCGCCACCCAAGATAAAGTATTTCCCTGGACACCACTGGATGATTACAGCACATGGTCCGTTGCCCTATGTACACAAGCCACGCAACTGGGCATTGATGCCGAAAGCACAAAATGGCTGATACGACGTCATGGCAAATACGCCAAGGAGATTATTCACAGTATTGAAACAGCGCCTGATTTAGCCGCGCGTATCATCCCATCGCTGCCATTTATACTCGCTGATTTACTGTATTGTGCCCACCATGAAATGGTCATACACCTTGATGACCTGATCCGCCGCCGCTTACCGCTATTAATTTTGGCTCAACTGACTAAAGATGATTTGCGTCGAATCGCAATTCAAGTAGCCAATGCCATGAATTGGAACGAAACAACCACCAATCAGGAAATTGAAAACTGTTGTAGGCAATGGCTGTCTCACTAATAACCGCCATCGCCCTGGATCTGGGTACGACATCTATCAAGGCAGCGTTACTGGATCGGCATGGAACGCTGCGCAAAACAGTAAACCAAACCGCACCCAACATCATTGCTCATCATGGTCACTACGAAAGCAATGCATTACACTATGCCGAGACTGCCGAGCAAGTGCTGGAACAATGCCGCGCACAAACCTCATGCATCCCACCTCTGGGACTATGCAGCCAGCGGTCATCGTTTTTAATTTGGGATAAAACCAGTGGTCACCCACTCACCCCACTTATTTTCTGGCAAGACAATCGCGGCATTGCCCGCTGTGAAACTTTGCGTACTGCTGAACCTGCTATTCGTCATCACTCAGGCTTGCATCTCACACCTTACTATTTAGCACCCAAACTCAGAATCTTACTGCAGGAACACCCAGCATGGCGTACACCACTTGAACGCGGCGAATTGCTAGTCGGTACTCTCGATACCTTTTTAATCTGGCGCTGGACACAAGGCAAATTTTATCTCACGGATGCCTCAATGGCTGCACGCACTTTGCTCATGGACAGGCACCAACTGCAATGGTCGCCCGTGCTCTGCAAGCTGTTTGATATTCCGCTATCTATATTGCCGCAAATCAAACCCTCTGTAGGAATAAATCTGCTACTGGATAATGGCCTGACGCTGCAAGCCAGTGTGGGTGATCAATCTGCAGCATTCATCACCAGCGTAGCAAAGCATCCAAATAAAGCGTTAGTCAATCTGGGTACTGGCGGATTTGTTATGCGCTACCAGACAACGAAAAATAATAGACGTGATGGTTATCTGCACACATTGATTTATCAAGACAATTCTGGACACACTCATACAGCACTTGAAGGCACGATTAATTCAATCGCTACCGCACTATCCCCCTATTCGGTTCAGGAATGTCAAATCGCAGACTTAGCAACAACAGATATTTTTTGCCTGGCAGAACCCAGTGGCTTAGGCGCGCCTTATTTTCGCGATGACTGGGGCATTCATTTCTCTCACTCTGTGGAACATCTCACGTCACGTCAAATCGCTGCATTACTACTCGAAGCCATTATCTTTCGCATCACACGTATCCTGGAAGATTTTCACAATAATACCAAGATTGATCAAGTCTATCTATCAGGAGGCTTATCTGAATTATCCACATTGCAACAGGGTATTGCACAATGCATCCCACTTCCTGTCTTCCATTTACAACAGAAAGAAACCAGTCTACAAGGTGCTGGCATACTTGCTGCAAACACAACCGAGACATACCTTCTACAAGCAGAAAAGATAGCCATTGTCTGTAACAACAACGCCCTAATCGATAAATATCCGCACTGGAAAGATTGGTTAGATCATTTGCTGGCTATAAACTCGGGATAACAGCAGTGTATACTTTATCTGCTAATACACAGCAAGACTGGTAAAATCCCAGATAAATTCGACATTGCAACTTCACGTTTAACACATGACACCCGTATATTTTGACCATAACGCCACTACTCGCGTAGATGATGCAGTACTTGAAGCGATGTTGCCCTATTTTCAGCAAGAATTCGGGAATCCTTCAAGTCGGCATAACTTTGGTACCGTAGCCCGTCAAGCCATTAATCAGGCGCGTGAACAGGTGGCTGCTGCTGTTGGGGTTCAACCAATACAGGTCATTTTTACCAGCGGCGGATCGGAAGCAAATAATCTATTTATTCGAGGTGTCGCAGATAGCCTGAAGCCACTCAATATTTTTATCAGTGCGATTGAACATCCTTGTGTCTTGCGCCCCACTCATGAATTAGCTCGTAGAAAAAACGAAAGATGGGTCATGCAAAAGTTAGCGGTAAACAGTCTGGGACAGGTTAATCTGGATGCAGCCAACAGCGCCATGGCGCAGCAAAAACCCAGCATCGTATCTGTAATGTTGGCAAATAACGAAACGGGCGTAATTCAGGATGTACCCAGTATCTCAGAAATGGCCAGATCACACAGTGCCTGGATGCACACGGATGCGGTACAAGGACTGGGTAAGATTCCAGTAGACTTTACGGCACTCAAAGTACATGCCATGACGCTGTCAGCCCACAAGATATATGGCCCCAAAGGGGCTGCAGCACTCATCGTGGACAAACGTCTGTTGTTGAAACCACTTATTTACGGAGGTGGGCATGAAAATGGAATGCGCTCAGGCACTGAAAATGTTCCCGCGATCGTTGGCTTTGGGGTTGCGTGTGCATTGGCCAAATCGCGTACAGTGGACACTGCCAAACACGTGTCTTTACTTCGTGAAAGCTTGGAACAAGGATTAATTGACATGGGTGCTGTTATTTTTGGCTCGGGTGCCGCACGCTTACCTAACACCTGTTATTTTTCCCTACCTGATATTGAGGGAGATACTTTGGTCGTTCGGCTAGACAAAGTTGGATTCTCGGTCGCGAGCGGTGCCGCCTGTTCCAGTGTCAATCCCGGTCAAAGCCATGTGCTCGAAGCCATGGATATTCCACCCATGCTGGCACGTTGTGCTGTCCGCGTCAGCTTGGGCAGCAGCAATACGCTGGTACAAGTAGAAGACTTCCTGAAAGCAACCCGCCACATCGTGGAAGAATTAATGAGCATGCAAGGCATTGCCAATTAGAAACCATCTTTGCAGCTGGCTTTATTAAAGTTGATGATTGCATCCTCCTTTAATATTACAATCACTCCACGCTCACGCATTTACAAAACATTTAAACCATTTAAAAAATTATGCTATGACTGATCGTCAAAATACAAGCCCGATAAAGGCAATCATCCTCAGCGCAGGCCAAGGCCGTCGATTACTGCCACTGACAGAAAACTCTCCAAAATGTTTACTGCCTGTTTCAGGTAAACCCGTAATCGAATGGCAAATTGATGCATTGCTGGCAGTTGGTATTCAAGAAATCACCGTTGTTTCAGGTTTCCAGGTAGGCATGATTGAAACCTTATTACAACAGCGTTATGCAGGCCACCCACAAATCAGCGTACTGTTTAATCCATTCTTCGAGGTTGCGGATAATCTTGCCAGTTGCTGGCTTGCGCGCGCGCGCATGGACGGCGACTTTTTGTTATTAAATGGCGATACAGTTATTGAATCGACACTGTTGGCACAAGTATTGAATTCAGAATCCGCACCCATTACACTCAGTGTAGATTACAAAAGTGCTTATGATGCAGATGATATGAAAGTTCAAATGGACTCAAATGGCTGGGTGAAGCAAGTGAGCAAAATAATACCCACTGATCAAATTGACGCGGAATCGATTGGTTTGATTTATTTTCGTGCACAAGGCCCACAACATTTTCGCAAAGCCATTGAATCGGCACTTCGACACCCAGCCGAACTAAAATCCTGGTATTTGTCTATCATTGATACACTGGCTGATAAAAATCTGGTTAATACCTGTTCAGTCGCTGGATACCGTTGGTGCGAAATTGATTTCATTGAAGACCTGGCAAAAGCGAGTATGATTTTTTCAGGCCATGATAATGCTAAGGTAATAACTTGTGGCTAAAATAGTACCTTACATCATCCATCGGGGTCTAAACAAACGCAGGTAGTTTAGAGACCATGAGTATTTAAATGAAAAATACAATAGAACCAATGAATCAATCCAACTTGAACGCAACCATGCGTAAGTTTGGTGCGCCACAAACTGTGATTCGCCAATTCCAGTATTGGAGCGTATTGTTACGTCCAGCACAAGCGACCCTTGGTGCTATGGTTCTGGTTGCCCATGAACCTGCACGCGCATTTTCAGAACTCAGCCCAGCCAGTTTTACTGAGTTACATACCGTCACCACACAAATTGAATCTGCGCTAGCAAAAGCCTTTCATAACGACAAACTAAATTACCTGATGTTAATGATGGTCGATCCAGATGTGCACTTCCACGTTATTCCTCGATATGCACAACCACATCAGTTTAACAACGCAGAATTTATCGATTCTGGCTGGCCGGCTATGCCTAATCTTGGTGCGGTTAATAAAACGGACACGACAATTAATCAGTCTATCATGGATCACATTAAATCCTGCTGGTCATAAACGAGACAAAAAATGACAGAGACACCATCCGCCAAACCAGAATTTTCACTACGCAAAGCGCATGACCTGGTGCGTGATCTCATGACACCAAACCCATGGATTTACTGGACTGACTTTCTTTTTCATATTACATTGGGCTGGGCTGCTTTTGTAGTTGCGCTGTCTACACCATTCCTTTCTGTTTGGCAGCTTGTTGCCTATGTCGTATCGGTGCTTGCACTTTATCGCGCAGCGATCTTTGTTCACGAACTGGCACACTTAAAAAAAGGCACATTCAAGACTTTTCGCATCGTATGGAATCTCATTTGTGGCATTCCACTGATGATTCCATCTTTTACCTACGATGGCGTGCATAATGATCATCATAAACCCGATGTTTACGGCACCAGCAACGACGGCGAATATATTCCCTTTGCAACAAAAAAACCCATAGAAATGGTTGGCTACGTATTATTATCATTAATTCTGCCTGCATTACTTGTCGTCCGTTTTTTACTGCTTACCCCTTTGTGTTATCTGATTCCATCACTGCGTAAAATTGTCTGGGAACGTGCTTCATCACTGACCATTGATCCCAGTTACAAGCGAGCAGAAAATGCCATCCGTAACGATCACAACTGGCAACAACAAGAACTGGCTGCTTGCCTCTTTACACTGCTGGTGGGCGTGAGTGTAGCATTGGGCATTTTGCCCTACACGGTGCTTGTACTTTGGTATGCCATTGCTCTGGTTATCTTCATACTTAATTCGTTACGCACACTGGCAGCCCATGCCTACCGCAATCCGGGTGAACACACGATGACATTTGCAGAACAATACCTGGATTCCATTAATGTACCGGGCAATATTTTCATCACCCCCTTATGGGCTCCCGTAGGCCTGCGCTACCATGCCACACATCATCTTTTCATGAGCATGCCATACCACAACCTGGGCGTGGCACAGCGCCGTCTGGCCAATGGCATCAGTGATCACAATCTGCATCTTAAAACGATACGGAATAGCTTATGGGATGCGCTCACGCGAATCTGGAAAGAATCTTCAGTGTCTACACATTAGCAGCAACAATATTTCCATGACTGCTACCACAGCGTTACAACAACCTGAACCAACTCGGCTTGTTCTGCTACGCCATGGGCAAAGCATTTGGAATCGGGACAGGGTTTTTACCGGCTGGAGCGATGTTGCGTTAAGCTCTATAGGTAAACAAGAAGCAGAGCAAGCCGGCCACCTGCTCAAAGAGGCAGGTTACACGTTTGATATGTGTTTCTCTTCAATGCTTGAACGCTCAACAGATACACTCCAAATCGTGTTATCCAAAATGGAGCTAAATGGTTTACCGACACAATCTAGCTGGCGTTTGAACGAACGCCACTACGGCGCCCTAGAAGGCATTAGTCGCTGGAGCGCTGTCAAAGAATTTGGCATTTGGCCCGTATTAGGCTGTCAATTGCGTTTTAATGCATCACCGCCATGCCTTGATCCCTTGGACCCACGTTTTCCTGGCAACCAATCCCGCTATGCCACAATCAATAAAGCGGCATTACCCCTTGCTGAAAGTATGCAACAAACACAATTAAGACTACTACCTTACTGGCAGGAAACGATTGCGCCGGAATTGCTGCAAGGCAAACAAATTCTTATTGTCTCGCATAAAAATATCCTGCGTACGTTAATGATGCAATTGGACAATTTATCTCAAGCACAAGTCATGAAGTTATCCATGGCCACAGGCCAGCCATTAGTATATGAGCTCGATCAAAAACTGAACCCAGTAAAGCATTATTATGTGGGCAGTCAAAAATAAGCAGGTTAGTTCAGCATGACCACTATCTACAGTTTTGAACCCATTGAGGACAAACATGCCAGAATCCTCATACTGGGGAGCATACCTGGCCAAGCATCACTGACTGCCAATCAATATTATGCACATGCTCAGAATACCTTCTGGCGTATCATGGCAGAATTGTTGCAACTCAATCCTGCCTCCACTTACGAGGAAAAAACTCAAGCACTGAAATCAGCCCATATCGCCCTGTGGGATGTACTTCAATCATGTAAACGAATGGGAAGCCTGGATTCAATGATTGAATCAGATGCGCAAATTGCAAACGATTTTCCAACCTTCTTTCATTGCCACAAACAGATCACACATATTTTCTTCAACGGCGCCAAAGCAGAAGCTTGTTTCAAGCAACATGTGCTTGCAAAAATCAATGCTGATTCTATTCACTTATTGCGTCTTCCTTCAACAAGCCCAGCACATGCCACGTTATCTTATGAACGCAAGCTTGCCATATGGAAACAGGAATTGGGAACAAGAAACCTTATCAATAACTCAAACGGACTCACCCATGATGCCACGTAAGCAAAAAATACACGCCATAAGTGTTCTAGCATATCAATGCCTTTCCGTCATGATGACTTTTGTTCTTACGAATCTTGCATGGGCCAGCCAGTATCCAAAGGTCGCTTCTTCACTGGCCATTATTCAGATTGTACCTTCTCATACGTGGTCAGACCTCAAACTTACTCAAGACACCATCAACAAGCTCCAAACGCTCACGCGCGCATTCAGGCAGTCTATTCGTCCAACTAGTGCCATAAGATCCTCTACGAACACAATTATCTTCATAGGGCCGGATCAGGTGGAAAAACTTGCAGCAGCCGAAGCCATCGCGTTGGAATTAAAATGCTCACTATTAAAGGTAGATACCCGCCAGCACATTGGCGAGACGAGAAGGAACCTTGCCTCAGTCTTTCACAAAGCCGAAATTCAGGGAGCCATTCTGTTCTTCGATGAAGCCGATGCGCTCTTTGGTAAACGTACAGACGTGTCCGATTCCCATGATCGCTACGCCAATTCAGAAATCAAAAACCTGGTCCAACTTATCAAGCAATATTCTGGGCTTATAATTATCAATACACAAAATACTCCTCAAAGATACATCAAACAAATCACGACAAATCAAACCATCATCAAATTCCCATGCAAGCTACCTTGCGATTTCACCCATAAATAAACAGTATTTGGGATCGGGGCTCATAGCAAATAAAAAAACAGATCCTGGAACTCACTTAGCATCTGCACAACACAATACCTGACACCGTTTACTTTAGTATAAATGAGTGCGTGTTCCCAGAATTCCCTGCTTCAAACCAGGGGTTCCGCTTTAGCCATAGATTATTGCGTGGACTGGAATGCGGCAATCTGACATGATATTCGAACCAGAAGTTATTTGATACGATATGACCAAGTTAATCTTTTCTAAAGATAAGCAATCGATTATTGGCGGGCATGGCGTGGTCATCGACTAATTGCAATTTATTGTCCGCTGCCAATTCACAAATTGTTTCAAGATCTCTAATACCCATTTTTTCATCTTGTTGTTTCAACCACTGGTCAAATTGAGCATTGCTGTCGCTGGTATATTGCTTTCCGTAGTTAAAAGGACCGTACAAACAAAACAAACCAGCACAAGGCAATCGCTTGCCGATACCAACAATCATCGTTTTAGTTGTGGGCCAGGACATGATGTGTGCGGTGTTCGCACTAAAGACCGCATCGAATTCGACAGCAGGCCAATCCGCCATAGTGACATCCAATGCAAGTGGTTGCTTGATGTTGACAAGACCCGCTTCATTGAGCCACTGTTTGATACCCGCATGATTTTCAATTCTATCGCTACACTGCCAGACAAGATGCGTTAAGGCTGCGCCAAAATATACGGCGTGTTGACCTGTTCCACTACCAATTTCGAGTACATGACGCACACGCTGAAACGGCTGTTGAATCACATTAAGAATCGGTAATTTATTATTCTCGCAAGCTTGAGAAAAAGGTTTTTCCATGGTTGTTGATCCCCGTTTTCTAGAGAATTTTCAATCTTTAAGTCTGAGGATCACAGGGGGCTATAATTATTATAGAGATTATCGTTGATTTTAATATACCAAAGCATATCAGGAAGTTCTGATTTATTCTGTGTCAGATAAATAATGAGATAAAATCTTCCTCATTAAGATGACAATTACATGTACATGTAATAGAAAGCAACGATGAAATAAGTGATTCTAACCATCAAAACTTCAAGAATATAAGTAAAAAATATGCCCACAACCCTATACTGGCATGATTATGAAACCTTTGGCACCGACCCAAAGCGTGATCGACCCGCACAGTTCGCTGGGTTGCGCACGGATGAGGTACTCAACGAGATAGGTGAACCACTGGTTATTTATTGTAAGCCAGCACGAGATGTATTACCCCAACCCGAAGCCTGTTTGCTGACTGGCATCACACCACAAATCGCAGAAGAACAAGGCTTGCTTGAACCCGAGTTCATTGCACGTATTCATACCGAATTAGTGCAACCCGAAACCTGTGGTGTAGGCTATAACACCATACGTTTTGACGATGAGGTAACCCGTTATACCTTATATCGCAATTTCTATGATCCTTACGCACGCGAATGGCAGCAAGGCAATTCACGTTGGGATATTATCGATCTAACGCGCATGACTTATGCCCTGAGACCAGAAGGAATCGAATGGCCCCAACATGAAGACGGTCAACCCAGCTTCCGTCTAGGTGATCTGGTGGCCGCTAATGGCATCCATCACGAATCGGCACATGATGCGTTATCTGACGTACGCGCCACCATTGGTCTAGCGCGATTACTACGCGATAAACAACCGCGCCTCTATAATTGGCTGTTCCAACTGCGCAATAAACGCAAAGCGGTTGCTCAACTTGATCTCATCACACAAGCCCCTGT
>TARA_R110002073_G_scaffold35970_18_pt1 | contig 14268 bp, 12 predicted proteins | sample TARA_R110002073 | Tara Oceans TARA_R110002073 (sample SAMEA4397174) | marine metagenome | biome: Polar Biome; feature: [DCM] deep chlorophyll maximum layer (ENVO:01000326); material: water (ENVO:00002006), including particulate matter (ENVO:01000060) such as... | depth 40 m
CCAAGACAATTGGCCCCCAGAATCCCAGTCCGGCGATCCAGCCTTTCATCGCTGACATTGCCTGGTCAACCGGCAACGAACGGACGATCGTCAACAATGCACCGAGGATCACGAGCGTAGATAGCCAGCGAACAATCGTGACAAACTTTTTCATTTTCTCATCGTTAACAGCAGCATGATCGCTGCTATGCGAACTTGCTTGCGGCAAAATACTTGTGTTTTCCACGGTGCCAGCCAGGTTTTGCGTCAATGAAGTGAAACCACCCTTCATGTGGTTTTTGTTGTTGAAGTAGAAGACGCACCCGCGGTCAATTCCTTACAGAATTCTGCAGCACTGCATTCTGCGTCACTGCCAGCAGAGTTCCACCGATTGACAAACTTCGTCACCATCACCAGACGCCGTTTGATCCGCCACCGCCGCTGAAGTGATTTCTCGACGCAAACTTCGATAGATTTACGGTCTGGTTTCATCGATGTTGTCGCTCTCGATTGCGATCACCTGCTCCTCTCCCGAGACTTCCTCGGCGAAGCATGATTCAGCCTCGCAGTCGTGCACCGAGCAACTCGTGTTTCCGCTGCATGGTAATCCGGAGGTTCCCTCGAAAATGAACGTCGTTTTACCGCATTCGCCCGCACACCCCGAACATTCCTGCGTCGGGTTTGCCGCACCGAGAAGAACGCGGTGCTGAACAAAATCCGCAGCGGCCCCCATCCACTCGGGAGCAGCTCGAGCGGCAACGTTTCCGAGAAACGCGACAGCGACAAGCGAGAACAATGCAAGTCGGAATCCCCGATGGGGGAATGAGTATTTTGGCTCGACCTCGGCACTCGTGCCGCCCTCGCTGGCTTGCCGGTCTCTCGCCAGAGGGGAATCAAGATTCGTTGGTTCGTTTTCGTTCATGGTTTACCTTGCAAAGTGCGGATTTTCTTGTCGAGTTTGAGTACCTATCCATGTTCAATTGCGACATTTGTCCGACATTGAAGGCAGCAGATTTGGACACTTCTCGCTGAACGACACCACTGGCTCCTACGCTCCTGCCTGGGGACGAGCGTCGAGCGTTTTAGGTGGCGATTACCGAGAAATGTGCGAGCAAATCCCCTTGGTACACACTAAGCTTGCGAATGGCATTTTTTCGATGACTTACCTCACTGATGCCAAGCAACGCAACGCAATCTGTTTTCAAAAGACAGCCGTGTACTTGCTTGGAACTTTGTATTCGGAACTGTAAGTGTGAACTCGATACGTCGGTTCACCTTGCATGGTCACCAGCGGCAGTCCTGCGTGACACCAAGCCAAAATACTGCCCTTGAAATTCTTTGCGTTAAAACCGTCGGACATCAACTTCTTTGCATACTGTCCCGACCGATACCCGATCGTGCAATAAACAACGATGGTGCAATCGCGATATTGTTGTTTATTCTTTTCAAACTGAACCTTAGTGACTGCTCCAGGGATCATCGAAACTTGGTACTCTTCGGGCGTTCGCACATCAACGATCACGTGCTGACCATCAAACTTTTTCCCCCCATCTGCCAGATCCGCGTTTAGCATCATGAGTTGTCCGACATTCACCTCGGGAACTGCTAACGAACCAGCGAACAACCCTGCAAATTGCGCAAACATCATTGTGGGCAAACCAACCAGCAACAGAGTGGCGACTCGATTAGGCAAGTAACGTGACACGGGGAACCTCATCCATGAAGTACAGCTATCCATTCATGCAGACAGTACGAACAGAGGCTGCGTTGTCGCAACCTACATACGCTGACTCATACACGAAACGACGCAATCCGTTTCGTGCTCTGTGAGATTGCTCACGTTGGCGAAACGCTGGGTGCAAAGTTGCCCATAACGCCCAAATTGCACTGCCGGAATTCGGTCGCCTTCACTTGCTTCTAATCATGTTTTGTGTGTGTTGGTTCACATCATCAATTTGCTTGTCATCCGATCTGCGATAAGGAATCCGGGGTCCATCCGGAAGCACTCACAGTAGACGAAAGGATTTCGCATGCCCCATTTCCAATCTGCTCCAACGATTCGACGATTTTCGATGCTGATCGTTGCTCTGGTCGTCGGTTTCTTTTTCGCCAACGATGCACTAGCACAGTCTCAACCGCGTTTTGGTGGCCCAGACTCCTCCGCACCGCTTCATCGTTTGTCGTATGAGGATATCTCTCACGCTCCGCTGGACACACTGCTTCGCCGCTACGTTGATTGCAATGGCATGGTTTGCTACAGCCGGTGGAGGAACCAGTGCTACGATGTTCGCGAATTGGAAGCATACCTTCACGGGTTGTCCCAGGTTGACGCAGACCTACCGGCTCGGCGAGAAGCCAAAATGGCGTACTATATCAACGCGTACAACGCGATGACCCTCTGGGGCATTCTGCATGAATACCCCGTTGCCAGTATTCAGCGGATCGATGGCAAGCGAACGCAGTTTGCAATCTTTGATGACCTGCAACTCTGGGATGGAGAAAGCTACCGTTCACTCAACGGCATCGAAAACGATGTGTTGCGTCCGCTCGGTGATCCGCGTATTCACTTTGCGTTGGTTTGTGCGGCTCGCGGGTGCCCTCGGCTGCGTAATCGAGCCTACACCGCGGACGCACTGCAATGGCAACTCGACGACAACGCACGAGAATTTTTTTCCAGCCATGCAAGGTTTCACATTTCGCGGATCACGCGAACAGTCCAGATGTCGCCGATCCTGGAATGGTATCGCGACGACTTCGGTCAAACCGATCACGAAGTCGTTTCGACCGTGTTTGCCTATCTTCCTCAGCAAGATCGGCAATGGTTGTCGCAGCATTGCGATTGGAGGTTGAAGTACCTGGGTTACGACTGGTCACTCAACGACCAATGCCCGACCCTAGCTGTGAAAGTTGCCGCCATTCCCTATCACACGTATTCGATCGCGTCTCCGGCACTGAAGCGAATCAAGACCATGCTGTCCAGCAGCGATGGAGTAGCAGAGGCGGTGACTTGCGACGCGGGGCAATGAATCACTCGCGAAGCACCTCGACATCACCACGTCGATGATGGCAATTCACGAACTGTACGATTTCTCACAGACACCGCATTCTTTGCATGCGATTCTTCGGCGGAACACGCTTTCCGATCGCCATTGAGTAGCCTAGGCTTCCCAGCCTGGGAGCCCCGCGAGCCCCAGGCTGGAAGCCTAGGCAACCGTCTCTTTTAATCGGTCATGGATGACCTCGATGATTTGCACCAGTACGAAAGACAATGCAATCCGCGCTGCTTGGGTAGCGATCGCCATCACTGCGTGGTTCGCTCGTGACCGGTTGCATCTGGTCGTTACTAACGCGGCCGAGTTTCATCTGGCGATGCGACTGGCGGTATATAGCTGCGTCTATGTCTTGATGGCTGGATTTGCGATTCCCGGTGCGGTGCTGCTAACGCTGTTTGCGGGTCCCCTGTTCGGAATCGGGCCAGGGACCATCGTCGCCAGTTTCGCGAGCACCGCCGGTGCCACAATCGCCTTCACTTCTAGTCGACGTTACATGTTTCGCAATGGACAGCCAATTCAGAACGGTCAGCGCGAGACAGTTGGCTCGGAAATTGGCCGATGGGAACTACTGCTTTTGCGGCTAACACCGGTGATGCCATTCTTTGCCGTTAACGTGCTGGCAGGACGTTCTCGATTGTCAATCAAGCAATTCTGGCTGATTAGCCAGGTCGGTATGCTGCCGGCAACCTATCTGCTCGTTCGCGTAGGCACGATGGTCCCCGAAGCGTCACAAGTATCACGAACGGACATGTTCGCTACGCTTTGGCCACTGTTGTTGCTGGCACTCATTGCATGGCTTCTGCGTTTGTCGATGGTGAACTCGCGATCGGCCGGGCGATTTCCAGCACGCCGACTTGTCGATACGGTGGTTCAATTTTCGATGCGTGCGAGAAAGTTGTTGTTGCCCGCGTTCGCGTTGGTTGTGCTTGCCCCAGGCTGTGTGACGCACCGCCCCCATTCGTCACTCGCTGCAATCTACAACCCGCTGGCCCAGCGGCCCGACTATGAACGCAATCCAGTGATCGTGATCCCGGGAGTGTTGGGTTCACGACTGGTCGATGATGAGACCGGCAAGACCGTTTGGGGGAAGTACGACCGAATTCGTTTTCGACGTCAGCAATCGGACGATCTGGTAGCAGTATCGTTGCCAATGGGCCAAGGGGTTCCGCTGGCGCAATTGCGAGACAGCGTTCGCAGCGATGGAACACTGGCGTACCTGGAATTGAGCGTGTTCGGGATTCCGGTCGAGCTGCAAGCCTACAACCAGATCCTTCAAACCCTTGGCGTGGGCGGGTATCGCGATCCGACACACCCGAAAGCGGACGAATTCAATTACGGCGACGAACACTTCACCTGTTTTCAGTTCGACTACGACTGGCGGCGAGACGTCGCAGAGAACGCCGCTTTGCTTGACGAATTCATTACCGCAAAGCGTGCGTACATTCAAGCCGAGTATGAAAGCCGCTACGGAATCACCGATGCGGAAATCAAATTCGACATTGTGGCACATTCGCTCGGCGGACTGCTCTCACGCTATTACTTGCGATACGGTTCGCAGCCGTTGCCCGAAGACGGCTCCTTGCCCTCGTTGGACTGGGAGGGAGCGAGAAGCGTCGAACGATTGATCATGATAGGAACTCCCAACGCCGGCTCGGCATTCGCGCTGCGTGATTTGGTCAATGGACATCAGCTCTCCAGAGTGCTTCCCTACTATCCCCCCGCCGCGTTGGGGACGATGCCGTCGATTTACCAGATGCTGCCGCGTCCGCGTCATCAGACGCTCGTCGATGCCCAGGATCCTGAACAAGCCTATGATTTTTACGATCCCGAGTTGTGGCGACAAATGAAGTGGGGACTGGCCGATCCGGACCAAGACGCAGTTTTGCGGCAACTGTTACCGGAGGTTGCCGAGCGTGAATCACGCCATTGCATTGCCCTGGACCATCAACGCAAGTGCTTGCTCAAAGCGAAGCAATTTCATCAGGCGCTGGATATTCCGGCGGCGCCGCCACCGGGAGTCACGTTGCATCTTTACGCTGGCGACGCAATTGAAACGCCTGCCGTGATGTCCGTCGACACTGAAACCGGAAAGCTGGAAGTTGCGAAAAGCGTGCCTGGTGATGACACGACCACACGGCACAGCGCGCTGATGAGCGAACAGCCCGTCGAGACCGTATCAACACGCCCCGCTTCCCCCATTCACTGGACCAGCGTCATGTTTCTGCACACCAGCCACCGCAAACTAACCGCGGATCCCCTGTTCACCGACAACGTGCTGGCATTGCTGCTGCAATCGCCTCGTTACGCGCAATCGCCGTCAAGTCGTTAACGGCCAGTGTATCCAGCGTCCTGGAGCGATACGAGAATCTGCTCTTTGGGGACAGGGCAACAGATTTCGGTGCCGACGACGGCTGTACCTTGTTCGTAGTTGACGTCGACTGCCAACACGCCCGGCACCGTCCGAATCGCCTTGGCAACACCAGCCGAGCAGCCTTCGCACGTCATCCCATCGACTTTGATGACCACGCGGTTCATGTTGTCCGTCACGGCCTTGCCGTCACCGCCGAGAAACACTCCGACGTAACTTGGGAAAAACAGGAACAGCACCGCCATGACGGTCACACCCCACAGCATGACCTTATTCAGAGTCATCATGTTGAAACGGCCCGTGGCGGTCGCACAGCATGCTTCACCGCGGGTTGGCTCGGTCGCACAACAACCGTGCCCCTCAGCGGTCTCGTTCGTATTCTTCGGGCGGTACACATTCTTGGGACGATACGTGTAATAGAACGCAGCAGCAAGGAAGCCAAACGTCATGACCATAAATAGCGGGCGGTATGCTTCCAACGTTGCTGCGATCCCCGCCCCAGAAACACCGACAGCCAACAAGAGCAGTGGCAACCAACAGCAAGCCGAGGCCATAATCGCCGAGACCAGCGTTCCAAGCTTGGCAATCTTCTCGCCGTTGTCGCCAGTTGGCGCTGCTTTGTCGCCAACTGGCGCTGCGGAAGTCGTTATCGTTTTTGCAGTATCCATTCCAATTTCTCCTTTAGCAATTTTGACTCCTTTTTCGACGCTTCCCAAACAGCACGAACCGGATGGGTTCTCCGTCTCGCATCGGCACCCAGGGTCCTTCATTTTCGCCCGAATGTCTGCTGTGGCGTTGCTTTCGCCTTCGGAGCGAAGTTGTTCCTTGATGCTCGCGACGGAGTGACCAAAGCAGTAGCACAGCGGCCGCTCTCCCGTCGTTTCCTTAACCCCGACAGCGACATGCAACTGGTCCTTCGTAAATGTCCGTTCATCGGTTTCAGCGAAGTAGACGACGTCACAATCCTGCGAATCGCAGAATCTCCATCCGCTGTCCTTGGTCAACGATGAACATCCACCATCGGCGCTACAACTAGAGTGGTTATCGGCTGCAAACTCGCCAGCGAACTCGTCTTTTAACAGCGCTCGCAGCGTAGCCGCTGCGACTCGCTTCGCCTTCTTGCCGCAGACGGGACACTCGACACGATTCGGAGTGGTCACTTGATCAATCATCGCAATTCCTTTGTTCTCATCCCGCGTAATACGGTTGTCTATGCTCTATTATCGACCCTGCACCTAGGTGTAAGGTCAAGTGCGATTTCAATTTTTCTTTCAAGAGGCAATCGTGAGCGATCAATTCACCATCAGCCAGCTAGCGAAATCTGCTGGGATACGAACGTCGACCGTTCGCTACTACGAGCGGATCGGTCTCGTCGAACCGGAAGAACGAAGCCGGGGGAATTACCGGCTGTATACCGACGCATCACTCGACAGATTGAAATTCATCCGAGCGGCACAAGCGACCGGGTTCACGCTGGACGATGTGAAGGCACTGCTTTTGGACGACGCGGGCGGGACGCCGACCTGTGGAAGCGTTCGCGGACTGATTGAGGATCGACTTGCCGACACCGAGCGCCGATTAAAAGATCTCCGCCACGTTCGGCGTATTCTAAAGTCGGCGTTGCAGCAGTGCGAACAGCAAAAGAAGAGCGACTGCTGTCACGTGGTTGCAGGATTGCACCGCGATTAGTGGGCGAATCAGCAGTGAAGCTTGATCCCATTTCCAAGCCACTCTCTGACTCCATTTTGACACTCTGTAAGCCAATTCACAGACACGCAGCCTGAGTCTTGCGAACATTCCGGCTCGAATCACGCTGAGAAGGCGATACCCTTTTGTTCGTACAGGGAGGTACGATGTCTGCGAACGCACCCAAGTCGGACCGCAAGAAGACAACCTATTTTGCCACGGTTCCGCCGCAGGAAATCCTGCCGATCGTCAATGGCCGTTACGAGTCGAGTGTCAAAGGCATTTACGTCATTGGCGATGTCACCGGATTGCCGCTGGTCAAGGTGGCCGCGAACCAGGGCGCCAGCGTCATCTCGAAGATGAAATTCGACGAAGATTCCGCATCGGGTGCGGAGCGGCTCGACCTCGTGATCATCGGTGCGGGGCCTGCCGGGTTGTCCGCTGCAATGGAAGCACACGAGCGGGGACTCAAGTACGTCGTTCTTGAACGCAACAAAGTTGCCAGCACGGTCCGCAGCTTCCCGCCTGGTAAGAAAGTCTACGCCGAGCCGCAGTTCGTGCAGAACGAAAGCAAACTGGAGTTCGACGAAGATCTGGACAAGGACGAATTTCTCACCCGCGTCAATCGCTTGGTTGACGAGAAGAAGTTGCACATCAAAGAAGACACAGAGGTTGATCGCGTACGGAAAGTTGGAGAGCGGCAATTCGAGATCGAGACGAAATCGGGCAAATCGTTTCCGACACAGCAAGTGTTGGTCGCAGTGGGCCGGCAAGGACAAGCACGATTGCTTGAATGCCCCGGTGCTGACAACGCGCAAAAAGTGACCTATCGGCTGCACACACCCGATGACTACCACGACGCTAATATCATGGTCGTCGGCGGCGGTAATTCGGCGATCGAAGCAGCCCTGCTGTTGATGCCGCACAATCGGGTCACGCTTTCCTATCGCGGCGACGACCTATTTCGAGCCAAAGAAGAAAACCGACTGTTGATCGAACAGGCCGAACGCGACGGTCGACTAAACATCCTGTACCGCAGTAATCTCGCAGCGATCCGTGAAGACGAGGTTGACATCGACGTCGATGGGCAAACGCACACGTTGGCAAACGATCATGTGATTGTGCAAATTGGAACGCTTCCGCCGGTCGATTTCCTGATGGACATGGGGCTGGAACTGGACGGCGTTTGGACCGCAAAGCGAATTGTGTTGTCGATGCTCGGATTGCTCGTCGGCGTTTTCGTCTATTTCTACTCCAAGAACTTTGTGCTTCACCCCGCCGCGGCGGGCGAGGGCAAACTGTTGCTGCCAGGACTGGAGTCGCTCATCGGGTCGGCACAACTAGGGTTCGCCGCGTTCCTGGTGGGAACCGTTCTGCCGATCGCTTGGCTCAGTCTATTGGCGCTGAAACTCATCAACGGAAATATGCAAGCGCGTGGGCATTCGGCGTTACTCAACCTACCCCACTCTACCTTGCTGCTGATCGTTGGTGGCTTACTGTATGTAGGATCGCTAATTGCACCGAGCGTGCTCACACTCGATCCATCAGCCGCGGGCGATGGCCCCTATTACGTGCCAGGTTTTACTTGGCTGTACCACGTTGTTCCGAAGTACTTCAGCAACGCGTATGGACTCTATTACCTGCTCTATTTCTCGGCGATCGCTGGCTTCGGTTTGTACTGGGCGATCAAGTCGAATCATCGACTGGTCTGGCGCCGTAACCTGACGATCATCGCGACGCAGTGGACACTGTGGTGGGGAATTCCGACGTTCTTAGCCGTGTTCATTGGTCGCAATCCGTGGACCCCGCTGCTGACTCGATCGCTGAATGCCTGGCCATTGAACATGGGCGCTTTCCATCTGGATCCCGCCGTGGGTCCGGGCGATCCCGCTTGGTGGCACACGGTCGCGGTCGTCGGTGTCGTCTGGGCTGCGGTGTTGACGTTCATCGTGATTCCGCTGGTGACGATTCGCTGGGGAAAGATTTACTGTTCTTACATTTGCTCGTGCGGAGCGCTCGCGGAAACCGTCGGGAATGGTTTTCGCCATCGCGGGCCAAAGGGGGATACGCCACGCAAGATGGAGCGGATGGGCTTCATCTTCATCGCGCTCGCGACCGTGGCAACCATCGCCGATCTGTACGGATTTGAGGGACCGCTTGGCCAATACAACTTGTGGGTGGGAACAGCCCTGGCCGGCGCGATCGCCATTGGCCTGTATCCGTTTCTAGGACAGCGAGTGTGGTGCCGAATGTGGTGCCCACTGGCGTTCTGGATGAACTTTTGGGGACGCTGGTCGCAATTCAAAATCACTCCCGAGAAAGGCAAGTGCATCGACTGCAACGTTTGCAATCAGTATTGCCAAATGGGCATCGACATCAAATCGAGTGCGTTAAAAGGCGAACCGATCACGTTGAAAGATTCGCCCTGCGTCGGCTGCAATGAATGCATCGTCCGCTGCCCGATGGAGATCTTGCATCTAGGCGACTTGCCGGTTGTAAGTAGCCTAGGCTTCCAGTCTGGGAACTCGACCCAACCCAGTAGCCTAGGCTTCCAGCCTGGGAACCCGCCCCAACCCAGGCTGGAAGCCTAGGCTACGTTTTGATCAGACGAACCTCACTACCGCGATCTACCGATGACACATAACAAATCTACTTATTACGGTCCCTTTTTCTGGTTGGCAATTGTTTCATTCACTGTACCGATTGTCGTCGCAGCCAAAGCGTTTAATGAGGTGCAGTTGACGACCAAGCCGACGCCGCATCCGGATGCATCCGGAGTCGATCATGCGTTGTGGGACTACCTACTGAAGTCGCACGTGCAGAACGGGTTGGTCGACTACGACGGGATCGCTCGCGATCACCTATTCCGCACCTACTTGCGACAGCTTTCCGAATCCGACCCCGGCAAGCTGACCACGTCGGCGGATCAATTGGCACTGCTGTGTAACGCCTACAATGCGTTCGTGATCAATGGCGTCATCACTCACAAGATTCGCGATTCTGTGATGAACTACGATGTCGATGGGACTGAGTTTTTTGATTTGAAAGAACACATCCTGCACGGCGAAACGCTCAGCCTTAACCAAATCGAGCACGAGTTGATACGAAAGCGATTTCGTGAACCTCGTATCCACGTGGCGTTGGTTTGCGCGGCCAAAAGCTGCCCGGCGATCCGGCCCGAAGCCTACATTGGGACGCGATTAGCGAAGCAATTGGAAGACCAAAGCATTCAGTTCGCGAATCAAACCAAATACGTGATGTATGACGCGACCAGCGACACACTCCGATTAAGTCCGCTGCTGGACTGGTACGGCGTTGACTGGGACCACGCTGGCGGTTATCTGCCATGGCTGGCCGCTCGCGTCCAGCAGGAATCGATCAAACAAGCGATCCTGCGAGCTTCACGCAGCGAAACATCGGTCGCGTTTCTCGACTACGATTGGTCTCTCAACTCCCAAGCCACCGCCGGATCCGCGGCCCCCAAACCGGCCAGCAAGAAAGGGCAATTCGGCTCCGGCTCGATCCCGAACGAATAACAAAGCAAAACGCGGGAACGCCATAGTGGATCAATCATTCTGGTCACCACGATTCCAGTCGATGTCCGCAGTATCGCAATGGTACTCGTTCAACGGCTGCGAGCTATTTGAGCCGTCTCGTTTACGTAGTTGATTGGTGGCATGACCGACCACCGCGCCGGCGAGACGACCAAAGGGAGCACCGAAGGGCAGAACCGAAGCGATCTGACCACCCCAACTGCTGCCATAGTCTGGTGAAAGAATCCGGTTCGCTTCCGCTTGTTCTTGGGCGGTCCCATATTGAGCGGCGTATTTAAGAGCATCGTTGGTCGCACGAGTCGTATGGACCATATTGATAAAAGGTAACTCTTGGGTCGCCGCATACGTTCCCGGCTGTTTCTGCGCCCGAATGTCTTTTGCGTACGCAGCGCGTGAAATCACCAAGGGGGCGATGTCCGAGTAGACGTGTGTGGAATCCGTAAATGGGTTGTACCAATCACCACCAAAAACCCGCCCCGGCAGCAGCACGTATTTCAAATGGTTGTAGGTACCCACCGTGTAACGCCACCCCGGATGGATTCGCTTGTTAGAGGTCAGTCGCTCCCATTCGCCCCACGGATCGTATTGATTGATCCGAACCATACTGCCACGCAGCCCATTTTGTTCCATGTATTGGACCAGCGCGGCCTCGGTCTGCGGCGAAACGTCATGATTGTCAGCTCGGCGATCCCAGAGTGCCAGCTTCGTTGGTGTACCGACGACCCACCCTAGTCCGTCGATGACCGCGTTGGGGTGACCACGTTCGACCAGGATTTCAGTCGTCGCATCACGGGACGACATGACGGCCGATTGGCTGCGGTGATCGATCGAGTTACAGCCGGTGAGGAGAATACAGCCAAGTAGAACTAGCAACAGTTTCAGTTTCATCGTCGCGGGTCTATGGTCATGAGGGAGCTTGACAAGAAATCGGTTTGAATCTTGTCGGCACGACGAGACGCCTGGGTCTGTGTTGTCGCTAACGCTCTTGGCAAATCCCTCACATTTCACGGGTTTCACGTATTTCGCACCGCTGCGTCAAGCCGTTCCTGTGAGATCGCTCACAGACAATGGGGGAATCGACTTGCTACGCTGTGAACCATTCACCGGGTACTAACGCAGAGCACGAATGTGGCGGAAAAGTCAACGCACACGAAAGAAAATCCGCCAAACGCGAACGCCAATGTTAGCGTGCTTGCGATACTTGCTGGATTGTCCATCAGCGTCTACGGAATCATCGCGATATTAAGTTGGCAGTTCGACTTTGACAGTGTGTCGACCGACCGGCCGATCATCGCGGTCCTTTGCCTGTTTGCCGTTGCGTTCGCCTTGTACTTGGGTGCGATTCGGATCGTGTGGCGGACGCGGAAGAGCGGACCGATGATGAAATTGGTGATCGGATCGGCGATCGTGTTCCGCGTGGTGATGCTGTTTTCGCTGCCCATCCAGGAAATTGATATCTATCGCTATCTTTGGGATGGAGCCGTCAGCACCGCGGGTGTAAGTCCGTTCCGTTACAGTCCCGCTCAAGTGAGCTCTGCCGAGCTGGCGTCAAACGCGGACGAAGATTTGGTGCGGCTGGTCAAGCTGCGTGACGATGATCCCGCACTCGCTGAAATATTGCATCGGGTGCATTTCCCTGAGTTGCCGACGATCTATCCGCCCACCAGTCAAGCCGTGTTTGCAGCGGCCAATCTCATGACGCCATCTTCGTCATCTGTGTTGACGCGATTGTTCATCATGAAGGCGTGGTTCATCGGACTAGACATCGCGACACTGTTCGTCGTCATTGGCCTGCTTCGTCGATGTAAGAAACCAGTAGGACTTTGCGTGATTTATGCGTGGTGTCCTCTTCTTATGAAAGAGATTGCAAACAGTGGGCATTTGGACGCCATCGCGGTGTTCTTGACCACGCTCGGTTTGTACTTGGTCGTCCGTAGCCTAGGCTTCCAGCCTGGGAAAAATAACAACAGCACGACCCAGGCTGGAAGCCTAGGCTACGCCATGCTGGCCAGTGTTGTGCTCGGATTAGCGGTCGGGGCGAAGCTCTACCCCGTGATCCTCGTTCCGCTCGTTTTCTTCACCGTCGCGAAGAATTTTGGCTGGCGTTTCACCGTCGCTCCAGCGACGGCATTCGTTATGACGACCGCGATTTTGCTTTCTGCGATGATTCCAGCTGAAAAATCGACCTCGGATCGAGAGCAAATGCATGATCCCAGCCTCGGTGTGGTAACGTTCCTTCGACGTTGGGAAATGAACGATTTTTTATTCCTAATTATCGTCGAAAACATCAAGCCGACCGCACATCTCGGTCCACATGAAACCGCCTGGTTCACCGTGATGCCTGAGTCGGTTCGCGAAACGATGGTGACAGTGGTTTCCTCGCAGTTCGACATCGCTGCTGGCGAAGCTCCCTTCATGATCGCGCGTGCGATGACTGCGGCCATCTTTTTTATCGTCGCAATCACTCTCGCTTGGCGGGCCTCAGCAAAGGATTCGTCGAGTTTCTGTGAGGCCGCGTTCTTAATAATCGCCTGGTTTTGGCTGCTTTGTCCGACATTGAATCCGTGGTATTGGACCTGGGCTTTACCCCTGTTGCCGTTTGCTCGAGGCCGCGCGTGGCTTGCCGTCAGTGGCCTCGTGCTCATTTACTATTTACGGTTCTGGCTGGATTACCATTTCCCCACAACGGCAGTCTTGGGAACTCCGTACACAGGAGCAGCTTTTTATGACTTTGTCGTCACCTGGATCGAGTTCGCACCGTGGTTTGCCGTGCTAATGTGGCGTAGCAAACGTAGCCTAGGCTTCCAGCCTGGGACCAAGATAGCAGCCAGGCTGGAAGCCTAGGCTACGGGAGAACTATTTTTGGGATTGGTTGAGATTCACTGATTTTCAGATCGTGGCGTATCTTCGCTGACGACCAACCGTAGTCTTCGGCGACTGCACACAAGCCTGCTTTGACTGGATTATTTTCAATATAATGAACGATGCGAATCGCTTCGTCTTCCGTGCGTGCCCAGTGATCGAAGGTTTCCTGCTGCCAATAGGTCTCCTCAACGCCTCGCGACCGATTGCACATCGTTGCAGTGAAACTCTGGACACTATGCGAGATGATTTCTCGCGGCGTGCGATCTTGCTTCCCCAACAATTTCAACCTCGCTATTTCCATGTCCGCCCAATCCTCGTTGACTCTGAAGAGCCAATGATGATGGCTAGGCATGACAACGAACGCCAACAATTTGCAGCGTTCATTTGCAAAGTGAAGAAACGCATTGGCGACAATCTTCGCTTGCTCGTCATCGGCGAGATGCTGTACTGGCGAATCGTTGTCGAGCAGGTTATCGACAAAGGCAAAAAACAGTTTTTGCTTGTGGTGTTCCCACTGGTCTGCAGAGAACTTGGCCGGTTTCGATCGACGCTCTAGCTCTTCGCGATACTCGTCAATCTGCTTCAGTCCCGTGGCGGAGAAACAACCTCGCAAGCATCCCGTGATGAATACAGGATGACCGGGAACGTCCCAGTGAGGCAAGTTGCGACGCCGAAAGATACCCTGCATGATTGCCGCCCCCCCACGTAGCCTAGGCTTTCAGCCTGGGTCTTAATGCGAACTCTAACTACCTCGAATTATAGC
>TARA_R110002073_G_scaffold145532_5_pt1 | contig 14260 bp, 13 predicted proteins | sample TARA_R110002073 | Tara Oceans TARA_R110002073 (sample SAMEA4397174) | marine metagenome | biome: Polar Biome; feature: [DCM] deep chlorophyll maximum layer (ENVO:01000326); material: water (ENVO:00002006), including particulate matter (ENVO:01000060) such as... | depth 40 m
GAAACAGTTTTAAGCGCACCTTTATAAGAGTTGTAAGGAATTGCTAAACCTTTAGAGTCCTTAATGATTCCATATTCTCCAAAGAGTAGAATTTTAGCGTAAAAAAGAGGTCCTTTCATAGGGATTATTATGAGACAAAGTTACAATAAAATTATTCATCGTCAGGGTAATAGACATTTCTATAGTAAGTGGTCCATTTTCCGACCTTCTCACCATTTTTATATTTCCCTCTTGTTTTAATTTTTCCTGTTTTTTGATAGTACTTCCAAACACCCTCTTCAAAACCTTTATCATAGGCTCCATCTACTTTTAATTCTCCTGAGAGATAGTATTCTTTATACAAACCATCCAAAAGTCCTTTCTTATATTTTTCTTTTTTAGAGATTGTACCATTATTAAAATAATAAGTAACTATCCCACCAAACCTCTCTCTCCCTACAACAGAAGATTCAGCCTTCCCTTCTCTATATTTATTACCGTTCTTATAATAATCTATAATGAGAAATTCATTTCTTTTCTTCTGAGGTGAAGGCCTGTAGTAAACTGCCTTTTCTTTTGTTGTTTTACTGTGATTTTTGTCCAGCCAAACTTTGCTTTGAGCAGATGCTGAATACTGAGAAATTCCAATAAGTAAAAAGAAGATTGAAAAAAGAATTGTTTGCTGCTTGTTATTCAAAAGATTACATTTTTTTTGCTCCAAAACCCACATTATCACAAATATACTGATTTTTTTGACAGAATTTAGAAAGCTCATTATCAATGAACTGTAACACTTCTTGCTTTTCAACTTCTGGATAAAGCACATGAACATTTGCACCAGCATCTAAGGTAAAACAAACTTTACTCCCTGTCTTATTTCTATAGCGCCAGATTGCATTGATTATTTCCAAAGTATTTGGTTTCATCAAGATAAAATAAGGATTGCTTGTCAACATCATTGCATGCAAACTTAATGCTTCACTTTCCACCAAATTGATAAACAAATCGATATCGCCATTCTGTATATACTCTGAAATTTTAGATAAATTTTCATTTGCTTGCTGAAAACGTTGTTCTGCAAAAGGATGGTTGTGCATTAAATCATGACCAACCGTACTACTAACCTGCTTCTCACCTTTATCAACTAATAAAATGGTGTCTTGGTAATTTTCAAAAACAGCATCAACTTTCTTTTCAAATTGAACACCATACAAATCTGAACTATTTTCTATATCTGGATGCGCACCCCAAACTACCATGGGCCCTTCAATACTTCTACTGGCACTACCAGAACCTAAACGAGCTAAAAATGAAGCTTTCTTCTTTATAAATTCTTCTGATGATTCTGGATTCAACTCTTTCTCCAAACTCATTAAGCACATAGCTATTGCACTCATACCACTTGCTGAAGAAGCAATTCCACTACTATGAGGAAATGAATTCTCAGAATGAATGACCATTTCGTATTCTAAAACGTATGGACAATACTGTTGAATTCTCTCAAAAAATTTAGTGATTTTAGGTTTAAAATCATCTTTCTTCTTTCCTTCAAAGTACAATTCGAAAACAGCGATACTTGATTGTTCTTTTTTTATAAAATCAATTCTTGTTGTTGTATGACTTTCACTTAAGGTGAAGCTTATGGAAGCATTCTTAGGGATTTGTGGTTCTGATTTCCCCCAATACTTTACCAAAGCAATATTACTTGGAGTTTGCCAAGTATATGATACTTTTTCGATAGTTTCAGAAAATGAATTCGGAATAAATTGCTGTGTATTCAAGCTAACTATTTTGCTGTAAAGATAGCAGTTTTTGACTTATCTGTTAGTCAACTTTTTTAAGACATTTTCTTTATAGGATCTACTAATAGGAATTGCCTTTTTATCTAATTCCACATACTCATTGGTATACGAATTAATTTGATTTATCGATACAACATAAGAACGATGCGTTCTTAAAAAATGCTTGTGTGGTAGTTTTGACTCCATATTACTAATGGTTTCTCTAGTAACTACAATAGCATCTTTTGTATATACTTTTATATAATCACTTAAACTTTCAATGTATAAAATATCATCAAAAACTATTTTCACCATTTTACGATCTGATCGGACAAACATGTATTGTAGTTTCTCCTCTTCAATAGGTGACTTCTTTTCATAAGACTGATAAACGCTTAGCTCAAAAAAGCTTTGAATAGCCTGTAAAAAACGATCAAAAGAAATGGGCTTTAACAAATAATCGACAGCTTGTAAATCAAAACCCTCAACAGCATACTCTCGATACGCAGTAGTGAAAATAATTTTAGTTTTGTTTTTCATTGATTTCGCTAATGAAAGCCCTGAAACTTCAGGCATATTAATATCAAGAAAGATTAGATCTATGGAATTTGTATTGAGTACTTCAAAAGCTTCCACTACATTTTTACAGCTCTTTACCAAATGAATATTTTGAACCTTTTCTAAATACGACTCTATAATTCCTCTCGCAACGGGCTCATCATCTACAACAATGCATTGGATCTTTTCAGACATTCTTTTTTATTTTAAATCGATAATTAATTCGACCATAAACTGATTCTCTTTCTGCTCGATCTTTAATTCGTGCTTCTCTTGATATAACATTTCTAATCGCTTCTTAATATTTTCCAACCCTATTCCTGAAGGTGAATCTTCATCTTTTTGAATAGAATTCTGAATACTAAAAATCAACTTATTTTCTTTAACAGAAACATCAATAACAACACTTAAAACACCATCAATAATAGTACCATGTTTAAAACTATTTTCTACAAACGGAATCAACAACATCGGTGCAATCATAATGGTATCTGATATACTTTCTTGATTAAATTCAACTTGTAGTGTATCATGAAATCGTATTTTCTCTAGAGCAATATAATCTTCAATATGATTTAATTCATTCGTTAAAAGAACAGCAGGTTTTTCTATTTGATAAAGTATATAGTCTAACAAATTAGAAAGCTTTAAAATCATTTCTGGTGCTTGATCTTCTTTCTTTAAAGCATAGCCATAAATTGTATTCAACGAATTGAATAAAAAATGAGGATGAATTTGCATTTTCAGCAATCGTAATTCTTGCTCTTTTAATTGCAATTGTGTTTGTAGGATTTTATTTTTTAAATCTTCATTCTTTACGATGGATTTATAGTTATAAATAAATAAACCTATAGAAATAACAACTAACACAACAAAGTATACCCCTAAAATAATAAAAGGCAGAGTTTTAGTAATTGCCGAAGTGTTTTCAGATTTTAGATGTATTAAAAACAGTGTAGCATATAGTATAGAAATTACAATTAAGAATATTGAAATTACCACAGTATAAATACTATATAAGATAAAAAGGCTGTGCTTTTTTTTTAATAGATATTTTGGAATCAAAAAAAAGAAAAACAAATAGCTTATCACAATAGTGATAGGCATCAGAAACAATGAAAATTTGTTTACATATTCTGTATTATCACTTCCATAACCTAAGAAATAATTAAAAAAAAAGTAAACAAAAACCCAAAACATTGCATGAGCAAGAATTTGTAAAAAGTATTCTACTATTTTTTTTCTTTTCAACATAATTTACAATAATAGCATTTTTCTATTCTAGAAGGAATTTTTAAAGACCAATTTCGATTTTTATATCCCTTTTGACAAGTTTTAGTCGATTTTTACAAAACCACTTCTTATCTAGTTAGTTCAATACATAATCTTGTATCTGGTAGAAATAAAAAAAGAATGGCTAATTTTAAAAATACATTTGAAACATAATAACATTAAAAACTAATATTATGAATTTATCTCTAAGTGTAACACCTTTGTTTAGCAATTTATTAACTGAAGGTGGACCAGTATTTATGTACACTACTTTAGTACTATTAATAATTTGCCTTGCATTAATAGCTAAAGGATTATTAAAAGGAGATTCAGATGGCAAGATTCAGAAACTAATAAGTTCCGTTAGTTTGTTTGCGTTAGCTTGGGGTTTTTTTGGTCATTTAATGGGATTGATAAGTGCTATGGATGCCATCTCTGCTACAAATGACATAGCAGGCCCTGTATTGGCTGGAGGCATCAAAGTTGGTCTTTTAAGCCCTGCTTTTGGGATATTTGTTTTCTTAATTGCCAGACTTGGAATTATCGGATTGATTCTTAAGAAAAAGTAATTCTAGCCCTTTAACAAAAAATCTACAAACATAATATTATGAGAAAAAACACACTTTTCCTTATAGCATTGCTATGCTCTTTTACTATCAACTCTCAGACATTCAATTCCAAAAAATTAGATAGTTTATTCAATACTATTGAATCAAATAATCAAGGAATGGGAGTTATCTCTATTCTTAAAAAGAATCAACCTATTTATTTTAAATCGATTGGGTATTCCAATACCGATAAGAATATAAAAGGCGACGAGAATACAAAGTACCGAATAGGGTCTATTTCTAAAACGTATACAGCAACCATCATTATGCAAATGATAGATGAGAAGAAACTTACATTAAATTCTTATTTAGATTCCTATTTCCCACAAATACCAAATGCTAGTAAAATTACAATTGAAGACTTACTGAGACATCAAAGTGGCTTGTTTAACATTACTGAAGAAAAAGATTTAAGAACTTGGATTACAAAAAAGCAATCTAGAGAAAAGATGTTAGCTCGTTTTGCTAAACATTCGGTAGGTTTTCAACCTAAAGAGAAAACCTCGTATTCCAACACCAACTATATCTTACTTTCTTACATCGCTGAAGATATTGACGGAAAATCTTTTTCTACCATTTTAAAGAATCGGATTATAAAACCTTTGCAATTAAAAAGAACTCATTTTGGAAAACCTATTAATGCAAAAAGAAATGAGGCTTTACCTTACTATTTTGAAAATAAAAAATGGAACTCTATAACTACAGAAACTCATTTAAGTGCTCCAATGGGAGCTGGAGGAGTTATTGCTAGTACTGGTGATGTGGCTAAATTTTACATGAACTTATTCAGCGGTAAACTTGTCTCTAATATTTCTTTTAAAAAAATGACAGATACTTCTAAAGGAATGGGATTAGGAATGTCTTCCTTAGATTTTAAAGGCTTAAAAATATACGGTCATGATGGAGGAATTGATGGTTTTACATCTTTTGCCTTGCACATCCCTAAAAAAAATATTTCGATTGCTATTGCTTTAAATGGTTCAAGTACGTCAATACTTCCTTTAGTTATTTCAATTCTTGAAATCTACTTTGAGAATGATTCAACTCTTAAAAGTAAATCGTCTTACAAATTGACATCTAAAGATCTTGATCAATATCTCGGTATATATAGCGGTAATACTTTTCCAGCTAAAGTAACTTTCACAAAGAAGAAAAATATTTTGTATGCTCAAGCAACTGGTCAACCATTATTTAAGTTAATTGCTGTAAAGAAGAATGTTTTCAAATACGATGCTATGGGGATTACATTCTCCTTTGGTTCTGAAAAAGATTCACTTTCCATTGTTTTTCAAGGAAAAGTTCATCAATTAAAAAAACAAATCAAGGAGAAAAATTAATTATAAAGAATAGTTCCAATTTAATTTAGTTAGTAGATAAACTATCCATTTCGTTTAAGAATGGGTAGTTTTGTTTTTTAATTCTTCAAACATTGGAAAGAAAAATAAAACTGATTTGGGATTTTAGAGGTCCAGATGCTCTAGCAACTGCAAAACATCATACCATTCATCTAAAGGAGTTTGCTACAATAGAAAACCTTACCTATCATGAAATAGATACGAAAGAAGCAAACCCAATGTTATGCGCTGCATTTATTGTGGTTGACGAACAAGACATGAAAATATATCGAGATGCTTTGAAACCGCATCGTGGAGAATTGGGATAATTTAACTTGAATTTTAACTGGTTTTCTACTAACTTCGTTATCATCTGATGACATCAACATAGTTGTAAAACATTTGAACTGAAAAAGGTAATTAATTTAACAAAGTGAAAATTTGTACGACATAATTAATTTTGTAATCTCTTTTGGCGCTTTGCAGGGTTTTATTATCGGTGTATTCCTTTTAACAAAAAGCTTCAAATCAAAACAAGAAAAATTTTATTTAGGTTTAATATTAATTGGTTTTGCAGCCATATTAGGGAGGGTTATAGTAATAAGCCTTTATAAAAACCAATCACTATTCTTTATTAATCTTAATTTTATTTTATTAATTTCTCCAGCATTCTATTTATACTCGAAAGAATGTTATAGAGCCAGGAAAGGCATTTTAAACTTTAATGCTAAACATTTTCTTCCTTTTCTAATTGTGAATTTAGGCTACATACTGTTTTATTTCACTTTAAAAGATTCTGTCAACTATAAGGCATACCTATTCAATATCATAAAGATTAATGAGAGTTTTAGCATCATTTATTTTGCTGTATATCTATATCTAACTTATATCGTTATTAAGCAACATAAGTCTTATTATTCCAAAGTAATTAACAAGCTTTTAAACCAATTAGTTTACGTTTTTTTCGGTTTTTTTATAATCTGGTTGGTTTACGTTTTGGCTGAGTGGATTTACTTTCATTATAATATGGAACTCACTTTTTATTACCCAATAATGCTCTTGTTGGCTGTGATTCTTTACTATATAAGTCTACAATTTCTATTTAATATTAAAGAAATTTCAAAAAGGAAGTCCTTTGTTTTAGAAGAAAAAGAAAGCAAACATTTATTAAATAAATTAACTCTTTTCATGAGCGAGGAAAAACCATTTCTTTATGGCGACCTTTCTTTAATTACACTTGCCGATTCACTAGATGTAAATCCAAAAGTTCTATCCTTTGTCATAAATGAGCACATTGATAAAAATTTCAACGATTATATTAATGATTGGAGAATTGAAGAAGTAAAGAAGAGGCTTCATGATAAAGCATACAATCATTTTAAAATGCTAAGTATTGCCTTTGATTGTGGTTTTAATTCTAAATCAACCTTTAACCTTGCTTTTAAAAAAGCAACCGGGTTATCTCCTTCTGAATACAAGAAACGCTGATCTTCTTTCAATATTAAATCTTCTTTTAAGACCATTATTATAAATATTTCGTGTCCTAAATCTTCTTTTAAAGCAATTAATCTTTTTCTCTACAATAATATTGCACCATAAAATTATAAAAGATGAACCTATCAAGAATAACATTTCTTATGGTCCTAATAACAATATTGGGATGCAAAAGCAACAATGATGATTTCGATTTCAATATAAAAAACGGCATACATGTAGACAATGCAACCATTATATCTGCAAACGAGAGCGGCGTAATTGAAGAATATATTGGGCACGTATTAATCGATGGTGATTCTATCCTTTATTCTGGAAGAGAAAAACCAAACCCAACAGGTAATTATCAAAAAATTGATGGAACTGGAAAATACCTAATTCCTGGATTAATTGATTCGCATGTACATTTAAGCTCTATTGCTGGAATGAGTTATAAGCATGAACGGAATCTACCAGATTTAGCAAGTAGTTATTTTAAACAACTTCCAAATAGTTATTTATATTTTGGCTACACTACACTCATAGACCCAAATAATTATAATCCAAGAGCTATTGAGCAAATAAAAAGCAGAGACGTTAAGCCTGACATCTACACCTGTGGCGAGCAAGTGAAAGTAATGAATGATTTTATGATGGCTGAAGATAATCCGAAAGATCGATATAAATTCTACCCAAACTTTTTGCATGACAAATACAACAAAAACGTGAGCATTCCAGACACAATAAATAGCAACGAGCATTCCGTGAAAAAAGTCGTTTCTGACATTATCAACAAGCAAGATGGCATCTGTTTAAAAACCATTTATGAAGATGGATTTGGAGGTACCGAAGAGATGACTTGGGAATTACCCTCATTAGATATTATAAAAGACTTAGTGAATGAAGCTAAGAACGAAAATATCCCTGTACTATTACATGCAAATTCCTTTGCTGCACAAAAATTTGGAGCTGAAGCGGATGTTGATATTATTGCTCATGGAATGTGGCATTGGGGTCTATTAAAAGACTACTTGAATGTAACTACTCTTCCTGAAACACATAAAGAATTGTTATCAACCATTGCCAATAAGGAAATTGGATACCAGCCAACTTTTAGAGTAATTGCAGGACAAAGAGATGTTTTTGATTCAACTTTTATTGAAGATTCAAATTTAGAAAATGTTCTTCCTTCAAACCTTTTGAAATGGCTAAAGAGCGATGAAGGATTATGGCAAAAAAAGAGGATTCTAACCTATGGTGGAGATTATTTTAATTCTAAAACACCAGATTCAAACATTGCTAACATGATGCAATCTATATTAAACAAAATCAATGTTTCAACCAATCATTTGTACAACGAAAAAGGGAATCTACTCTTCGGATCTGACACACCTGCTATGAACAATCATGCCAATCCACCAGGATACAATGGCTATCTAGAAATGAAAGAATGGATAAACGCTGGTGTTTCTCTAGAAGATTTATTAAAATCTGTTACTATAAACAATGCTAAAGAATTTAATATAGATCACCTTGTTGGAAGTATCGAAACAGGGAAAAGAGCAAATCTAGTTTTACTAAATCAAAACCCTTTAGAAAAAATTAGTGCTTACAATAACATTTCGAAGGTAGTTCTTCGAGGGAATATTTACGACAGACAGTTTTTTTCAGCAAAGAATCAATAATCTACTACGAATAAGCACAATGTTTAGTATCATTTTCTTTGTTAATCTTTGTTAAAAATATTTTAGTCTAAGTAATTATAGTTTACTTACAACCAGCTAATTAAGCCTTAGGTAATTATGACTAAATTTATTACACTTCTTATTCTTATAACATGTTTATCATGCTCTCAGCCCTACAAAACAATTCAGACTGATGGCATTATAGAAATAGAAGAATGGAAAGATGCTGAAGGGTATGAACTTAACGACGGCAATAAAATTCTAATTCTTAAGAATGGTGACGAATTAAACATTGCATTGATCTCCACTAAAAAAATCTGGAGTCATTTGTATTTGTCAGATGGAGAAACTACAAAAGTGATGCATGCTTCAGCGGCCCTTGATGCTGTAGATTATATAAAAACTGATTCTCTTTGGCTTACTCAAGACGATTTTGAATATGTAATGCGAGACAAATTTTATACTCCTGAGCTTGAAGAAAAGATGAAAGAATACTATACAAACAATGGATGGGTTGCCAACAATGTTAGTTTAGGAAATGGTAAAACCATTGAATTTAAAATCGACATGAAGAAATGGAAGAACTCTCTCTTCCTCTCGACTGCTATGGCAAATATGGATATGAGTATTCATTCTTTTCCAACGAGTCTAAATGATCATACAATTTTACCAAGACTTGTTCAAGGATATGCCAAAGATTCTTTGAATTTTGAGCCTACTACATGGTTTAAAATTAAATAGTTTCAACTATCGCTTTCGCAGTAAGAAATCCGCCAGTCCAAGCATTCTGAAAATTGAATCCGCCAGTAACGGCATCAATATTTAAGACTTCGCCTACAAAGAATAAATTTTGATGAATTCTACTTTCAAATTTTTTAAAATTGATTTCTTTTAAATCCACTCCACCAGCAGTCACAAATTCTTCTTTAAAGGTGCTTTTTCCATTTGCTTGGAAAATACCTTTCGTAATTTGATTCGCTAAATTATCAATTTGGACATGGCTTAAATCTCCCCAATTTAAAGTAGTTTGTATTTGAGAAGCGATCACAAATCGTTCCCACAATCGTTTTGGAATTTCTTCAAATGGAGATCGTAAAATCACTTGTTTTCTAGGTTGTTTCTTCTTTAGGTTCAGTAAGACATTTTCAATCTTGTTTGTAGGTCTCGACAACCAATTCACCTCAACTTTATATTCGTAATTCTTTTCTGCTAAAATTCGTGCGCCAAAAGCTGATAACTTCAACACAGCAGGACCACTCATCCCCCAGTGAGTTATTAATAAAGGTCCAAAAGCTTCAAGATTTGTGTCTACTAATCTTACACTTGCATTCGGAACTGAAATCCCTAGTAGATCTTTAATCCTTGGATCTTTGATATTGAAAGTAAACAACGACGGAACAGGAGGTACTATTGAATGATTAAGTGATGCTGACAAATCCCACACCTTTTTGCTACTTCCAGCAGCGATGACTAAAAAATCACATCTAAATTGTTTCTCTTTTGTATTGACAATCCAAGTTTCATTCTCTTTAACGACAGAAATCACTCCATGATTTTTCAATATAGGGATATTCAATTCTTTCGTTTTTCCTATAAAACAGTCAATGATTGTTTGCGAAGAATTTGATTCAGGAAATACTCGATTGTCTTTTTCTATTTTTAAAGGAATTCCATTGTTTTCAAACCACTCAAAAGTATCACCTGTCATAAACTGATGAAACGGTCCGAGTAATTCTTTTTCTCCTCTTGGATAAAACTTGACCAATTCTTTCGGTTCAAAACACGCATGAGTAACATTACATCGTCCACCTCCAGAAATCTTTACTTTTTGCAGTACTTCTTTTCCTTTTTCAAGAATAGTAATATCCAGATCTGAATTCATTTCTTTCGCGTTAATCGCGGTAAAAAATCCTGCTGCTCCTCCTCCTATAACAATTACTTTCTTCATTTATTTAATCAAGTTACCAGTTCAAGTATTTTCTTTTGAAAAAATGTATCGAGAACTATTTAAAATCATCTCGATACATCCTGAAACAAGTTCAGGACACTCGATGTGACATCCATTTCATATTTCATAAAACCATATCAGAATAGGAAAGAATAGTATCATATCCTTTTTCTTTAAAATAAGAAGGAGTACTTTCATCTCCCGTTGCTAGAATAAAATCGCCGCCCCAAGCCCCTAAGCTTTTGATGGCTCCAAAATAATCAGAAAACAACTCTTCTTTAATCGGTTTTAATTTTACAATCCTGCTAATAAGTTGTTCGTGTTCTGCTATCAATTCTTCAAATATCTGTAAAGTTTTTACTTTTGTTAACTCAATAGAAATTTCAGAAATTCTCTTACTTTCATTTTCGATAGAGGTTCTATTCTCTTTGTACCTAGCAATCCCTTCTCTACTACTTTGCTTTTTATTCAAGTGAACAAAATACAGTTGATCTTTAAATGAAGGATTAAAATCGATCGATGCAACTACTGGCGTATTGTTTTCTAATTGATATAAAATTGGCGTATTATTTTGCGCATTGGCAATATCATACCCACTTCCTGAAAACGCATTCCGCAATAATGTAAAAGCATCAACTTTTGCCCAAGTAGCAATATTATTAATTAATGTTGAAGAACTTCCCAATCCCCAATCTCTTGGAAAGGTTAAATTGGTTTTCACTACAAACCCAGTTTCCGATTGTAAGAAATCAGGGTTCAATTTTCTAGTTTCCTGTAAGATTGTTTGTAATGTTTCAGCAATAAATTCTGCACTTCCTTCTTCCTCAGAATTGAAAGTAGCATTCACCAATCGAAGTTTTGGCAACTCAAAAACGGCTTCAAACCAACATTCTCCAGTATGCGTAAAACTTCCCCAAATTAATTGTGGTTCTTGGATATTCTCAACAACTAAATCTTGTCCGAATTTGGTAGGTACTGCTAATGCAGTAGCCCCATCAAGAACAAGGTATTCTCCTGTTAGTAATAATTTTCCGTTAGAGTAAAATCGATTTAACTCAGACACCTTTTAGTTCTTTATACTTTTCTACTACAGCACTATGAGAAACCGTTTTTCCTTCAAAATAATCAGCTACTTCTTTTTTCTCAGACTCACTTGCCCCTAACTGATTTAAGATATTCATCAGGTGCATTTTCATATGTCCATGTTGAATCCCTTTGGTTGTTAAAGCTCGTAAGGCTGCAAAATTTTGTGCCAATCCAGCTGTTGCCATAATCATCATTAATTCTCTTGCTGATGGTTTTTGCATCATATCTAAAGACAACTTAGCCATTGGGTGTAAAGAAGTCAATCCACCAACTGTTCCTAATGCCAATGGAATCTCAATCCAAAAGCGAAACACTCCATTTTTGATTTCACAATGCGTCAAACTTTTATACTGACCCGATCTTGATGCATAGGCATGAACTCCAGCTTCAACAGCTCTAAAATCATTTCCTGTAGCCAACACAACAGCGTCAATTCCATTCATAATTCCTTTATTATGGGTAACTGCTCTGTAGGGCTCAACCTCTGCTATCTGAACAGCTTGACAAAATTTTTGCGCAAACTTTTGTGGATCTTCACCTCCTAAATCTTCAACTTTACAACTTACCTCTGCTCTCACTAAACATTCAGGAACATAATTCGAAAGAATACTCATTACAATTTCAATCTCATCATTTCTGAATTCTTTCGCAATTAGCTCTAAACACGAATTGATAAAGTTGGCTCCCATGGAATCCACAGTTTCAAAAGTGACATGCAACTGATAGTAGTTTTCTAATTTCTCCGTTTTATCCATCAATTGAATATCTAAAATTCCACCGCCTCGCTTTTCCATATTCTTAGTAATGGAAGCCGTAGCTGTTTTTAAATTTCCTTTTGATTTCTCGAAATAATCAATCAACTTACTTTTGTCTCCAGAACACATAAAATGTACCTGACCAATTTTTGTTGTAGAAATTACCTCTGCTTTAAATCCACCTCTAGAACTCCAAAATTTGGCGATCATAGAAGCTGCAGCAACTACTGAACTTTCTTCCACTACCATGGGTATCACATACTCTTTTCCATTAATAACGAAATTCGGAGCAACCCCGTATGGCATGTAAAAGTTAGAGATTGTGTTCTCTATAAAATCGTCATGAAGTTGTTGCAACTTATCATCTACATTCCAATACTGTTGAATGGTATTGATGATTTCTGGTTGGTTGTTGAAATAATTATCCGCCAACCAATTAATTTTTTCTTGCTTTGTAAGCTTAGAAAATCCTGAAACTATTTTAGACATTGATGTCATTTTGCATTCTTTAACAAAGATAAATGAATCGCAGAAAACAAGGCTATTTATTCAAGATTTATAATTTTTTGGGTCGATTTTTGATGATTTTTCCGTAAACTTGGCAATCTATTATTAAAAATTAATGTTTAGAATGAAAAAACTATTGATTTTAGCAACTGTACTTCTTCTTATCAGTTGTGATCAAAATAAAACTTCAACAGCAAATATAAATACTGGTACTAAAGAAATTACACTCGAAGAAATTTGGGGTGGTGAATTCTCTACAGACCGAATGAATTCCCTAAATTCTATGAATGGCGATTTTTATTCGCTCTTAAATACGGATGATGAAGGAAACTCTACGGTAGATCAATACAGTTATAAAACATTAGAGAAAGTAGAAACCATTGTTAACGGAAAAGAGTTAAAAGGGCTGAACAAATTCTCATCGTACAGTTTTAACAATGATGAAACAAAGCTAATTCTAGGAACAAACTTCAAACAAGTATATCGTCGTTCTTTTACAGGAACATTTTATGCTTATGACAGAGCTTCTAAAAAATTAACCTTGATTGGAAAAGAGATTCAAGTTCCAGTTTTCTCACCTGACAACAAGAAAGTAGCCTATGCTAAAGGAAATAATTTGCACATCAAAAATTTAGCAAACAATAGAGTTACTCAAGTTACTAGAGATGGAAAAACCAATAGCATTATCAATGCAACTACAGATTGGGTATACGAAGAAGAGTTTGGTTTTGTAAGGGCTTTCGAATGGAGTAATGACAGTAAGTTCATTGCTTTTTTACGTTTTGATGAATCGGGAGTAAGAGAATTCTCAATGGGAGTTACTGGTAATCAATTGTATCCTTCTGAGCAAGTTTTTAAATATCCAAAAGCAGGTGAAGACAATGCAAAAGTATCTCTTCACATGTACAACATTCAATCTAGCACTACCAAAAAAGTAGGGCTTGGTAATTATGAATACATCCCAAGAATTAAATGGTCTAATGATGATCATATTTTAATTGCTACTACTCTAAATCGTCATCAGAATGATTTAAAATTATTGAAGGTAAATGCATTGAGAACAAGTTCTACCTTATTGTTAAATGAAAAAGACGATGCGTATGTAGATATCAATGACAACCTTACGTTCCTAAATGACAATAGTTTCATCTGGACAAGCGAAAAAGACGGTTACAATCATATTTATCATTATGATTTTAACGGAAAACTTGTGAACCAAATTACTAAAGGAAAATGGGAAGTAACAAGGTATTACGGATACAATAAAGACAAAA
>TARA_R110002073_G_scaffold102918_7_pt1 | contig 14241 bp, 15 predicted proteins | sample TARA_R110002073 | Tara Oceans TARA_R110002073 (sample SAMEA4397174) | marine metagenome | biome: Polar Biome; feature: [DCM] deep chlorophyll maximum layer (ENVO:01000326); material: water (ENVO:00002006), including particulate matter (ENVO:01000060) such as... | depth 40 m
TGGATGTCCTGGTTTTCCGTCACGATATCAATGGTGTTGTTATTGACCAGGCGCACGGTGAATTTCTCGCCGGAGCCCGCAGTCTCTTTTGCGACCAGTGCGCCCAGGCCAGCGCCCACCGCGGCACCACCGACTTGCGATGCCCCCGAGTGCCCCATGGTGGCCAGCAGCCCCAGCGCACCCCCGATCACCGAGCCGGCGCCGTAATCGGGCGACATATCCACTTTCTGGATATTCTCCACCCTGCCGTACTGGACTGATATCAGTTCGTTGCGCGTGGAACCGGTCATCGGATCGGTGCTGGCGCAACCTGCAAGCGTAGCTACCAGTGTTGTGGCCAATATGGAAAGCGTGCGAGTTCTCATAGTCTTTGCGTCCTGGTTTACCGGGTTGGTCTTTGTCGGGTGATAACGAGCGGCAGTATGGCAAAAGTTTCGCGCCGGGTCACGCCAGATGAGAGGCACCAGCGGCGGCGGTAAGCATGGCCCTCAGGCGGCGTGCACAGTGATGAATTTAGCTGCATCGCCGCCGACCGTAATCCGGTGTAATACCCGATCGTAACCGTCGTAGCCGCCGTAGGCGCGATGCAGTACGCTGCGATTATCCCACAGCACAAACATATTCTCGCGCCACTGGTGGGTGTACTGGAACTCCTCGCGTGTCTGCCAGGCGTGCAGCTCCAGCAGCAGCTCCAGCGCCTCGTTGTCTGGCATGTCCTGCACTCCGGTAATATAACCGAGACACCCGAGCAAGGTCTCGCGGCCAGTTTCCGGATGGCGCAGAATGAAGGGGTGGCCGCGCACCTCCCGCGCCTCCTCGGAGAAGTGAATGGCCATACTGCGACCGGCCGCCCTGTCCTTCTCCCCATACATGCCGTCCGGCGCGTAGGCTGCGCCTGCGGAGTGCAGCGCTGTGCGGCCTTCCAGCCGCGCGCGCAGCGCCGCGGGCATTTCCGCCAGCGCTTTCTGCTGGTTGCTGAACCCGGTATTGCCGCCCACCGGCGGTATCACGAGACTGTAAAGGCAGGTGCCGATAGGCGGCTGTTGCAGAAAACTCCAGTCGGAATGCCAGTTCTCGGCGAACAGCGGCGCTTTTTCGTCGGCCTTGCGTGTCAGCGCGACAATATGTTCACTGCCGGGCATCGGTCGGAAAAAGGGTTCACTGCCGAACACACCGAAGCTTTGCACAAACCGCTCCAGATCGACATCGGCCAAATCCTGGTCGGGAAATGCCAGCACATGGTGTTGCAACCAGGCCTCGCGCACCGCGCGAATCGTCGCCGCATCCAACGCGCCGGACAAATCCACCCCGGTGACAGTTGCACCGCAAGCCTGGCCTGAGGGGATGACGTCAATCATGGTATCTCTCCTTTGGCTTTTGCAAGTCTAAGGTGTGCGCCGACTTCCCGCAATTCCCGCGGCTTTGGGTTACCCGCGCTGCCGTGCAATAATCACCACCGCAGTGAACCGATAAACCGAAGATAAGGAAGACCCCGATGATAGCCTGGACTGAACAGCAACAGATGATCAGGAGCATGGTGCGCGATTTTGTGGAAAAGGAAATCGTGCCGCACATTGACGATCTGGAATACAATGGCCTGCCGCCCTACGACATCCTGCGCAAGCTGTTCAAAACCTTCGGCATGGACGAGCTGGCCCGCGCCAACTTTGACAAGCAAATTGCAAAAGCGGAAGCGATTGCCCGTGGCGAGGACGTCGAAAAGCCCGCCAAAAAGCAGGTAACCAACGGACCGGTGTCCGAGGAGGCGCTGGACGCTGCAGCCATGGGCATACTCCCCATCATTGAAATCAGCCGTCACTGCCAGGGCCTGATTACCGCGATGGGCGTATCGGTCGGTCTCACTGCCGGCGCTATCATGTCCAAGGGTAGCCTGGCACAGAAGAAGAAATACGCCGGCGAACTGATGACACTCGAGAAAATCGGCGCCTGGGCGATCACTGAACCCAACTCCGGTTCGGATGCTTTCGGGGCGATGAAATCCACCGCACGACGCGACGGCAAGGGCGGCTACATCCTCAACGGCAACAAGACCTTCATCACCAACGGGCCGCATGCCGATACCATCGTATTTATCTGTCGCCTCGACGAGCCCGGCGTAGCACCAGCGGACAGAAAGATCGTCTCCTTTATCCTCGACTCCGGCATGCCGGGGCTGGAGCAGAGTCCCGCCTTCAAGAAAATGGGGATTGGCGCCTCCCCGACGGGCGAACTGTTTCTCTCTGATGTCCACGCCGGCCCGGAGCGACTGATGGGGGAATCCGAGGACGGTTACGGTCGCTCCGGCGCGAAATCCACCTTCAGCACAGAGCGCTCGGGCGTCGCCGCGATGGCACTGGGCCTGGTGGAGCGCTCACTGGAAATGTCGGTGGAATACGCCAAAACACGCGTACAATTTGGCCAGCCCATCGGCAGCTACCAGCTGATCCAGTTGAAACTGGCAAAAATGGAAGTGGCGCGACTGAACCTGGAAAACATGGTATTTCGCTTTATCGAAACAAGTGCTGCAGGCAAGGATTTTTCGTTTGCCGAGGGGTCGGCGATGAAGCTGTATGCCGCACAGGCCGCCATGGAAGTCACTACCGAGGCGGTACAGATTTTCGGCGGCGCCGGCTATATGCGCGCGACACGCGTGGAGCAGTTGATGCGCGATGCGAAGATCCTGCAGATCTACGCGGGTACCGATGAGATGCAGATCGTGGCGATCGCCAGGGATTTACTGAGCAGGTCTTGAGCCCTATGGTTACAGAACGATCGACACTACAGACCCTGCGGCTGGCGCTCATCTCAACCGTTTTTACGTTGCCGCTACAGGCGCGGGCCACTGAACCGGCTTTCGACTGTGCCGAGGCGACCGGCCAGGTGCAGCAGTTGGTCTGCAGCGATAGCGAGCTTGCCGGCCTGGATCGCAGATTGAACGATGTCTATCAAACGGCGCTGCAGAACCTGCCGCCCGATGACCTGCCGCGTACCAGGCAAGAGCAGCGCGGATGGATTAAAGGGCGCGATGATTGCTGGAAGGACGACAACGTCAAGGACTGCGCGGCCTTGTCCTACCAGACCCGAATCGTTGAGCTGCAAATCATTTCCGGCCAACTGACAGCGCCCAACACCATCAGCCTCGAGTGCGGCAGCAGTGAACAGACGCCGTTCCTCGCCGCGTTTTACAACGACACGTCACCCCCCGCCGCGGTGCTCACACGGGGGCGGGACCAGGTCGTGGCTTTTGTCGCCCGCAGCGGCTCCGGTGCCCGGTATACCGCCGATGGCGTGGAATTCTGGGAGCACCAGGGGCAGGTGAGCATCGACTGGTTCGGCACCAAGCTGGAGTGTGCGGCAAAGAAATAGCGGGACTGCTCGCCAACCGGTCCGGGAAAACGGGTGCCTGCTTTCAACAGTATTTGCTACCATGCTCGCCCGCTTCGCCACTGATTCATCAGGGTGCGAGCCTCAATATTAGCCAGGAGTTTCAAGTGACATACTGTTTGGGAATCAAGGTGAACCAGGGCATCGCGATGGTATCGGACTCGCGTACCAGCGCCGGTGTCGACAACATCAGCACTTACAGCAAAATGTGGAAATTCGGTGTCCCGGGCCAGAGGCAGTTCGTGCTGTGCAGCGCGGGCAATCTTGCGACCACACAAACCGTTACCGCCACACTCGAACGGGACATCAGGGACAAGGCCCCCCAGAGCCTGCTGACGGTGCGGGATATGAACGAGGCGTCAGAGTACATTGGCCGGGTCAACGTCAAGAGCCAACAACAGAATACCGGTGGCGGCGCGATGTTCGAAACCACATTCCTGCTCGGCGGGGAGATCGCCGGTGCAAGCAACGGGCTCTATATGATCTACTCCCTGGGCAACTTCATCGCCAGTTCAGAGCAGGTGCCTTTTCTGCAGATTGGTGAAACCAAGTATGGTAAGCCCATTCTCGACCGTGTGATTCAGCCGGATACACCGATCGAGCGCGCCGCACTCTGTGGGCTCGTATCCATGGAGGCTACAATTCGCAGCAATCTCGGGGTGGGGCCACCCGTCGAGATCTATCTTCTGGACGCGGGAACACTGCAGCCGGGGCGCTACCTGATTTTCCAGGAGGAGGATAACTACCTGCACGCGCTCCGCCAATCGTGGAACCAGTTGATGCAGGAGTCGTTTGACAAGCTCAACCCCCTGGTATTCCCGTCCTGACGTGATGAGCGCTCACTACCTGAAGTAGTACTCGCTCATCGGCACCGAGACCATGTTGTTGAAGTCGCAGAACCCGGGCAGTTCTTCCAGCATCCCGGCAACGGCCTCGGCTGAGCCAAAGTAGCGCTCATCATCGGTAAAATCTGCCAGTTCCCGAAAATGCTCACACACGATGGCCCGGTAAGCTGGCGCAGTGTCCGTCAACGGGCGCGCTACCGCATTTCGCACATAGGACCACCGCAGGGGGTGCAAATCGAAAGATGCCGCCGAGTGGACAACCTGCCAATTGTGGTAAAACTGCTCGTCCGTCACATTGTCAGGCTTACCGTTGGCACCAAACTGGGTGACGCCGGGACGCCGCTCACCCCCCTCCCACACCGGGTCGAAACGCTGGGGAACAGACTCTGTCACCAGATAGCCTTCAACCGATGCACACACCTCGCGCAGCGCCGCCTCGATAGGCGCGCGCTCATCCAGGCAGTCGTGCCAGAAGGCTACAGCGGCAGAGAGCCCCTGCCACGGCCCAATCAACCGGCCCGGCGCCTGCTCCTCGATAGTCGCATTCAAATCCGCAACGTTGACGGTCAGTTGCGATGCGCCCAGTGATCGTAACTGCGGCACAACGCTGGAGAGCAGCACATCCCTGAACGCCTCAATCGACACAGCGGCTGGCTTTTCCAGTAGATAGATACTTTTTTCCATATTATCCGGCCTGTTCCCGATACAGCGCTTCAGCCCGCTTTTTGAGCCCCGCGGCACAGTCGTTAAACCCTTTTTCCACAACCTTGCCCATCTGCTCAAGCATGGGGCCGGCGAATTCACCGCCGAACTCGTCGATGGTCACATACAGGCAACTGCTGTCATCGACAGGGGTAATGCGCTGGGTGCGATCGGCGTGAACCGGGTCACCGGGCTTGTTCTCCATCGACCAGACGATCGTGTGAATGGGTTCGATTTTGGTCACATACTCCACCTGTAACTGTGGCCCATTGCCCATATCGACCTGCATTTCCAGCGGCGACCCGATGACGGGTTCGCCTTTCATACCGGGGCAGAACGTATTCCACAGGCCGTAGTTGTCAAAATCCAGAATCACATCCCAGACGATGCGGGCTGGTGCGTTAATCAGTATCTCCTCGCTGGAGACGCTATTTTCGGTAATCATTGCCTCACTCCTTTAACCACAATCAATGTCGGTCAGTTGCCGTAACTGACTCCGCCGTTAACCCGCCACGCCTGGCCATTGACCCATTCACCGTCGTCCGACAACAGGAAACTGACGGCACCCGCGATGTCCTGCGAGTTACCATGCCGGGGGCTGCGGGCACCCTTGAGCATCCAGTCTTTCATCTCCTGCGGCATATTGGCGTCCAACTGTTCCGTCAGCACAAAGCCGGGGGACACAACATTGCAACGAATGCCATCACGACCCCATTTCGATGCGACATGACGGCACAGCGAGTTGATACCGGCCTTGGACGCCGCATAGGCGGGACGCTCCGGTTCTCCAGCAATGGCCGCGTCCGAGGATGTCAGCACAATAGCGCCGCGACCCTGCTGTAACATTGTCGGCAGTACCGCGCGTATCAGCGATACCGTGCCGATCAGGTTGACCCGCAGGGTGCGCTCCCACACGGCAACGTCATTGCTGAGAATATCCCCGTCCACATGAATCGTTTGCAAGTCCGCCACATTGGCGAACAGGCCGTCGAGGCGACCAAAATGCGCCAGCGCAGACTCAACCAGGCTGTTGATGCTCGCCTCCTGCGCCTGGTCGAACTCCCAGGCCACGACATTACTGCCAGCGGCCTTAAGTTCAGCGGCCAGCGCCTGCGCGCCCTCGATATTGAAATCTCCAATCCCCACGCTGGCGCCCTCGGCGCACAGACGGCGCACCGTCGCCGCGCCGATGCCGGTAGCGCCACCACAGACCAGTATGGCCTTGCCGTGCAGGTTTTTCATAATAGTATGTACTCTTGTCGTATTTCCTTCATGGTACACATAAGGGAATTTGAGTGGACAGGACGGATGTGCAAGTATCCATACCGGTCGCGGCAATCTCCTCGCTTCACACCAACGAGACACACAATGAGAACTGGATGATGATGAAAATCCTCGGATTTATCTGGCGCAGAATCACCGCCGCGCTCAGCACAGTATTACTGCTGGTCGTGATTATCGCGATGGTGATCAGCTACCGATTGATAACCGCTGAACAGGTCGACGACGAGGGCCGGCTGCAGAACAAGCGGGACTACCTGGCACAGATTGCCGAGCACAAGGTCGACACCAGGACGGCACCCAATATTGTTTTTATCCTCTATGACGACATGGGATACGGCGACATCGGCGCGGGTGCCGCAAACAGCTCGATGATTGCCACGCCCCATATTGACCAACTGGCGTCCGACGGCGTGACGCTGTCAGACTTCCACTCGCCCTCACCCGTCTGCACCCCGTCCCGCGCGGGCTACCTCACCGGCAGACTGGCGCCACGCGCCGGTCTCCCCAATGTGGTGTTTCCCTCTGGCAGCACCAAAGGTCTCTTGTTCAGCACCGTCGCCGCGCCCGGCGCCAATGTGCGCTTGCCCGCCGAGGAAATTACACTGGCAGACCTGCTGCAGGCCGCCGGTTACGCCACCGGAATGGTGGGCAAATGGCACCTCGGTGATCGCAGCCCCTCGCTGCCCAATGATATGGGATTCGACAGCTACTACGGCGCACTGTACAGCAACGACATGGAACCCTTTGCGCTGTATGCCAACCGCGAGATTGCCGTGCAAGCTCCAGCCGACCAGCGCTTCCTGACCGAGCGCTATACCGAGGCCGCCGTCTCGTTTATCGAACAACACGCGCGGCAACCCTTCTTCCTGTATTTCGCCCACAATTTTCCCCACGACCCGCTATCGGTGCGCGAGGAACGCAGTGGTAAATCCAGGGCCGGCTTGTACGGGGATGTACTGGAGGAGATTGACGATAGCGTCGGCGCGATCGTCGCCGCACTCGAGCGTACCGACAACCTCGACGACACCCTGATCATCATCACCTCGGACAACGGCCCATGGTTCCTTGGCGATGCCGGTGACCAGCGCGGCCGCAAGGGCAACACATTCGAGGGCGGCATGCGCGTCCCTTTCATCGCGCACTGGCCCGCTGCCATCGACCCGGGTCGGACCGAACAGGCGATGGCCATGGGCATCGACCTGCTTCCCACGGTACTGGACATACTGCAACTGCCCGCACCATCGGACCGCAAACTGGATGGCCACAGTATTCTCACGTTGCTGACACAGGGCGGCCGCTCCCCCCACGACTACCTTTACTACTATGATGGGGAGAAGCTGTTTGCCGTGCGCGACCAACACTTCAAGTACCGCGGCCCGGCCGGTGTGATGTACGGCACGGACCAGACGCCCGTGGGCGCAGCGGTGCCGCAAAAGGAGTGGCTGTTCGACCTGGTGGGAGACCCGCGCGAATCCTACGATATATCTGATCACAACAGCGAGAAACTGACGCAGTTACGGGCCGCCTTCGAGGCCAAGCAGCAGGAGATGAAAAACAATAAAAGAGGCTGGAACTGATAACAACAATGCGACGCGGGTGCAGGTGCCCCACGGACACCGAATAAAACCTAGCGCGTGGCGAACGCGGTCTTGCCGGCGTTGTATGTCGTTATCGCGCCCGCCACGAGCGCCTCATCGTACTCGAGCAGACCACTCAGCAGCATGTGTTTTTTGCCGCGCCCGACCACTTCACCGCTGTCCTCGAGGTGGAACGCCAGCTCGACGCTGCCGCGCTTGCCGTTGATCTCCAGCTTGTTGTAATCGCCCTTCAGCAGGGGATTGACGACATCGAGTCGGTCGAGATCGATCGTCATACTCTGGTAAATTACCATCGGGCGATTGGGGTTGATCATCATCTGTTGTTCCGCGAGCAGCGGCACCAGGATATGCGGAAAGGTCTGCCCGGAGAACTGCACATAGCTTTGTGTCAGGTTCTGGATCAGGGACTCGGTGCGGACAGTATCGCCCGCGCGCTTTACGCGCAGATACTCACGTCCCTCTGTGTCGTTAATATGCAGCTCAGCCGATGGCTCCGGCAACACCAGCTCCACACCGGCTGTCACCATCCCGGAGAACACGAATTCCATGTGCTGGCTGAGACCGTACCTTGCCAGGATGATCGCAAACAGCAGGTCGCCGGGGATACAAAAACGCTTGGCGTCGGCATCGTGCAGGGGGTTGAAGTCATTCGCCATCTGCTTGGCAAAGTTACTGCCCTGTTCACGCGTAAAACTGATACGCCCGTTGGGCTCGCTATAATACTGATCGATGATCATCGTGAGTTGAATTCGCCTTCGATGGTAGTTGTGGCGCACACCGCCATTGCGCGCAGTCTAGCAGGAAAATTGTAGCGTGCTGCAACTCAATGCGGCCAGCTACTGGCTCGCAGTGGCTGTTTGCGCGGCCCGCTAACACCCGCCGCCCCGAGTTCGTAGATCTGTACCGCTGGCAGCAGCGGAGCAGCGGGCAACCAGCAGACCGCCAACCGATAGCCGGGCAGCGGATCGAGCAGGCAGTACTGCGCCGTGGCGAAATCGTCAGCCGTCGTCAGCGACACGCGTGCGCTGGCAGAGCCTCCACTGTGCGTCAAGGCAAAGCCACGGGCATCAAGACCCGACACCAGCACCGCGCCCCTGGCTTTCACGGCGGCCTCCTTCAGCGTCCACAAATCGTAAAAATGATCCCGCTGGCCAGCCTCGCTACAGGCCTGCAGTGCCGCCACCTCCTCCTCGCGAAAAAAGCGTCGCGCCAGTGTCATCACATCGCGCGTCGGCTTGCACTGCTCGATATCGACACCCACCGGGACGCCGGCGGTCACCGCACAGGCCAGCCAGTTACCACTGTGACTGAGATTGAAATCCAGTGCCTCTGCGGTGTCGACCAAATGCGGCTTGCCCTGTTCGCCGAGGCCGAACTGCCAGTCGGCAGGTTCTACTGCGGCGTACTGCGACAACACGCGGCGCTTGAAGCTGTCGGAGCTGGCATACTGCTGCCGCGAGCCGAGCCACACATGCACGCTGTGCGCGTTGAGACCAAATGACCGCGCCCGTCCCCCGAAGGTGTGCGGATCAGAATCGCTGAATGGTCTTGCCGATAATCTTGTCACGCACTTTCCAGAACAGATTGTCAGGATTGACCACAATGATAAAAACGCGTCGCAACTGGTCCTCGGGGCTCTCGATCGGTCGCACGGCATGCCAGGCGTGATCAGTCCGCTTTATCAGGGCGCTGTAATTGCCGATGGATTTGCATTCGGTAATACCGTCGAATGCGTCCAGCGGGGGCGCTGAGTTGTAGTCCAGCTTGCCGCCGTCATCCAGTATCAGCGTCGCGCCGCCCCAGGCGGGGTCCCAGTCAGCTTCTGAATTGAAGTAAAACAGGTGAGAGCCGTGCTCGCGACTGGAATCACAATGCGGCGACACGTCGGCACCGCGGGGCGTGTAATGCCAGTGAAAGCGAAACTCCACTTTTTTCGCGCCCAGCAGTCGTTCAATTTCACCGCGATAGGCATCGGAACACAGTTCACCGATGAACTCCTGCCACGGCTTTGGCACCGGCATATGCGGCGTGTATTCCAGTGAATAACGATCGTGCGGCGCCTGTCCGGCACGGCGCTCATAGCCAAACTTCTGCTCAAACATTTCCAGCGGCGGCATATTGGCCAGCAGTTCCTGGAACCCCGACTCTGTCAGCACACCTTCATCGTTATAATACGGATAGGGCCTGGTCGCGACAAAATCCTCTGTGCGCAGGTTGCGCAGTTTTTCAATGTTCAGGTATTTCATGCCGCCCTCGCTTGCAAATCGGGAGTGCGATCCAATACCTCAAAGGCATCGTGTCGCACATGATTCTTACGCATTTCGTCCCGCACCAGTTGCTCTGAGACATGCCCGTTCTTCAGGCACTCCTTCAGCAGCCCAAAGAAAAAGTCCTGCTGGGCGCGATCCGGATGCTCCCGGTAGCGCCCCAGCAGGCCGTAATCTCCGAACACCTTCGCCCGCAACTTATTGGCCGTCGCCAACAGCGGCTTGTCCTTGAATTTATCCGCAGGGGTATAGTCCACCGGCAAACCGGTTTTCCACGGCTGTGTCTTGCGCTTGGTGTTGTGCAGCAACCGCGTGTTGCTATCCAGATGGTCGAAGTCATTCCAGCAATCCGGCAGGTAGCCGATATTGGCCGGATCCTCGTAGCCCAACACCATCCACTCCTTGTAATCCTTCTCGTTGCGAAACAGCTGGTCAAACTCCTTCTCGGCATCCCAGTGTCGCAGGCGCGCGCAGTCCAGCAGCATCACGCTGGTCGCCACCTGGGCACGCTTGTCTTCCTTGCCGGAGCGGTGGCGCCCCATCACGGCAGCGCCTTTCATATCCATGTCCAGTAGTTCGTACACATCGCCGACGGCAAACACATCAGGATCAGTGACAACGGCCCGCCCCTGCCAGTCCATCAGCTTCGGCGGCAGAAAGCGCAGCGGCGTGAAGGACTGCAAATCCTCCATATGCCATACCCGGCTGGTGCCACCGCGCAGGAAGCTCTGCCCTTCCTTCTCTTGCAGGTAGGGATAGTCGCGCGTGTGAATGAATTGCACATCAAACTTATCCGCGTTCGCCGAATTGCGGCGAAACGAATACTCGGACACCAACGCACCCAGCCACTGCCGTTCATTGGTGTGAATGAAGACGCATTTGTCGCTCATCATGAAGGTGTACTACCCCGCTTCAGCGCTCGTATAGCCAAATACCGGCAACAGTCTGGAATCTACCATAGCGTTCAGCTCCGCGACTTGATCGTCGTCAAAATAGTCGCGGTAGCCACCGACCTTGGCCTTGCGGACTTTAAATGTATTGGGATCGTTGACATCCTTGGCCTGCACTCGGCTGCCGCTGCGCCAGAAGTAGTTGTCCTGCTCTTTCTTGCGCAGGTTTTCGACAGACGCGAATTCCGCGGTGTCGCGCAGGTAGTCTGCGTTGGGCTCCATACCCAGAAACTCAACGATGCGCGCCATCTCCTGCTCCGGGTGGGCCCGCAAGTCCTCGTAGCGCACCACCAGCACATTTTCAATATTGGGAAGCTCCCGCGCCCAGTTGTTCAAAAATTCGATAATGTGCGCGAGACCCTGATCCTGTCCCTTCACAAAATCGTAGACCGAAATATCCGCCTCGTGCGGTGGATACTTGTTCATCGCCTTTTTCTCAGGCCGCATGCGGTATTTCCACTGGAAGAACTGCGACACAGCGACATCGATGGGGTTGCGCACCAACAATACCGTCTTCTTGTGGTAAAAATCTTTCTTGGAATCGACGTTGCCCGTGTAACCGCGCAGGTAGTTATCGTGGGTGAAGAATATTTTCGGAATATTCTTGTTCATCCGCGTAAAGTTATCGAAGCCCATCAAAATATTGTCGGGCAATTTGTACACCAACTGGTAGTAGCGCGAGATCATCACCCGCACCCAGGTACGCCCACTCTTGCCGTAGGAGGCGAAAATATACTCACAGTGGTTGTACTTCCAGAATTCTTCTTTACCACGGCGCCAACGCTGTAGCTCGTGTGCCTTGGCCTCTGGTAAAAATACCGAAATCGCGCGAACTAACCATTTGATTAGCCGCTTGATAATCATATGCATGTAGAATTCCCCTGGTCAGGGCAGATATAAGCGGCGAAGGGTATAGGATGATCAGGCTATTCTCAAGATCGTGTGGTATTTTTAACGGCTTTCGCTTTATCTGCGCAAGCAATTGATTTGCAAAAGAAATACTGGTCTTTCAGGCCTCCGGGCGAATCGATATCAAACGTGTATAATCGGTCTTCGTCAGGCCGGTATGCAGTGTTTGGCGAGTATCCTGCGCCTGCGGCCCTGACCTGAATTCACCCTGTTTAATCACTATGGTTGCCCCCATGACTGAGCTATTCAAGACCAAGCTACCCACACTTATCCTTGTGGCGTTGTCCTTTTCCCTGGCGAGCTTTGCCCAGGCCGCCGAGAATTCCATTGCACGGCTACCGAGCTGGCAGGTACTGGAATACGAACAGAAAGCGTTCTGGGCCACCGCGCGGTCGCGCATCGAGGTTCTGCCGGTCGCCGGCAAGCCTGACGAGTGGGTGCTCGATGTCCTCAGTTCAGTGGTGGACAACTCCGAGAAGCTGACCGTCAACTTTGATCCCGCGACCGGCGGTGTCAATTATCGTTCGCGTATCAGCAGCGGCAAAGAGCAACGCATGAAGTCCTATCAATACGAGGCGGATTTCATACTCCGGGAGCGTCGTAATGCGCCCGAAAACAGCACCATACCGCCCGGCGAGTGGCCCGTCACCAACACTAAATACGTTAACTACCCGGCCTCGCGCGGCACCACTGTTGTCACTACCCCTTATATGCTGGTATTGCTGGCCGCACAGTTGCAGGCGCAGGGGCCAAATCACTCCATGGAAGTGATCGTGAATACCGATATCAACTTCTACCGCGTGAAGCTGACCAGCGGCAGTGGCTTTCCTGTCGAGGCCGACTACAAAGTGACCGGCAAGGAGGACGTCAGCGGCAAATTCGAGACGCTGGCAGTGGCAATCACCGCCAGCCCGGAAGGGAAGCTGGAGGATGACGATGATTTCACCGTGCTCGGACTGGACGGTGAGATCATTTTGCTGTTCGACAAAGCAACGGGCCTGCCGCTGCAAATACGCGGTGACGCGCCGCGCATTGGCGGCACTGAAATCAACCTGAAATCCGTGACCATGAGGGCGGCGCGCTAGTGGATCTACCGGCCCGTCCGGTAGGCTTGATCAGCAACCCCGCCAGCGGCCACAACCGCGATCAGTTTGAGCGCATCCGCGCGCGTATCGACGGGCAGCCCGGCATCCACCATCGAATCACCCACAGCCCGGCGGATATCGCGCCGGCGCTGCGGGAACTGGCCGCCCTCGACATCGGCGTGCTGGCAATCAATGGTGGCGACGGCACGGTATCGGCGATTCTGGGGCAACTGCTGGAATCCGGCCTGTTCCCTCGCCCACCACTGATCGCACTATTGCCTGGCGGTACCGCGAATATGAACGCGGGCGATATCGGTGTGCGCGGCTCACTGCCCAGGGCGGTAACACGGTTTTGCCAGTGGAGCGAGGGCGAGCGCGACACCACGGGAAGGGTGCAGCGCCGCGCCCTGATGCGCGTGCTGGCTGACAGCGAGCCGACGCCGCGCTATTGCATGTTCCTCGGCGGCGGCGCGGTGATCCACGGTACCGAATACGCGCACCAGGAGATCCATTCCCGCGGCCTGCGCGACGATTTCAGCCTCGCCCTGGGCACGCTGCGCACGGTGTGGGGCGTGGTGCGAAACGACCCCGCCTTCAACCGCCATGTCGAGATTACACTGACCCTGGATGACGGGGAGCCGACGCGGTACGACACCCTGATCCTCGCCGTGAGCACCCTGCAGCGGCTGTCGTTTGGCATGCGACCGTTCTGGAGCCAGCAGCCAGGGGCGATTCGACTGACACTGATGGAACAGGGCTGTACGCGGTTTGCCCGCACTTTTTTCTCCATCGTCCGCGGCCGCCCCAGCCGCAATGCGGTGCCCACCAGTGGCTACCGCAGCCATAACGCCAACCGCATTGGACTGGCCATGACCGGCAAAATCAACCTCGATGGCGAGTTGGTCGATGTCACCGAGGCAGCGCAGATCAGCGCCAGCGTGCCACTGGAGTTCCTGCGCCTGTGAACGCCTACCCGCCTGTCGCCGGCCCCGATGTCGCCAGCGACCCGACCCTGGCCGCGCTGCTGGCGAAGCTGCAGGAACGCCATCACGGCGCGGTGTGTTGCACCCTGGTATACGGCTCCTGCCTGCGCAGCGGCGATATCTACGACGGCCTGCTGGACCTGTACCTGATCTGCGACAACTATCGCGCGGCCTACCAGCGGCCGCTGCTGGCCACCGCCAACTGGCTGCTGCCACCCAATGTGTTCTACGCGG
>TARA_R110002073_G_scaffold184636_11_pt1 | contig 14232 bp, 13 predicted proteins | sample TARA_R110002073 | Tara Oceans TARA_R110002073 (sample SAMEA4397174) | marine metagenome | biome: Polar Biome; feature: [DCM] deep chlorophyll maximum layer (ENVO:01000326); material: water (ENVO:00002006), including particulate matter (ENVO:01000060) such as... | depth 40 m
GCTGTCGCCGTGGCCCGGCCGCCTGCGCTGTGCGCAATCAATCCGGCATAGTAAGGCTGGATGGAGCGACCATCGAAGCCATCCTCGGGTTTGACACCTTCGAGAGCGGCGGCGTGTTTGGGATCGATCTTGGCCTTGGGGCCTTCTGCAACGATGCGGATGCGTGAGCCGCCCGCCGTTTCCGTGGCATCGACGGTGACTGTGCCGCCGCGCGGCGCGGACTCGATACCCAGAATGCACAGGTTCAGGAGCAGGCGCGCGACCGATTTTTCCAGCGCCGGTGCATCGACTTTCCAGATCAGCTCGGGCTTGACCGTCGCGAACAGGCCGGTGGCAAGGCGTTTCAATTCATTGGAATCGATGACACCGGGGGCCGATCCGCCTGCGCCAAAGGCAAGGCGGGCAAATTCCAGCTTGGCCTGAGCCTGACGCGAACTTTCGCGGACCAGTTCCAGCGCATCCTCGCGCATGTCGGCAGCGTCTTCGTCGTCCAGGACGCTAAGCGCAGCGCCGAGCGCAGCGACAGGGCTGACAAGATCGTGACACAATCTTGCGCAAAGTAGCGCAGCGAGTTGTTCCGGGGCCATTTCGGCGAAGCGCGTTTCGGTCATGTCCATATCGATACCTGATTCTTTCGCAATTGGCCCACTCACAACATTCGCGTACTGAGAGTAAGGTCTTGGCAAGAGTTTTCCGTCACGTCATTGTTCGTCTCGCACAAGGAGGCGTGGAGGGAACCACCTCTTTGAACGGCGCGAAATTTGCTTATCGCTAGACCAGTTGAGTTAGCCATCCCTTAAGGGAGCATACATGTCCGGTTTCGACGTTCGCATCGCTGACGCCGCCCGTACCCGCGGGTTGGCCATAGCTGGCAGCTTGGTGCTCTCCGCGCTTTTGCTGATTGCCCTGTTCCTCACCCGCGACGGACAGGAACGCAGCCCCGTACCGCAACGTCTGAGCAGCGATGAACTCACTGTTTCACTCAGCGACACGATGGGCGAGAGCCGCCCGGCGACGCCTCTGCCGGTGATGGCCCGAAACATCGGGAACACCTCCATTTTTGCGACGGCCTGTGTCGCCTGCCCGGCCGCGGTGGAAACCGTATCTGCCACGGTTCCGTCCGGCGGGACGCTCGCAGGCGTGCTGGGCGAGTCAGGAGCCAGCGGCGGCGATATCAATCGGGCCATTGCGGCACTCGATGGCGTGTTCGACGTACGGTATCTGCGGGCCGGGCAAAATCTGACCGTCTATCTGGGAACGCCCCGGGACAGCGAAGCCGAGGGCGACGTTGACGGCAGCCAGCTCGAAGGCTTCTCCTTCCGCCCGGACCTTGACCGTTCCATTACCGTCGCGCGCTCCGGTGATGGCCGTTATTATGCACGCCAGACGATGGCTGAGTTCGACAGCGAACTGGTCCGCGCCACCGGGGCGATAACCACCAATCTCTACGTCGATGCCCTGGCCGCCGGTGCCACTGACCGCATCGTCGTCGAACTGGCCGGCATTCTGGCCTATGCGGTGGATTTCCAGCGCTCCATCCGTGCCGGTGACCGGTTCGATGTCGTGTTCGAGCGGTATCTGGATGCTGACGGCAATGTCATGCGCACGGGCGACATTCTCTATGTCGTCTTTGCCGGACGCGGTGACCCGCTTGAATACTACCGTTTCGAAACCGAGGACGGCCAGGTCGCCTATTTCAACGCTGAAGGCCAGAGCGCCCAGCGCCTGTTGATGATGACGCCGATCAATGGCGCGCGCCTGTCCTCCGGCTTCGGATCGCGTCGCCACCCGGTCCTGGGCTATACGCGCAACCACTATGGTACCGACTTCGCTGCGCCGCGCGGCACGCCCATCTATGCCGCCGGCTATGGCGTGGTTGAGCGCGCCAACCGCTTTGGCAGCTTCGGCAACTTCATCCGTATTCGCCATACCAATGGCTTTGCCACGCAATACGCCCACCTCAACGGCTTTGCCCGCGGCGTGACGGCCGGTGCCCGCGTTCAGCAAGGGCAGGTCATCGGCTATGTCGGCACGACAGGACGCTCAACCGGCCCGCACCTGCATTATGAGGTTGAGCACAATGGCACTCGGGTCAATCCGATGTCACTGGACCTGCCGACGGGGCGCACGCTGGAAGACGATGAGCGCGACGCCTTCCTGGCCGAGCGCAACCGGATCCAGGAGATCCGAGACAACGCGGCCTCTGCGGCGGAAGTTCGTGATATTCCGGCAGCCCGCATCGTCCAGTCCGGCGAATCCGGCGCGGGTGCCCAGTAGGCGCTCCGTTACGCTGCTGTCTTGACGCCTGTTGTCTTCGCGCCTAAATCCGGCGCTCGGGTGAAGGCCCCTGCCGCTCGCGCGATGGCGACATCGTTGGTGAAGTCCTTCGACGTACGGATTGTTTCGGTTCTCTTTTGAACGGCCTCCGAAACGAAGGTAATGCGAGCCCCTTTGTCTCTCATGGAGTCCGCGGACAAAGAGACATGAACACCACAACACGCCTGCCCTCACTCGAGGCGCTCAAGGCGCAGGCCAAACGCCTGCGTGCCAGTCTTCATGAAGAAGGCAATTTCATTTCCCACAGCGAAGCGCTGGAATTCATCGCGCGCCAGTTTGGCTATCGCGACTGGAACACGATCCACGCCGCGGTCGGCAACCGGCCGTCCGAAATTTTGGCGCTCGGCTCCACCGTGTCCGGCCATTATCTGGGCCAGGCGTTTCGCGGTGAGATCCTTGGCGTCACCAAGCTGGCGGGCGGGTCGCAATATCGCGTGACCCTGCATCTCGATGAGCCGGTGGATGTCGTCAAATTCGACAGCTTCTCGGCCCTCCGCCGCCGGATCAACGGTACGGTCGGGCGTGACGGGTGCTCGACCTCGCGGACATCGGACGGACAGCCACATCTGGTTCTGGACGTCGCAGGCCAGGCGTGAGCGCGTCGCGCAAGGTTGTTCTGCGGGCTTTTCAGCCAGTGGTATGCCGATCACGATGTCCGGCCTGACAATTTATGACTTCGATGGCGACCGGCTGTCGGGTCATTGGCAATCCTGCGACCGGCTGGGTGTGGGGATGCAGTTTCAGGCCCATGCGGGGTGAGCAAAACCGGGCTGATTGACCCAACAATCAGCCCGGCTCCACCCACGCCCCCAAGCGATGCAGCCTGAAAAACGAGCCTTGATTCAGATTATGACTCGACAACATACCAACTGGTCGGTATGCATCGACTTCAGAGGAGCCAAAATGCCCAAGGTCGCGACAAAACCGAATGCCAGAACAAAACTGCTGGAAGCCGCGCTGTCGGTAATCCGGGCCAAGGGCTATTCCGCCACCACGGTGGATGACCTCTGCGCGGCAGCGGGCGTCACCAAAGGGGCCTTCTTCCACCACTTCAAGAGCAAGGACGCATTGGGTGTTGCGGCGGCCGAGCATTGGTCGGACATGACCGGTGCGCTATTTGCCGACGCGCCCTATCACGCCCCGGCCGACCCGCTGGACCGGGTCCTTGCCTATATCGCTTTTCGCAAAGACCTGCTGCAGGGCGAACTGCCCGAAATTACCTGTCTGGTCGGCACCATGGTGCAGGAGACCTATGAAACCGCGCCCGCGATCCGCGACGCCTGCGCGCGCAGCATTACCGGCCACGCGCAGACACTCGAAGCCGACATTGAAGCGGCTATTCGCGACCGGGGTCTGACGCCCGACTGGACCGCGGAATCGCTGGCCCTGCACACACAGGCCGTCATCCAGGGGGCCTTCATCCTGGCCAAGGCGACCGGAAGTGCCGCAATCGCGGCGGACAGTATCGAACATCTGCGCCGCTATATCGACATGCTGTTCGGCGTCCCTGCGGCCGGCACGCGATCACACGACAATGGAGACCCGCAATGAGAACCATCAAGATTATTGAGCACATGTCGCTCGACGGCGTGATCCAGGCCCCCGGCGGCCCGGACGAAGATAACGCGGGCAATTTCGATCATGGCGGCTGGGCCTTCCCGCATTTCGATCCGGCTGTCGGCGAAGCCATTAGTGCCGCCCATGGGGCGGACTTCGACCTGCTGCTTGGACGGCGCACCTATGACATTTTCGGCGGTTATTGGCCCAAACAGGAAGGCCCCATGGCTGACAGCCTGAATGGGGCGCGCAAATTCGTTGCGACCCACAGGCCGGAAAACCTCGACTGGGGACCGGCAGAAGACCTTGGCGCTGATATCGCCAAAGGCATTGGCCGCATCAAGGCGTCACCCGGCAAGGACCTCGTCGTCTGGGGCAGCTCAACGCTGACGCCCATGCTCATCGCGCAAGGACTCGCCGATGAGGTGTTGTTGATGGTCTTTCCGGTCCTGCTCGGCACGGGCAAGCGCCTGTTTTCGGACACGGTCGCGCCCAGCGAGCTGACCCTGATCAACACGAAAGCCGCATCGTCGGGCGTGATCATCAGCACTTACAAACCCGCTGGCGCACTGCGGACCGGCAGCTTCGACAGTGAGTCGAACTGAGGTCGCTTTTTTGGACAGACGTCCATCGCGATGGAGGACACGGACAATGAAATCAGCAATCCGAATTTTTGTGACAGCGCAAGGAGGCCCGCAATGACAGAACTCGTTACCTGCCTGTGGTTTGACCACGGTGAGGCCAGCAAGGCCGCCGAATTCTACGCGGCGACATTTCCAGACAGCCATGTCGATCGTGTGAACACGGCACCGGGCGACTTTCCCGGCGGCAAAGAAGGCACGGAACTGACCGTCGAATTCACACTGCTCGGTCAGCGCTATGTCGGCCTGAATGGTGGTCCGGTCTTCAAACCCAACGAAGCGGCGAGCCTGATGGTGGTGACGGAGGACCAGGCAGAGACCGACCGCTACTGGGACGCGATCATCGGCAATGGCGGGGAGGCCAGCGCCTGCGGCTGGTGCAAGGACCGCTGGGGCTATTCCTGGCAAATCACGCCGCGCCGCCTGCTCGAACTGACGACCAGCGCGGACAAGGCCAAAGCAAAGCGCGCCTTCGACGCGATGATGACCATGACGAAAATCGACATAGCGGCACTGGAAGCCGCCGTCGCAGCCAACTAACCCAGGGAGAATTGAAATGAGTTATATCGACGGATTTGTGATTGCCGTGCCGACGGCGAACAAGCAAAAATTTATCGACCACGCGACGCTTGCCAACGGCCTGTTTATCGAGCTCGGCGCGTTGCGGATCATGGAATGCTGGGGCGACGATGTGCCCGATGGCAAGGTCACCGACTTTCGCAAGGCCGTTCAGGGCAAAGACGATGAGAGCGTTGTCTTTTCCTGGGTTGAATGGCCGGACAAGCCCACGCGCGACGCCGCCATGGCGAAAATGATGGAAGGCATGAATGATCCCGAAAAAATTGATCCACGGATGGATCCGGAAAAGAACCCGATGCCCTTCGACGGCGCACGAATGATCTTTGGTGGCTTCACGCCCGTATTCGAGCTGACCGGGACGGGCGAGACCAGAAACCCCTAAACGCCCCCGCCAGACACCTCTCCATAAAAAAAACGGCCGGAAGCGCATGGCTTGCCGGCCGTTTTGCAGTCTGGTCCCGAACGGGGACTAATTCACCGCAGCAGTCGGGGGCCGCCTTTCTCCAATGGCGACGCCATTGATGACGAGATGCCCGGCCTCGGCCGATACCGTCACGGCATCACCGTCTTTCAAGCTGCCTTCGAGAAGGAGGCGGGCGAGCGGGTCCTGTAACTCCTTCTGGATCACGCGTTTGAGCGGACGCGCGCCATAGGCCGGATCAAAGCCCTTCGCCGCCAGCCAGTCACGGGCCGCCGCGTCGAGTGCGATGGTGATCCGGCGGTCCGCCAGAAGGCTTTCCAGGCGTTTGAGCTGGATGTCGACAATCGCGCCCATATGTTCGGCTTCCAGGCGGCGGAAGAGAATGATCTCGTCCACACGGTTGAGAAACTCCGGTCGGAAATGTGCCCGCACCGCGCCCATGACGCTGTCACGTGCGGCCTCGACATCATCGGCATTGGACAGGAATTCCGAACCCAGATTGGAGGTCATGATGATGATCGTGTTGCGGAAATCGACCGTACGGCCCTGACCATCGGTCAGGCGGCCATCATCGAGCACCTGCAACAGGATGTTGAAGACGTCCGGGTGGGCCTTCTCGATCTCGTCGAGGAGGATCACCTGATAGGGACGGCGGCGGACCGCTTCGGTCAGGGCACCGCCCTCTTCGTAGCCAACATAGCCAGGCGGTGCGCCGATCATGCGGGCAACCGAATGCTTCTCCATGTATTCCGACATGTCCATGCGAGTGACGGCGTGTTCGTCGTCAAACAGAAAATCGGCCAGAGTCTTGGTCAACTCGGTCTTGCCGACGCCAGTCGGCCCGAGAAAGAGGAAGGAGCCAATCGGGCGAGCAGGGTCTTTGAGACCGGATCGCGCGCGGCGTACGGCATCGGACACGGCGGCGAGCGCTTCGTCCTGGCCGACCACGCGATCACGCAGCGCCTCTTCCATCTTCAGGAGCTTTTCGCGTTCGCCTTCGAGCATTTTGTCGACCGGCACGCCGGTCCAGCGCGAGACGATGTGGGCGATCTGCTCCTCGTCGACGACTTCCTTGACCAGGTCACCATCCTCACCCGGCTTGTCGGCCGCAGCGACCTTGGCTTCCAGTTCGGGGATTTTGCCATATTTCAGCTCGGACGCCCGGCCCAGATCGCCGCGCCGTTCTGCGTCGGCGAGTTCGGCCCGGAGGCGGTCGAGTGTTTCCTTGACCTCGGTAGATGAGGCGAGCTTGTCCTTTTCCGCGCGCCAGGCGGCGGTGATCTCGTCAGAGCGCGATTGTAGCTCGGACAATTCCTTGTGGAGGCTCTCCAGACGGGCCTGGGACGCGTCGTCCTTTTCCTTCTTGAGTGCCTCGCCTTCGATCTTCAGCTGGATGATGCGCCGGTCGATCTCGTCGAGCTCTTCAGGCTTGGAATCGACCTGCATGCGCAGACGTGCCGCCGCTTCGTCCATCAGGTCGATGGCCTTGTCGGGAAGAAATCGGTCGGTGATGTAGCGGTTCGACAGATTGGCCGCCGCGACAATCGCGCCATCTGAAATGCGCACACCGTGGTGGACTTCATACTTGTCCTTCAGGCCGCGCAGGATCGACACGGTGTCGGCCACGCTGGGCTCGGAGACCATGACCGGCTGGAAGCGGCGCGCCAGGGCGGCGTCCTTTTCCACGTGCTTGCGATACTCATCAAGCGTCGTGGCCCCGACACAGTGCAATTGCCCCCGTGCGAGCGCGGGCTTCAAGAGGTTGGACGCATCCATCGCGCCATCCGTCTTGCCGGCCCCCACGAGCGTGTGCATCTCATCGATGAAGAGGATGATCTGCCCGTCCGCGGCTTCAACTTCGGAGAGCACGGCTTTCAGGCGTTCCTCGAATTCACCACGATATTTCGCACCGGCGATCAGAGCGCCCATGTCGAGCGCAAGCAGGCGTTTGTCCTGCAGGCTTTCAGGCACGTCACCATTGACGATACGCAGCGCGAGACCTTCGGCGATGGCCGTCTTGCCGACGCCGGGCTCGCCGATCAGAACCGGATTGTTCTTGGTGCGGCGCGACAGAACCTGGATGGCGCGGCGAATTTCCTCGTCGCGGCCAATGACCGGGTCGAGCTTGCCTTCACGCGCCACCTCGGTGAGATCGCGGGAATATTTCTTGAGAGCTTCGTAATTGTCTTCGGCCGACTGGCTGTCGGCGGTTCGGCCTGCGCGCATGTCTTCAATCGCCTGGTTGAGTTTTTGCGGGGTCACGCCGGCATTTTTCAGGGCGTCCGCCGCCTTGCTTCCCGACGTGATCGCGAGCGCGAGCAGGAGTCGCTCGGCGCTGACAAACTGGTCACCGGCCTTTTTGCTGGCCTGTTCTGCCGCATCAAAGACCTTGGCCGTCGGTGCAGCCAGGTAGAGTTTTTCGGCCCCGCCACCTTCCACCTTGGGAAGCGCCGCCAATGCCAGATCGGTCTGGCTGATTGCCATGTCGGGTTTGCCGCCCGCAGCCGCGATCAGATTGCGGGCCAGACCCGCCTCGTCGTCGAGCAGGGCTTTGAGCACATGTTCGGGCGTGAATTGCTGGTGGCTTTCGCGAACTGCCAGCGATTGCGCCGCTTGAATGATCGACCGCGCACGGTCGGTGTAGCGTTCTATATCCATCGTTTTCCAATCCCCTGGAAAGTCAGCGAGATCATGGCCGTACAGGTCTTATGCAAGCCCCTGTCCGGTCCGGTTCACAATGGAAATAGGTGTGACTTGTATGTCACACAAGTAGCAGGCACCAGATTATTGTCTGTCGATTGATCAGGCCGCTTCATCCGATGTGGACTTGCGGGAATCCGCCTTCTTGCTCGCAGTGTCGAGCGCCTGTTGGGCGGCATCGGCACTGTCATCGGCGACCTTGGGCTTGCGACCCCGGCGCGCCTTCGGTTTGGGCTGTTCCTCACCGCCGTCATCCCGTGCGGCGATGGTCGGCTGCTCGCCTTCCGGGTTTACCACTTCAAGCGGGTCACGTTGCGGCGCAGCCTGACGCCGCGGCTGGCGCGGTGCCCGCTTTGGCTTGCTCTCGCCAGTGTCGCGATCCGACTTGCCGGACGGTTGCTGATCATCGTCCTGATTGCCGTCGCGATCATCATCATCCCGGTTGCCAGCGTCATCGCGATGGGTGTTGCGCGAGCGGTTGTTGTCCTGACGCCCACGGCCGCGGCCCTGATTCCGGTTGTCATTGCGACCGCTGCTGTCATCGCTGTCATCATTCGAATTGTCGTCGTTGTCATCGTCATTCGAATTGGAGTTGTCACGACGCTGCGGCTGGGTCAGCTGAAGGATGCGGAAATAATGCTCGGCGTGCTGCTGCAGATTTTCTGCGCGCACACGGTCACCGGACGACGTCGCGTCACGGGCGAGCTGCATGTATTTTTCATAGATGGTGGCGGCGTTGCCGCGAATTTTGACTTCCGGTCCGTTGCTCTCGAACGACCGGTTGCCCTGATTTCCGTGATTGCCGCCGGGCTTGCCCCGTCCACGACCCCGTTGACGTTTCATGTTCGACTGACCCCGCCGAAAAGACTCATTATTCATTACAAAAATTTCTCGCGTTTCGGCGCTCTAGGCGACCCGCCGGATTTTGCACGGTTTCGGGTTTCTTCTGGCCGGATTACAAGCAGGACGGTCCTAATATCCGGCCGCGACAGACCCCCTGTTCTGCGCGCACCGCCTGCTTGGGTTCAGAACCTAAACCGGCTTTACTTGCCATTACAAGGCCTTTTAGCGGCTCACAGTTTTTGGTTTCATACCGGCTACGACGCGCGGCTGGCCTGCCAGATCGCAGGAAAGGGCGACCTCGCCGAAGCCAGCGACCCCAAAGAGAGCGGTGACGGCGCGAGCCTGATCAAACCCAATCTCGACGGCCGCCATACCGCCAGGCTTCACAATCCGAAAAAGCTCTGGAATCAAAAGATGATAGACATCGAGGCCATCAGCCCCGCCATCCAGCGCCTGTGTCGGCTCGTGATCCCGGACCTCCGGTTCCAGTCCGGCCAGCACTTCGGATGCGATATAGGGGGGATTCGAGACTGCAAGATCGTAGGCGTCGTCCGGAAGGTCATCGGCCCAGTTGCCGGAGCGGAACTCAACGCGTTCCGACAGTTCGGTGAGGCGGGCATTCTCCCGGGCGACCGTCAGGGCTGCTTCACTCGAATCGATACCGATTCCGCTCGCCGCCGGTCGTTCACTGAGAATCGCCAGCAGGATTGCGCCGGACCCGGTTCCCAGATCAACGACGCGCCCGCCATCGACGAAGTTTGTCAGCGCCACCTCGACCAGCGTCTCGGTATCTGCGCGCGGCGTGAGCACATCGGATGTCACCTTGAGATCCAGCGTCCAGAACGGTTGATGGCCCAGCACTTGTGACAAGGGCACGCGTTGCAGCCGACGGGCCGCCAGGTCTGCGAGGTTTGCCGCGGCTTGCCACGACCACAGGGCCGGGTCGGCCAGGGCCTGCGCCAGAGTATGGGGTGCAATCACATGCGCGATCAGGAAGCGTGCGTCGGCCTCGGCCTCATCAATCCCGGCGGCCTGAAGCGCCGCAATAAATGCGCGGCGTGTGGCCGCGAGATCCATCCCCTGCCACGCTTGCAGGAGCGCGTATCCAGGGCGCGCCTTCAGCTCGGCGGCATGGGACTGCACTGCCTGTTCGAATGAAACCGGCGTTTCGGCGTCCTGACTCACTGGGGCTCCGGGGCGGGTTGATCGTACAGGGCCTGTCCATAAGGACCGGGCAAGCGACCATCGCGCGCCCAATCCGCCACGAGGCGGAAATAGCCGTCGGCATAGCGGGTCGATTCACGGCCGGACCCGGTTTCCACGAACTCGATGATGCCATGATCGGTTTGCGGAAACTCGACCAGTTCAATGTCGCGACCTTCGGCGATCAATGTCTGCAGGATGCGACGGGTCTCAGCGGGCGGTGCCTCGGTGTCCTGACCGGCGAGAACCCAGAGGACCGGCACATCGACCTGGTTCATGACCGCAATGGAATCATGGTCCCAGCTGGTGTCGGTATCGAAGAACAGGCGGTAGACCCACTTGAACCCGAAAATGCCGTTGCGCAGCATCTCGCCGGAATACTCGCCTTCGATCTGGCGGTACCAGTCCTCATCGCCCCATTGGCGTTTCAGCCGGGCAAAGTCCTCGGCACCATCTTCAAAGTCTGACGCCATCAACCGCCCGGTGACATCCGTCACTTCGCGGGCGCGCGCCAGCACCTCTTCACCATAACCGGCGGCGCGCAATTCGGTCTGGACCTCGGACGCATCTTCTTCGGTGGGGTCCACCATCATGCCAAAGCTGACCATGACGAAGTCAGCGTCACTCATCGTCGCGGCCAAAGGTGCGACCCAACCGCCCTGGCTGCCGCCGAAAAAGCCAATTCGCGTGGCGCGTTCGCCTGCCATTTCACGGGCGCGCCGCAAGGCCTGCACCGCGTCTCCCGCGAGTGCCTCGAAATTCTGCGTGTATTCGCCTTCGGATTCGCCGGTACCGCGCTTGTCATAGACAAAGATGCCCACGCCCTGGGCCGGCAGAAGGCGCTGGGAATAGGCCCAGTCGCGCGCAGAATCGCGCTCCGACCCATGCACCCATATGGCGACCGGCACGGGCTCGGACCCCTGCGGCATGACAAGGCGACCGGCGAGCGTCAGGCCATCACTTTCAAATTCTGTTTCCGTCACATCCAGCGGCACGCGCCGCGCGACTCCGTCAAAGCCATCCAGACCCTCAACGGTCAGCTGCGTCGTCCCGCATTCGCCCAGATCAAAACGCGCCGGGTGCGATTGATCTGTCCAGCCCATCGTGCCGGACCAAATACCGTCCTGCCCCTGAGAAATGCGGCCTACCCGACCGTCCAGCGCACGCCAGCGCAAGTCGGCACCGGCGACCGGCGCTATGTCGATGATGGCCCCGGCATTTGTTTGATAGACACCCACATGGCAAGTTGCTGCCGGGTCGAGCGCCTCATTCGAGGAGCAAGCCGCGAGCAAGCCTGCTGTGCCCAGCGCCACCAGAAATCGGACAATCGACATGGCTATCTCCCTCGTCGCGAGGGTGTCGGGCCCTCTGGCGCAAGGAAGCGTGGCCCCCTCACCGAAGTCAACGGGAATGACCCCCGTTCGAATCCCGGCCTGTCTGACGTCAAAGGGCCGCGGCAGTGTCGCCTATCGCGACAGGGCCCCCATTTTCTGTTCGGCAATAGATCCCGCACTGGACATGCCCGTAATGGTCAAAGAGCGCCTTTACGACATCAATGTCCGTCCTCGCCGATTGCGGATCCACATGGGTCGCCGTGCAACGCACGATCGGCTTGGTCATCGACAGGCGCGCATCGCCGATCTGGATCGCGCGGCCTGTCAGTTCCAGTTCCGACCAGGCGGGCCAGCCCTCGACCATCACATTGCCGCGAAAACGCGCCGGATCGAGGCGTTTACCGAGTTTGGCTTCCAGATCGCGCACGCTCTCCAGATTGATGATGGAGACAAAGCCGGTTCGGCTGTCGGTGAAGCGAAATCCACCCGGTCCTGCCAGAACTTTCAGCGGTCCCCGTACGGCGTCGCCGAGCACAGCGCTGAGCCAGGTCGCGAACATCGATCGCCCGGCGTCACCCTCCATATCGGTTGTGATTTCGCCCAGGTCAGGGTGGGACGCTGTCAGCGTGCTCTCATCCTCATTCCAGCGCGTGCGCACTTCAGCGACCTGAGGCAGGCGCGCGAGCACGGTAAAGGCGGTTTTCGAAATGTGAACCGGGTTGTCCGGATCAAACCCGCTTGGGCCATCCTCGACGGCGAACAGGCGGTCGCCGGGGAAATGTTCACTCGCTCGCAACGTCACGGATGACAGTGGCTCTGGCGTGAATCCCTTCACCGGATGGCGGGCAAGCCCAACCACACGGCCGCGCATCAGGCGTCCTCGAGCGAGGCCAGGCGCGCGGCCTCATCTTCGGCGATCAAAGCGCCGATGACTTCATCAAGCGAGTTGCCCGCCAGAATGTCCTGCAGCTTGTAGAGCGTCAGCTTGATACGGTGGTCGGAGACCCGGTTTTCCGGAAAATTATAGGTACGGATTTTCTCCGACCGGTCACCCGAGCCGATCTGGCTCTTGCGGGAATCGGCGCGCGCGGCGTCCTTCTCCTCGCGCTCCTTTTCGTAGAGCTTGGTCTTGAGAATCTGCATCGCGCGGGCGCGGTTCTGGTGCTGGGATTTTTCCTGGCAAACCACGACGATCCCCGACGGCATGTGGGTCATGCGCACTGCCGAGTCCGTCTTGTTGACGTGCTGGCCACCGGCACCGGAGGCGCGCATTGTGTCGACGCGCACATCATCCATATTGACGACGATGTCGATGTCTTCCGGCTCAGGAAGAATGGCCACGGTCGCCGCCGAGGTGTGGACGCGGCCCTGGCTTTCGGTTGCGGGTACACGCTGGACGCGGTGGACGCCCGACTCAAACTTCAATCGCCCGAACACGCCATTGCCGGAGATCGAGGCGATCACTTCCTTATATCCGCCGACCTCGCCCTCGCTGGCCGATTCCAGTTCGAACTTCCAGCCCTGCAGGTCGGCATAGCGGCGGTACATTTCATAGAGATCCCCCGCGAACAGGGCCGCCTCGTCGCCGCCTGTGCCCGCGCGGATTTCCAGCATGGCGTTGGCGGCGTCATCCTTGTCCTTGGGCAAAAGCAACAGGCTGACTTCGTGCTCAAGGGCCGGCAGCTTCTTCTTCAGCGCCTGGCGTTCCTCGTCGGCAAGCGCCGCCATTTCCGGATCGCCGCCTTCCTCGATCATGGCGGTCAGATCGGCCAGTTCGGCGCGCACGGCTTTCAGCGCCCGCGCCTTCTCGGCGACGGGTTTGAGCTCGGCATGCTCCTTGGACAGTTTGACGATCTCGTCAGAATCTGCGGTCGCGCCAAGGCGCGCCTCGACCTGGTCGAAACGGTCCATCACTTGTTGCAGTCGGGTTTCAGGTGCGCGCATGGGCGCTGGTTAGCACCGCTCCGCGCTTCTGCAAATGGGAAGGCGCAATCGTTAGCCCGCCAAGAGCGCCCCGACATTCACACCGGCCATGTAGATCAGCACGAGTGTGCTGCTGACAAAGACCGCAAACCGCACCGGAATGAAATTCCACAGCGCCTGGATCAGACTGTGGAGAATGCGCAAGGCGACATAGGCCCACGCCGCCCAGACCAGCGCGTCCGAACTCGACCCGGCCAGCGCGGAGTAAAAGACCAGCGCATAGAAGATCACCGGCTGTTCGTGCAGGTGATTATAGTTGTCCGCGATCTGCCGCACCGAACGGGGCAGCACATCCATCTCGGACTTTTCCTTCATCCTTGCGGCATTGATGCCGGCCTTTTTGAAAGCCGGAATGCGGGTGGCATACATCCAGCCCCACATCACCAGTGACCACAGCACCAGGATCAGAACGGGCGTCAGAATGGCCTGGTTCATGGCAGAATCTCCCTCATTGGCGCGACGCTAACGCGCGTGGACCGCCAGGGCGAGATGCATTTTCGAATGGGTCGGAAACGGAGGGCATTCTCCTTCCCCTTGAGGGGGAAAGTGGTCGAGCGTCAGTGAGACCGGAAGGGGCGGGTTACGCCAACGCTGTTGCTTTTCCCTCTCCCCTTTCAAAGGGGAGAGGGTCAGG
>TARA_R110002073_G_scaffold68208_5_pt1 | contig 14226 bp, 17 predicted proteins | sample TARA_R110002073 | Tara Oceans TARA_R110002073 (sample SAMEA4397174) | marine metagenome | biome: Polar Biome; feature: [DCM] deep chlorophyll maximum layer (ENVO:01000326); material: water (ENVO:00002006), including particulate matter (ENVO:01000060) such as... | depth 40 m
CAGAGCCGCGCCAATGCGCGCATGGCCAGACCTCCAGCCCGTCCGCTTGTATTCAACGCCCTAGAGAACCCGCGAAGCCTTAACCACCGGTTATCCATGATGCAGACAAGCGAAATTAAAGTGAGCGCGCGGCCCCCTTTACGAGCGGGACAAAGCGCACATCAAACAACGGCGTTTCGGTCAGCGCATCACCCGTCTTCTCATAGCGAACCAGCACTTGGCCGCCGCCGTCACGGTCGACCGGCACGATGGCGATGCCGCCATCCTTGAGCTGGTCGAGGAGGGTATCAGGCCGGACCGGTGCCGCGGCCGTCACGATAATGCGGTCAAATGGCGCCTGCTCCGGCCACCCCAGGGAGCCATCGCCAATGCGCGTGACGATGTTGGTCAGCTTCATCTGCGCAAACCGCGCCTCGGCCTCGCGCGACAGGGTTCGATAGCGTTCCACCGTGTAAACGCGCCGTGCCAGACGCGACAGGATGGCCGCCTGATAGCCTGACCCGGTCCCAATCTCGAGCACCTTGCAGCGATCATCCAGCTTGAGCGCCTGTGTCATGTGACCCACGACATAGGGCTGACTAATCGTCTGTCCGCAATCAATGGGCAGCGCCCGGTCATCATAGGCGTGCTGGGCAAAACCCTGCGGCACAAACAGATCGCGCGGCGTACGCTCGATCGCCCCCAGCGTGCGCGCATCACTGATCCCGCCGCCGCGCAGCGCCATCACAAGCTGAATCACGCGAGGATCGGGACCGGTTGCCATCAATGTCTATTCCCGTGGCGGTGCGCCGCCCAGAAGGCCGCGCAATTCATGATGGGTTTCCATATGGGTCAGGTTGACGTGCAGGGGCGTCACCGAGATGCGCCCCTCCATGACCGCGTGGAGGTCATCGCCGTCTTCCGGACTTTGCGGCAGACCGCGAAAGCCGATCCAGTAATAGTCAACGCCGCGCGGATCGGTGCGCTTTTCAGCGTGCACGATATCCTGATTGCGTTTGCCCTGACGCGTGACCTCGACCTCCTTGACGTCCTCGACGGCCCGGTCCGGGAAGTTGATATTCATCAGGACATCGTCCGGCCACCCGGCCTTTATGAGCTTGCGGATGATCGGCGCACCAAACGCCTCTGCCGTCTCCCACTGCAGTGTCGCGCCGGGCTGCCAGGAATAGGCCTGGCTGAGCGCGATCGATGGAATGCCCAGCTGCATGCCCTGCATCGCGCCAGCCACGGTGCCAGAGAACGTCACATCCTCGGCGATATTGGCGCCGCGATTGACGCCTGACAGGACGAGGTCGGGCTTCTTGCCGGGGATCAGGTCCTGAATCCCCATCAACACCGAATCCGTGGGTGTGCCGCTGATGGCAAACGCCTGGTCACCCACCTTGCGGACGCGCAATGGCTCATGCAGCGTCAGCGAGCGCCCGGCCCCCGATTGCTCCTCGGCGGGCGCACAAATCCACACATCGTCGGACAGCGCGCGGGCAATTTTTTCGAGCGATTTGAGGCCGCGGGCGCGCACGCCATCATCATTGGTCAGAAGGATGCGGGGATTTTTGGCGATCATGGTTTCATTCCGGCGAGTGTCTGATGTCCGCTTCTAACGGAAATCGCTCGCCGTGCCAGCCCGCGATGCGGCGTAGAGGATTTGGATTTTGCCCCTATCATGATATATCTTGACGCAATGATGGAGACAAACATGACGATCCAGCGTGAAAAATTCGCCACCCAGATGGACCCGGCCCTGCTGGCTGAGCTGCGCCTGCTTGCGAATTCTGAAGGCCGACAAATCCAGTCCCTGTTGGAGGAAGCTGTGCAAAACCTCTTGCGGGAAAAGCAGAAGGGATCTGTTCGCGACCGGGCGCTGGCTCTGCACGAGTCCGCGATGGAAAAATATGACGCCGTGTTCCGGAAACTGGCGGAGTGACGCGTCTTTATCCTGATACGGAACTGGTTCTCGAAATCCACGCAGTCCAGATTGCCCGCTATGGCGGCTCACCTGGCCTGCGCGATGCCGGGCAACTTGATTCCGCCCTCCACCGGCCCCGCTCAGGATACTACAGTGATCTTATCGAAGAAGCGGCCGCACTTTGGGAAAGCCTATCGCAGAACCATCCCTTTATTGATGGCAACAAGCGGACAGCCCTGGCGAGCACCCTGATCTTCCTTGGCCTCAACGACTACACGCTGTCGGCTGATAACGGCACACTTCAGGCCTTCATCACCGGCCTCTATGATTCCGGCGAATTCCAGTTCGAGCGTCTCGAACCCTGGCTGCGCGAGCACGCCAAGCCGCGCTAGGCGCGCTCCAGCCGTTCCAGCCCGCCCATATAGGGGCGCAACACGTCCGGGATCGTGATCGAGCCATCGGCTTCCTGATGGTTTTCCATCACGGCCAGCATGGCGCGGCCCACGGCCACGCCGGAGCCATTCAGCGTATGCAGGAATTCCGGTTTCTTCTCACCCTCGCGGCGGAAACGCGCATTCATGCGGCGCGCCTGGAAGTCCCCGCAATTGGAGCAGGATGAAATCTCGCGATAGGTGTTCTGGCTGGGCAGCCAGACTTCCAGGTCGTAGGTCCGCTTGGCGGCAAACCCCATATCGCCCGAAGAGAGCAGCATGGTGCGGTAGGGCAATTCGAGGCGTTTGAGTATTTCCTCCGCGCAGCCCGTCATCCGGTCCAGTTCGGCGTCGGACTCTTCGGGCCGGACGATGGAGACCATCTCGACTTTCTGGAATTGGTGCATGCGGATCAGGCCGCGCGTATCGCGCCCCGCAGAGCCCGCTTCGGCCCGGAAGCACGGTGTGTAGGCGGTCATCCGCAATGGCAGGTCACTCTCTGCCTGGATCGACTCGCGCACCAGATTGGTCAGTGGCACTTCAGCCGTCGGGATGAGCCAATGGTCGCCCGTGGTGCGGAACAGGTCTTCTGAAAATTTCGGCAATTGTCCAGTGCCGAACAGCGCCTCGTCACGCACCATGTAGGGCGGGCTGACTTCGGTATAGCCGTGCTCGCTCGTGTGCAGGTCGAGCATGAATTGGGCAAGCGCGCGCTCCAAGCGCGCCAGACCGCCCTGCAGAACAGCAAAGCGCGCACCGGACATCGCCGCGGCACGTTCAAAGTCGAGCTGGCCCAGCCCCTCGCCCAGATCGACATGATCCCTGGCTTCAAAATTCATCCGGCGCGGCTCGCCCCAGCGTCGCACTTCGGCATTGTCGGCCTCGTCCTTGCCTATCGGTACGCCGTCCTCGGGCAGGTTCGGGATCCCGGCCAGATGCTGGTTCAGCGCCTCGTCAAAGTGACGGGCCTCCTCACCGCTTTCCTCAAGCACGGATTTGAGGCGCTCGACCTCACCGCGAAGACGTTGAAATTCGGCCTCGTCGCCCTTGGCCTTGGCCGCGCCAATCTGTTTGGACAAAGCATTGCGACTGGTCTCGGCGTCCTGCTGGCACGACAGTGCGTCACGGCGCTTGGCGTCAAGCGCAATCAGGGCTGCCGCTTGCGGCTCAAGGAAACGCTTGGCAAGCCCGGCATCGAAAGCCTCGGGATTGTCACGGATGGCGCGAATGTCATGCATGGGAATGGCCTGTGGTCAGAGTGTTGCCGCGTGATAGCCGCGCGCGTGGCAAGTGACAACGCTAGCCCGCCAAAATCAACATAGCAGAAAACCCGGACGGCAAAGCCGATCCGGAACATACCAGGCGTCATGCCCGGACTTGTTCCGGGCATCCAGAAAAACATGGATCACAGGGACTATCGCCTCCGGCGGCCCTGTGATGACGTATCGTGATAGATCCGTCGGCCGAACTCTATGAAGCGGCCTCATCATCCCCGGCGTCGTCATCCTCGTCCCGCTTGGGCTGGACCAGCATCACGCCCCAGATCGACAGGCCGTACAGCGCCATCAGGGCCGACCCAAGGATGATCTGGCTGATCGGATCGGGCGGCGTGACAAAGGCCGCAAACGCAAAAATACCCACCAGCGCATATTTCCAGAACCCGATGAGCTGTTTGGCGCGGACAATCCCGGCTTTCGCCAGCAGCATGAGCAGGACAGGCAGCTGAAAGCTGATCCCGAAAGCCAGGATCATGGTGGTGACGAGATTGAGATAATCCGACACGCGCGTCAGCAGCTGGATCGTGGCCTGCCCGTCCCCTCCGGTCTGCTCCTGATTGAGCGCAAAGCGCATCACGAAGGGGAGGACAAAGAAATATACAAACGACATCCCGGCCGCGAACAAGACCGGAGCACCGACAAGGAAGGGGGCGAACGCACCGCGTTCATTCTTGTAAAGCCCTGGCGCGACAAAGGCGTAGAGCTGAAAAATGATAACCGGGAAGGCCAGAATGATCCCGCCAAACAGCGCCAGCTTCACCTTCACAAAGAAGAATTCCAGCGGCGCGGTGAAGATGAGCTGGAGCTCCAGATCGGAACTGCGGACGCGCAGCGCCGCATTTTCAAACGGGATCAGCAGAAAATTGTAGATCTGCTCGACAAAGATGAAGCAGACAACGAACCCGATCAAAACCGCGACCGCCGCCCAGATCAGCCGGGTCCGCAATTCTTTCAGATGCTCAAGCAGCGGGGCACGCGAGGCTTCAACCTCGTCGTCATCGCCACCTTTTCCCTTGCCGATGGGTTTGCTCACATCACTCATCTTCAGGAGCACCGGTCTTGATTTTCGGCTCGGGCTTCACCGCAGTTGCGCGAGGAGGTGCGATCGAATTGGCCGACTCCTGGTCGGCATCCAGATCGGCAGCCGCCTTGATTTTGGCGGCCTTTATCTCATCGGGTGCGCGTAAATCCTTTTCGACGCCGCGCATTTCCTTCTGCACATCGGCCATCGGGTTGGCGCTCTTGAGCGTGTTTATTTCGTCGCGCAATTCCTGAAGTTCGACCTCGCGGCCCATCTCGTCAAAACTGCGTTGAAAGTCCTTGGCCATCGAACGGGCCTGGCCAATGACGCGCCCCAGCGTGCGCATCATTTTTGGCAGATCCTTGGGTCCGACAATGATAATGGCCAGCACTACGAGTACGAATAATTCGCCGCCGCCAAATCCCACATTAGGCATGGTGGACCTCAGCCCCTGCGGGTTTCTTCCTCGCGCGCCGGGGTAACGGTATCGCCGCCCTGCGGGCTGGGAATTTCGCCAGATTGAGTCGAGGTGGAAGACGCAGCCTCACCGTCACCGTTCTCAACATTCTCGTCATCCTTCAGCCCCTTGCGGAAGCTGGTGATGCCGCGCGCGAAATCGCCCATGATGGCGGAAATCTTGCCGCGCCCGCCAAACAGGATCAGCACGATGACCAGAACGATCAGAATCTGCCAAATACCCGGTGCCATGTTCTTCTCCGCCTAAGTGTTACGTGTGACGCTTAATCCATTGCGCCGCGCGCGTCCAACGCGACGATCACGCCAACACACTGAAATCAGTCGCCCTCGTCCTCATCGTCGAGATAATCGACATGAAAGAGGTGGCCGTCCGCATCAGGGTCCAGCGGGTCTTCTTCCTCGCCCTCCCCGCCGCGCGCCGGATCGGGAATGGAAAAGCCGGGCGGCAGACGTGAATCCAGCAGACCAGCCGCTTTCAGGTCCGATACGCCGGGAAGGTCGCCGATCGATGCCAGACCAAAATAATCAAGGAAAGCTTCCGTCGTGCCATAGGTCACCGGACGCCCCGGTGTCCGGCGCCGCCCGCGTGGACGTATCCAGCGCAATTCGAAAAGCAGGTCGAGCGTCCCCTTGGACACGGCAACCCCGCGGATTTCTTCGATCTCGGCCCGTGTCACGGGTTGGTGATACGCAATGATCGAGAGCGTTTCGAGCGCCGCATCCGACAGGCGGCGCGGCTCCTCGCGTATCTCGGCCAGCAGGCCCGCCAGATCGGGCGCGGTCTCAAATCGCCAGCGCCCACCGACTTCTGCCAGTCGCACACCGCGATCCTCATATTCGCCAGCGAGCGTGTTCAGCAACGCTTCGATATCGCTCTCCGCCGGCAATCGCGATTGCAGCGTTTCGATATCCAGCGGTTCAGAGGCAGCGAACAGCAACGCTTCCAGACGGCGCAGGCGCTGGCGCTCACCATCAACAGCCAGCGTCGGCCGGTTTTCGGCACTGCCGGTCTCCGTCACACCCTGATGCTCGGTGCGGGCCCGCAGTTTTGCGATCGCTTCGGTAATGGGATCGGGCGTGTCAGTCATGTCCGCGTTTTTTCATCACGGCCGCGCACACGCAAGGGGCCAAAGGCCTCGTCCTGACGCAATTCGGCGCGGCCTTCCTTGGTCACTTCCAGTGCTGCCAGGGTGGAGCTCGCCAGAACAGACCGGCGCGGCGGGGGATCCTCGCCCAGTTCCAGCCCCTCGGGCAGGATATCTTCCAGATTGCGCCAGTCGCGAATTTCCGGAAGCAGGGTTTCCAGGCGCGCGCGCGCCGTTTCCAGTCCATAGACCTTGGGAAGGTTGGGCGTGTAGTCGGTCCGCATCCGGGCCTGGCGGCGAGTCGCATAGGCGCGCAGCAAATCGTGCAAATCGGCTTCGTACTTGGCCGCCCGCAGTGTGCGAACGCCTTCCGGTGCACCACGCGGAAAAAGCTCGCGGCGGAACAAATTGCGCTGGAACAGTGCCTCGGATGTCAGCCGCATCGCTTCCAGGCGGCGCAGGCGGAAAGCCAGCGACGCCGCCAGCGCTTCGGGTTCCGGCTCGTCATCCTTCAAAGGCTTGGGCAGCAGCAAGCGCGATTTGAGATAGGCCAGCCAGCTTGCCATCACGAGATATTCGGCCGCCAGGTCCAGCCGTTTGCGGCGCGCATCTTCGACGAATTGAAGATATTGCTCGGCCAGCTCCAGGATGGAGATTTTCGCCAGATCGACTTTTTTCTTGCGCGCCAGCGCCAGCAACAAATGAAGCGGGCCTTCATACCCGTCCACATCAACGATCAGCGCGTCGGCTTCGGCGTCTTCTGCGGCCTCGAAGGGCAGGTCCTCTTCGAAGTCGTCGCTCATCCCGGCTGGCCGTTCAGCAAGTCATCAAGACGGGCCAGGCCCGCCTTGTAATCAAGAGCCTCTGGTGTTTGCCGCACAGCCTCGGCGGCTTTTGCACGCCGCAAGGCATCGCCTGTCAGTGTCGGCATCACATTGGCCAGCGCGACCATTTCCTTGCGCTTGCCATTGCAGTGCAACGCCATGTCACATCCGGCCTCGAATGCCCGATTGGCACGCTGTTCGAATTTGCCCGACAAGGCTTGCATGGACAGGTCATCGGTCATCACGAGACCATCATACCCCATCCAGCCGCGAATGACGCTGGAGATGACTTCCGACGACAGGGTCGCGGGATCATCCGGGTCGATCGCCTCGTAGACAACATGCGCCGTCATGGCCATGGGCGCGGCCTTGAGCGCCCTGAATGGCGCAAAATCCGTGGCCTCCAGCTCTTCGCGCGATGTCGTAACCCGGGGCAGTGCGAAATGACTGTCCGCGTCGGCGCGTCCGTGGCCGGGTATGTGCTTGATAACCGAGGCGACACCGCCGGCGTGAAGGCCCTCAATCGCCGCGCCGCCGAGCGCCGCGATCACCGCCGGGTCATCGCCATAGGCGCGGTCGCCAATCACCTTGTCGGCTTCTGGAATGCGCATATCGAGACAGGGCGCACAATCGGCATCAATCCCGGACGCCATCAATTCATGCGCCAGCAGCCGATGGTTCAGCCGCGTCGCTTCCAGACCCGCGTCCGGGTCGCGCGCATAGAGCGCACCAAAATCAGCGGCTGGCGGCGCATCGCGCCAGTGCGGCGCACGCAGACGCTGAACCCGGCCGCCTTCCTGGTCGATGAAGATCGGCGCGTCGCGGCCAACAGCATCCCGCAGGGCCACACATAGCTTGGACAGTTGTTTGCGGCGATCCACATTGCGCTTGAAAAGGATGAAGCCCCACGGCTCCGCATCGCGGAAAAACGCCTTTTCGTCCGGTGTCAGTTCAGGACCGGACAGGCCGTAGATCGCGGCAGAGACACTCATCGGCGCGCGACGAAACAATCCTGCCCGCGACCTTGCAAGCTGGAACAATAGGCCGACGCCTCTTCGCGGGTCGAGAACGCCGCGATGCGCAGACGGTGATAGGTGCCCCGCCCTTCGATTTCGGCCGATTGAATATCCGGGCTGACGCCGGTCGCAACGCCGGAATGCCGCGTAATGAAATTCACCCAGGCTTCTTCGGCTTCGCCTTCGCTGCGGAACGACCCGATCTGGACCATCCAGTCGCCTGATGGCGTCGCGGCGATAGACGCCGTGCGCACCGGCTCGGGTTCAGGCTGGCTGACCGGTGGATCAGGATCCGGGGTCGGCGCAGTGATGACGGGCTGCTGGACAGGCGTGTCCACCGGCGTGTCGACAGGCGGATCCAGTCGCACAGGCGGCTCGTCATCAACGACCCTGCGGTCTCCGGTATCATTCGGGTCAATGGTTTCAACCTGGAGCGCAGGACGCCCCCCATCGCTCAACGGTTCTTCCGGGCCGGGGCGCGGCGTTGCATCATCCGGCGTCTCGGTATCGCCGTCGATCAGGTCATAGGCGCTGATATCCAGATCGCGGGTTTCGACACCGCCCGGATCGGCCGGGCGCTCGCGATAAGGTTCCGCGTCGGCCAGAATTCGGGGCGCGGCATCCCGTCCGCCTTCACGAATACCCTGGCGATAGGCGCTCCACACCACGCCAACGAACAACACGAAGACGGCCGCCGCGGCTGTCAGCAGCAACGGGCCGCGCCGCGAGTCATCGCGCGCGTCAAATGTGTCGTCTTCGTCGACTGGCGGGACATAGGCCCCTCGGCGTTGATCCGGGTCTCGGTCCGTCATGGTGATGCGTGGTCCTGTCGCTGGCCGCGAATCGCGGCGCGTTCGCTAACGATAACACTCATTGAAGTCTGACACGGTCTCTCAGAAATAGCCCTGCACTGTAAACAGGCGGCGATGTTCCTCAAGAGCGTAGCGGTCAGTCATCCCCGCAATGTAGTCGCAAACCAGCCGCGCCAATTCCTGCGATCCTGGCGCGCCGGCCTTTTTGCGGTAGCCGGTCGGCAGAAGTCCGGGGTCTTCAAGAAACAGCGCAAAGAGTTCACGTACCACCCGTTCGGCCTGCGCCATCATCCGGTTGACCTTGTAGTGGCGGTACATGTTGTCAAACAAATGGCGACGAAGCGCCGCCAGGGCGCTGACCATGTCTTCAGAAAAGGCGACCATTTCGTGGTCGGCCAGACGCACCGCTTCCGCACTGTCGGGCCTTGCCGCATCAAGGCGTCCGCGGGTTTCTTTCAGGACATCATCGACCATCAGTCCAATGAGGTCGCGCACCGCCTCCAGAATGAGGATGGACTCCGCCGTCTCCGGAAAGCGCGCGCGGCAGTCCTTGAGGACGCCGCCGACCAGCGGCAACTCCGCCAGCGCGTCTATGTCGAGCAGACCGGCCCGCAGCCCGTCATCAATGTCGTGATTATTATAGGCAATATCATCGGCCAGCGCCGCGATCTGGGCTTCAATGCCGGAGAAGGTCGAAAGTTCGAGGCCTTCCCAGTCGTCATAGGCCTTGATCGCCCAGTTCAGCTGGCCCGCGCCGCTCGCCGGGGTGATCAGCGGGCCATTGTGTTTGACGACTCCCTCCAGCGTTTCCCACGTCAGGTTGAGACCGTGGAAGGACGCATAACGCGTTTCAATCTCGGTGATGACGCGTAGCGTATGGGCATTGTGATCAAAACCGCCGAATAGCGTCATGCATTCGGACAGCGCCCGCTCGCCTGCATGACCAAAGGGGGGATGCCCCAGATCATGGGCCAGCGCGAGCGCCTCGGCGAGGTCCTCGTCGACATGCAGGATGCGCGCAATCGTGCGCGCGATCTGCGACACTTCCAGCGAGTGGGTGAGCCGGGTGCGGTAGTGGTCGCCCTCATGTGCCACGAAGACCTGCGTCTTTTCCTTCAGCCGCCGGAATGCCGTGGCATGGATGATCCGGTCGCGATCACGCTGAAAGGCATTGCGGTTTGCACTTTCGTTTTGCGCGTGACGACGCCCGCGTGTACGGGACGGGTGATTGGCGTAGGGCGCACGATTTCGGTCTGTCGCACCGATACTCATGTCAGGGGTCTTTTCGAAAAGGTCATGGGCGTCCATATAAGAGCTTGAACCCGTTATACGGAAAGCAACCGGCATGAGCGAGACGTCAATCGTCGTCACCCACAATGCGGCCAAACAGATCAACGCGATCCTCGCCAAGGACGCGTCGGCTAGGCTGCTGCGTGTATCCGTCATTGGTGGCGGCTGTTCGGGCTTTTCCTACAAGTTCGATCTGGAAACGCAGACCACCGACGACGACACGATCATCGAAGTCGATGGCGCTCAGGTCGCGGTCGACTCCGCGTCCGTGCCCTTTCTCGAAGGATCAAAAATCGACTATGTCGATGAACTCCTCGGGGCGGCCTTCAAGATCGATAACCCCAATGCCGTTGCGGCTTGCGGCTGTGGCGTCAGCTTCACGATCTGATGGAGGTCGGTGAGGCCCTTCGCGGTCGCATCTCGACGCGCGCCTTTCTGGATACGCCCGTCGATGAGGCAACCGTCCGCGCCATTCTGGCGGATGCGGGCCGTGCCCCTTCGGGTGGCAATCTCCAGCCCTGGTTCGTCAATGTGGTGACGGGCGATGCCCGTCAGCGCGTGATTGATGCGGTACAGGCCAAAATTGCCGCTGACCCGTTTGGCGATGAGCACCCCTTCCCGGTCTATCCGGAAAAGCTCTGGGAGCCCTATCGCACGCGTCGCTACGCGCTGGGCGAGCAGATGTACGACGCGATCGGCATTGCGCGCGAGGACAAGGCGGGACGCTTCAATCAGGTGATGAAGAATCTCGAATTCTTCGGCGCGCCGGTCGGCCTGTTCTTTTCCATCGAGCGGGCCATGAACCCCAATCAATGGGCGCACCTGGGCATGTTCATGTTGGCCATTGCCCTGGCCGCCGAAGAGCGCGGCCTCGCCACCTGCATGCAGGAAGCCTGGACACGGTTTTCCGCCACCCTCGGCAAGACGCTGGACCTGCCGGAGAACCGCATCATCTATTGCGGCATGGCCCTGGGTCATGCGGACACCGACGCGTCGGTCAACCAGTGGCGCAGCGAACGTGCCAGCGTCGATGATTTTGCGAAGCTCGAAGGTTTTTCTTAACCATCACAGGAATTTAGCAGCAACCAATCCGGGCAGGACACGTTAGTATTCTGTCCCTGTGCACTTTGGGAGGAGATCAGCACACAGGGCAGGACGAAGGAGTGTCACCATGCCCTATCGCATTCTCGATCAGCTCAAAGGTGTCTTGGCCGGTCGCCACGACATGGATATCGGCCAGCTTCAACTGATCAATCTCGACCTTGTGCGCCTGGGGGCCGGCGACCGTTGGGACAAGCTGCGCACCAAGATTTTTGACGTCTCCATCCACTTCATCGAAAAACGAATTGGTGCCAACGACGTCTTGATACGCTGCGAAGAGGGTTTTCTTCTTCTATTCGGCGAGGACGATGCACAGGCCAACGAAGCGCGCACCCGGGAAATATCCGAAGCGCTCAACCTGTTCTTCCTCGGCGATGAAATTCTCAAACAGCTGCAGATCAAGTCGCTCGCCCGCCGTATGGACCTCGACAATCTGGCCTCCCTGATGAGCGCGGAGGGGATTACCCCCAAGGACAAGGTTGAGACCAGAACCCGCAGCACCGCAGAGGACGACACTGATCCTGTCGGCGAGGTCAGGACTGTTGGAGGCTATGATTTCGGCCGGGACAGCGAGCCGGTCTTCCTGCCGATATGGGACTCGCGGCGACAAGCTATCACGACACAATTTTGCACGCTGAAAACACTCGAATATGCGACCGGCGAGACGGTTTTCGGGCGCGACTTCCTGCGCGGCCACGATGATCCGCGAGACCATTTGGCCTATGACCTGACCGTCTGCGAAGCCGCAAGCAACGCGATGCGCGCTGCCGAAGCGCGGGGACGCCGTGTAGCGACCTGTATCCAGACCCATGTCAAAACCCTCACATCTCGGGACACCCGCGTTGCCTATTTCGAGGCACTCGCGGACATCCCCGAAGCCATGCGAGAATATCTCTTCGTTCGTGTCGACGGCATTCTTCCCGGCACACCGGTCAGTACACTCCAGGAGGTGTTTCAAAGCCTGCGCCCCTATTGTGGCCAGCGGGTTGCGAAACTGTCCTTCGGCGAAACGGACCTCTCCCGCTTTCGGGGCCTGGGGATTTTCATGTTCGGATGGAATTGCCCACCCTTGCCGGCGGACTACCGCCTGACCGGCAACCAGCAGGCGCGACTGACGCAATTCGCCAAGAGCGCGGCGCAGTTGGGCGCATCCGTCTATCTCAGCCGCCCACCGTCCGGCGCGGTCATCGACCAAGCCATCGAGAGCCGGGTGCGCTTTCTTGCCGGCCCCCGAGTCGCGCCCATGGTCACTACCGCGCTATCACCGGTCCGGATGGAAATCGCGGATATTCGGCGTCGCAACAATGCTCTGGTTCTGACCTGAACCGGTTGGCAGGCGTGGCGAATGGCGCGATAGGTGAGAGACATCTAGCCATCAGCCCGAGAGTGCCGCCATGTCCCTCACCATCGCCACCTGGAACGTCAATTCGGTCAAGGCGCGCCTGAACAATGTCACCGAGTGGCTGCGCGAGACCGGGCCGGACATTGTCTGCCTGCAGGAAATCAAGTGCGTCGACGAAAATTTCCCGCGCGAAGACATTGAAAGCCTTGGCTATAATGTCGAAACGCACGGGCAGAAATCCTACAATGGCGTCGCCCTGCTCTCGAAATTTCCCATTGAAGAGACGATTCGCGGCTTGCCCGGCGACGATGATGACGAACAGGCCCGCTATATCGAATGCGTCGTCTCCGCGCCGGACGGTCCGGTGCGTGTGGCCTCAATCTATTTGCCCAATGGCAATCCGGCACCCGGCCCCAAATACGATTACAAGCTGGCCTGGATGGAGCGCCTGCGCGCCCACGCCGCCGACCTCCTCAAATACGAGGAAAAACTGGTTCTGGCGGGCGATTACAACGTCATCCCGCGCGATTGCGATGTCCACGACCCCGCCGCCTGGGAAGGCGATGCGCTGACCTTGCCGCAGTCACGCGAGGCTTTTCGGTCCATCCTGTGGCTGGGCTATTCCAGCGCGTTTGAGCAGCTTGACGGGCGCGCCAACCAGTACACGTTCTGGGACTATCAGGCCGGTGCCTGGCCCAAGGATCACGGCCTGCGCATCGACCACCTTCTGTGTTCACCGCAAGCCGCTGACCTCCTTAAATCCATCGAGATTTGCAAATCGGTCCGCGGCAAGGAAAAGGCCTCCGATCACGTGCCGGTGGTGGCGACATTTGAAGATTAGCCGGTCCTGACCGCTACCGCGCGCTTCAGGCGCTCAATGCTCCAGAGCAAGCGGCTAAGCTGGCTGTGAAATTTCGCGATCACGCTCCGGTCGATCGCGGCGAGGGCCGCTGAATCATCGCGATACAGGCGCCCAATATCTGTCGTCATGCGGAGAACGAAGGGGGCATTTGTTGACGTAGGGGCCACACCCAACCAAACGCGGTTACGCGGAAACAGTGCGGCGATCTCCAAGGCTGCGTCGGTGATGTCATCAGAAAACTGGCCCTGTCCGGCCAAGGGTTCCGGCTGCCAGACCTGAAAAGTGCCGAGCAAATGCTGGCTCAGGCTCATATCCCGGACAAAGGGCTCGCCAAGAAACCTGTTTCGGGCATCGATCTGTAGACTCGAAAGCGGTGTCCGGCGCGGGACAAGCACGAATGGCTCGCTTTTGCAATCGGGCAGGTCCGCTTCGACCCCCTGGCCATAAAATTTTGTCCGCCAATGCTCTGCTATGCGCATGCCCCTTGGGCGCACCGTTTGGATCTGGACTTCCTGCACTTCGATTTCCTGGACAATAATCCCGTCTGGCGGCGGCCTTTCGTAACGCCTGCCATAAGTGACCTTCTCACCCTCGGGCAGCAAACCCATCAAGTCGAAGGGGGATTTGAGCGTGTCGCGGGACAGATCGCCACGAAACTCCAGGCCAAAGATGTCCAGGGCGGCGGACTGGACCCGCGATCCCGCATCGTCACTGATCCTGCCCAGCTCCCGGTGTGCAATTGTCGTCCCGATAGCGACCAGAATGACCCAGACGAGCGCGCG
>TARA_R110002073_G_scaffold7456_14_pt1 | contig 14213 bp, 11 predicted proteins | sample TARA_R110002073 | Tara Oceans TARA_R110002073 (sample SAMEA4397174) | marine metagenome | biome: Polar Biome; feature: [DCM] deep chlorophyll maximum layer (ENVO:01000326); material: water (ENVO:00002006), including particulate matter (ENVO:01000060) such as... | depth 40 m
TGCATCTGTCTATTTCACAATACAGGCCTCAACGGCGGACACATATTGCTTCGCCCGGTCGAATACTTCCGTTGCTGACATCCCCGGCCGATAGATGCCACCACCAATCCCAAAACCACAAGCACCCGCCTCGGTGAAAGCCGTTAGATCAGCTAATCCGATGTTTCCCACGGCAAATATTTTTATTCCCACCGGAATAACTGCATTGATGCTTTTTAAATAGCCGGCGCCAAGGTCTCCAGCTGGAAATAATTTCAGATGGGTTGCACCCGCTTTAATCGCGGTGAGGGCCTCGGTGATGGTTGCAACGCCGGGCATCACCAGCATGTCTCTCGCCAAAGCTGCCTCAACAATCTGCGTATCAATATGCGGAGAAACAATCAGTTTAGCGCCACACTCCGCCAACCGTGTAACCTCCTCCACCGTGGTCACAGTGCCAGCGCCACATATTGCCCTTTCGCCCTGCAGCTCAATTAACGCTGCAATGCTATCAAAGGGGGTCGGTGAATTAAGTGGGATCTCAATATATCGAATCCCAGCTTCATACAGGGCATTGGAAATCGGACCAACCTCCGACAACGTAATACCTCGCAGGATGGCAACAAGCGGCAGATCATTACTGTACATTTTTTTCTCTCCAAATCGCCCTGAGTCCTGCCGCTACCATTGCCTCGCCGCTCCAACTCACCACCTCAATATCCAACAGGTTGGCAGCGGCGATATACCGACCCACCAGTCCTTCAGTTCCAATCAGCTGAATTGGCCCAGTGATTTCCTGATCTTGCTGTTGCTCTCTAAATTCGGTCCCAATCAATAAACCCGACAGATAGCTCCGAGCAGCATCGGACTGATCACCCCCAGCAACCACATTAGCTCTGCCAGAAAAAAGGTTATGTAGTAACCCTTTGCCCTGCTGGGCTGCATAAACCCCCTGCATAAAGGATTGCTCCTGCCAGCGTTGCTCCCCCTGGACCAAAACACTATGTTGGCCCACCAATTGAAATAGCTCACCGGTTAATGCGGTTTCAATGCTGGTTATTTGATCACCCTCCAGGGTCACCCATTTGGAATGGGTACCAGGCAAGCACAGCCGAACAGCGTCACCCACTCTGCGATCGTCAGTGACGTGCCACCAACCACAGAGCTGTACTTCTTCTCCTCGCATGACATCCAGCCGTGCGCCATTAAAACGAAGACCCGGCACAAGGTAAGCTTCAAAGTCGGCGTTGAGCTTCACCAACTCCCGGCTAAAATCAGCAACCCTGGCCGGACAATCCAGATACGGAACCTCCTGCCAGCCCAATCTTGATCCGACCATACCGCACATCAGTATTGGTGCGGGGTCGAGCTTCGATATCTGGTTGATCAGATACGCCTGCAAATGGTGTTTACCAAGTTTCACCACCCCCTCACCGCTGGAGGTCTGATGCTGAATCTGACCCTGGGAGTCGAAGGACATTAGTCGGAAACTGGAACTTCCCCAGTCCACACCAATAAATTCACCGCTATGGTGGGTAGCATTACCCGTTGGATAGTTTGTTGTATGATCAGCCATCGACAGATTTCTCTAGAAGGGCTGTATTATGTCGCAAGCAAGGGCTGTAAAACCAGAATTCACCCCGGAACAGGTCCGGATCAGAAGAAAGCGAGATTGTGCCCTGGGCTATAGACTGCTAGCGGCGCAACGATGGGGCGATACCGGGGATGGCCATATTAGCGCCCGGGATCCAGAACGCACGGATTGCTTTTGGATGTTGCGCTACGGGGTTTCTTACCATGAGGTGAAAGTCTCAGATCTCGTGTTGGTCAATCCAAAGGGGGAATTAGTAGAGGGTGATGGTTTCGTAAACGAAGCGGGTTACTACATTCACTACCCCATCCTAAATTCTCGAGCCGACGCTGTTAGCGCAGTCCACGTCCATACCGGCTGGGGCACACCTTTCTCCGCAGAAGCTCGATTGTTTGATACGATCACCCAGGAATCGACCATCTTCTTCGAAGATCACGCACTGTTTGATGATGAAGAGGTTCAAGTGCAGAGTACGGATGCCGGACAACGAATAGCAGATGCCCTTGGAAAAACCCGGGCAATCATTCTTCGCAATCACGGCCTCCTCTCGGTGGGCGATAGTGTTGCCGAGGCGGTAGGTAGCTTTATCATTATGGAGCGAGTTGCAGAAAGTCATATGAAAGTTCGCAACGCAAAACCGATATCAGCGGAAGCAGCCCGATTTGCACAGCAAGATCTGGTGAAAGGCGGCGCTGGTCGCCGGGCTTTTGCCGCACTCGTTCAAAGACATATCGGAAATCCCGAAATTGTTAGTCAATAAAACCAACAAGGACACACTATGCGCCTGATCACACTAGTTATACTGGCAGCCTTATCTGTAAATAGTTACGGCAATCAGAACGAAACCGTTGTTAAGTACGAAACTCCCGGCGAAGTCAGCAGCGCGGATCATCTGCCTGCTGTACTCCAGACTGGACCCAACCACACCGTCAGCAGTACCGCAGAGAGTGATGGTTTTCAAAACACCTATACAATCTCATCAAAGTTCGGCGAGTTTGAAGCCACGGGTATTGCTGCCCTTAAAAGCCGCATTGCGGAAGTTGATGCGATGGCCTACCTCGAAGCGGTTTCCAAGGCTGATGTTTTTGTGAGCGCGCTGAAGGACGCTGGAGTCGAAACTGCCACCGCTATTGCTGGTGTATTTACTTCTCCGGTCAAAACAGTACAGGGTATTCCCGGTGGTGTTGAACGGGTTTTTGCCGGTGCTCGAAGAGGCTTTGGTTTGACCAAACGAATCTTTCAGAGCAAACCAGATTCAAACGAGATAGAACCTAAAGACTTCCGAGAAATGAACTACCTGGTCGGAAACAGCGAGCGTAACTGGGCATCAGAACTCAAGACCGATCCGTACACAACCAATATGAAACTTCGCGAGATGGTATCTAGCATGTCCGTTGTCGAGTTCATCGGTGGCTTACCCGTCGATATTGCCTTACCCATGGGTGCCGGACTGGCCGTTGGCGTTCTAGGAGACGAGACTGAAATTTATCGCCAGAGTGCACAATTGCTAGAAGCAAAAAATCGAGCCTGTCTCGACGAGCTAGGGGTTAAAAACGGCGACATTGATGCCTTTATTAACGCCAGCTATTTAACACCTACAACTCAAACAGCGGTATGTAATGCCCTCGCCCGACTCGAGGGCGTGGATAACCTGGAAAAACTGCCAGCCATGTTTGCCGGCAGCCAGTCCTTTGAGGCCTCAAACTTCTTACTGCACACGATTAATCTTCTAGCCTGGTACAACACGGATGTCAGCGACGTTGCAGCAATTACCGAAATTGTTACCGATGATGGCCTGCCCTACTCGTTGACTGACGAGGGCACTGTACTTGTAATGCTGCCGGCGGATAACCTGCTCTGGACCGACCTTGTTGAATCACGGATGAATGACATTAAGAGCAATGGGGAAAAATCTATCTGGATACTCGGTAACGCTTCTCCTACCGCAAGTGGAGAGCTGACTAAATCCGGCTGGAAGGTCAAGACAACCGAGAACACCGATCAACTTAAAACACTGTATCAGGCGGAAACCAAACGCCCTGAGTCTGAGTAATAGGTTTAGTGACATTTAGCGCCGGGTTTCCGGCGCTTACCTTCCAATCCGAACTAGCATCCACGAATCACGCTTGCGAGCTTTCGAATCCCGGTCTTAATTTGCGTGGGACTCAAAGACGCATACCCTAACAAAAGTTCTATCCATTCCGGTTGCTGTAAATAGTAGGGTGACGCTGGATAGATTCCCACATTCTGTTCAGCCGCTTTTTCGATCAACTCTGACATTTTGTCTCTGGGCATCCGCTTAAGCCGAAGCAATATATGAATACCCGCACTCGTCCCTACCACCTCCGCTTGATCTGCCAACGCTTTGGCTAATTCATCCAATAGAACGGCGCGTCGTCGCAGATGTTTTTTCCGAACCTTATGAACATGCCGCTCTAAATACCCGCCATTAATAAACTCCGTAAAGGCGAGCTGCTCCAGGGTAGAACAGTTTGTATCGGACAAAGATTTTAGTCTTTGGAAAGTCGACACCATACGCTTCGGCAGAACCATCCAGCCCAATCGAAGGGATGGAAATAGCACTTTTGATGCTGTCCCAACATAAATCACACAACCATTTTGATCGAGGGACTGCATAGACGGAATCGGGCGACTTTCGTAGCGGAACTCTCCGTCGTAGTCGTCTTCGACAATGACCGTTCGATGCTTCGCCGCCCATTCCAACAGCGACACTCTTCTTGCCAGGGATAATACGCTGCCGGCCGGAAATTGATGGCTCGGCGTCGTATAGGTTACCCGCGCATTGTTAACCTTTAACAGGGCATCTGTTTGCAGTCCTGATTCATCCACTGGTACCGCAAGCAGCTCTGCACCCGCCGCCCGGAGGCATCGTTCAAAGCCTCTATAATGCGGCTCCTCGATCACAGCGAGCGAACCAGGCTCTATAAATGCCCGGGTAACAAGCTCTATTGCTTCCTGGGTTCCCTGCACAATCATCACCTGGTCCGGGTCACACCGCACGCCCCTGGCCCGTTGCAGATATTGCGCGAGAGCCTCTCGCAATGTACTTAAGCCCCCCGTCGGCGCGTAACCCAATTGGCTTTCAGTTAGATTTCTTGCGGTCTTACCGATGATCCTGGCCCATTGTTCGATGGGCAAATCCACATAGCCAGGCTCCCCATATAAGAAGTCATACCTCAACCGCTGCCTCGGTTGCCTATGGACCAAATGATCCGGCACATTGTTCAGGCGCGTTGAAAACTCAGACCACCGGGGCGCAATCGCTTCATCTTTCGTTTGCACCATTTCTGTCGGTACATCTGCGACGTAGGTGCCGGAACCCGGGCGTGTTTCCGCATAACCCTCAGCGCAAAGCTGCTCAAAGGCAGCAACTACTGTGTTTCGAGACACAAACAATTCTAAGGCAAGTACCCGGGAAGGAGGCAGCCTCGAGCCAGCGACAAGCTGTCCTGTTGCGATATTCGAACGCAAGCCCCTAAATATCTGCTGCTGTAATGTGCCGATCCCATCAAGGCTCAGAGACATAGTTTATCCATTGATAATTGGTACTTCTTGTTTATGCTTTTTTGGATCTTTATTAGAACCAATGTAATCCGGCAAGATTACGCCAAATTCAACATAAACGGAAGATTCATGAGCACGTTGCAAAGAACTGACCTGACCACGGTGAAAAGAGCCCCGGACCGAGGAAACTACGATATTGAAAAAATTTACGCCATCTTAGATGCGACACCCCTGTGCCATGTTGGTTATACCGTTGAACAGCAGCCTATCGTGACCCCAACAATTCACTGGAGACTGGGAGATAAGATCTACTGGCATGGATCGAGAATTAGTCGAACGCTGGTTGCACCAGAACAGAAACCTGTTTGTATCACCGTCACTCATTTGGATGGTCTGGTATTAGCACGATCTGCGTTCCACCATTCAGCCAATTATCGATCGGTGATGGTTTTTGGTCAGCCGGAACCAGTGACGGACAGGGTAGAAAAAACCGAAGCCCTAAAAGTCTTGATTGACAAAATGATGCCAGGCCGATGGGACACACTTCGCCCGATGACAGAAAAGGAATTTTCCGCAACCGGAGTATTGTCACTCCCCTTAAATGAGGCGTCAGCAAAAATCAGAACCGGCGGACCGAAAGATCTGGAGAGCGACCTGGAATTTCCGGTCTGGGCAGGTGTTTTGCCTTTGACCACCCTCACAGGCTCACCACTACCTTGCAGCCACAACCAGCCTGATCAAATGGAACCCGCAAACCTGCGAGATTATTCTATCGGTTGAACGGGCGGCCAGCCCAATTGTTGTCGCTGTTGGTTCATATGCCCATAGACAGCTTCAACCAAAGCGACAAAATCTGGCCGAGAGCGCAGAATGTCATACCAGGGGTTGCCCAGGTCCGTCCAATCCAGGGCTTGATTGGCATAGGCTTCCTGCAACAATCTAACAGCTTCATCATGGTTACCGCCGAGCAATTCAAGACGTGCTAACAGTCGAAAGTAACCTGGCGGTTCACCCTGTTGAATAGCCAGTCGATGATAGCGCATGAGTTCCTCCTGCAGTCTTGCGGCCTCCTCGACACGTCCGAGTTCCGAGAGACAGTAGGCTGCAAAAAAGGCAAGGCTGAGCTCATTGCCAGGTAAACCCAGATAGATTTCACCCCGAATAGGCATGGTTTCTACCGATTGATAACCCACTGCATCAAGGCAGTCATCAAAACGTCCGGTGCGGATTTCGCTCCGCGCAAGGAGAAACTTTGAAAAGCGATTATGGTAGCCGTCAGGAATTTTCTTAAGTAGTTGATAGGCAACCTCGGGATATTCTAGCGCTTGGAAATACACTCGACCCGCAAACGCATTGGTTTCACTTATAGTTTTTTGCGCCATATCTATATTTTTCAGCTTATAGTAGTAACGGCGAGCCAGCTCCATTCTTAAATGAATACCCGCAAAACCGGACTCTTCCAAATTTAGATATTCCGTCGCCTTTACGATCCCATCCGCTTCTCGGCCTAAACGAAAATCGATGAGCGCGTCAGCGAGTAGCGCTTGATCTGGCCTGACACTTTGCCGGACGCCAGAAAAATTCCCCTGGCCCAAATAGTAAATAACAAGGCGGTATTGAATAACTGGATGGCGACTATCCAGTGCATAGGCGACTTCTAATTCTTTAAGTGCTCCAGCAAAATTGCCGCTTGAGGCCAAGATTTCCGAGATCATAAAATGGGCGTAGGCATTGTTTGGGTCCGTGGCAATTGCTCGATGAAAACTGGACAAAGCTTCCATCTGGTTGGCCTCGTTCAAATATAAAAAACCCTCAGTTGCATAGGCCGAAGACAACTCTGGTTCAAGTTCAAACGCGCGTGCAAGCATTTGCTTCGCTTCTTCTTTTGCCTCGATAAATGGCACGTCGCCATATTGCAGATCAGACAATAATAAAACCGTACGAGCCAGATCCGCCCAGGCCGGGCCATATTCAGGGTCTAGTGCAAGCGCTTCGGTGAACTGAGACTTTGCCAGCAACAAACTTTGTTCGGTGCGCTCTCGCATATTATCGCGGGCAATCAAATAGAGGTTATAACTGCCAAGCGCCACCGATCCCTCATTAACCGCGGACTTATCGATCAGATGCAGCCGCACTGAATTTAAGATCAACGCGGCAACATCATCCTGCAACGCCAGCACATCGGTAAAGGGTCGATCGTAACTTTCAGACCAGAGCTGGTATCCATCTTCAACCAGGAGTAACTGGACATTGATTCGCGCGATGTCGTCAATGATGCGCACACTGCCTTCAAGCACAGTATCAACCTTTAGCTTTTTGCCAATGGCACTCACATCGGAATATTGATTCTTGAAAGCAAACGACGACGTCGCTGCCGCCACACGTATTGCATGAATTTTGGACAAGCCGTTTACCAGGTCAAGGGCAATGCCATCTGAAATCTGATCAAAGACCGGGTCTTGATTCAGATTTTGAAACGGCAACACTGCGATCGAACGAAGTCTGGATTCAGGTAATACAGGTGATTGGCTCCGGTCATCGTCGAAACCATTAACAACACCATCGACCATATCTGGAACTATGTCAGGAACAATGCCAGGAACAATGTAGGTCAGGGCACCACCACCAATCAAAATGATGGCCGCCAGCATGAGCCAATAGCGGAAACGACTAGACACCGGTGATCCAGTCTGAATCGGCAGCGGCGCCATTCCAACATATTCCGCAAGACTCACATTCAGTTTGTGCGAATACTCATCCATTGAGAGATCGTATCGATTGATTGCTTGCCGGGTTGATATGGTTAAACGTAAACCGCCGGGTAATTCAGTGGGCTTAAGATAAACGGTGAGGATCGGCGTCAACTCGTCCGAGGCAAAGTTGACCTCATTCCGACAATTTTCTGAGGCAACGGATTCTGGTGTGACAAAGTACAACAACACGCTGGCCCTGGAAATCGCCGTGGCGATTTCATCACGCCACTCTCTGCCAGCTTCGATACCCTCGTCGTACCAGATATTAAATCCCTGGGATTTAAGCCAGGCAATTTCCTTGAACACCGCAGCTGAATCCCGATGGGAATAGCTGATGAACACAAAAGGGTCATCACCCTTGTAGGCAGGAAAGGGGCGTTTCATATTACTTACACAAGTGCTTACACTAGATTACGGATTGCATGGCGCCAAAGTCCTGAGTATACCGAATCAGCTAGCCTCGGACCTTAGCTTTTCCCGGACGTCCATTAATACCCGACCAAATTGATTTTCACCCCGACGATCTCTACCACAACCCCAGAAATAGTCATATTGGTCATTCTCTATTAATAGGACGTCGCCGGTACCGAGCAGTCGTGCATTCGCTGCTTCATGGGTCTTACACCGGGTATAGATTGCTCGGGTCAGATATACAGTTCGGAGCGTTTTCCAATCCTTACGGCGACGCTTAAACCAACGACCGCTTTGCTCCTGGTGAGCAAGCTTTGGCGTCGCTAGTAGTCGGATTCGCTCCTGCTCGGGGCTGGACTCAAATTGCATGGCTTGAAAGTAGTGCTCTACCGTTGGCCAGTGGATTTCTTCCAAGTCAAAGCCGAGGGAGACAAAGCTTCCCAGGAGTTCATCTTCATCGAACCTGGAAAAATATACTGCGCCGTCAGCTTCTGGACCAAAAAGACCGCTCATAGACGAGCCAGCCGTTGATCACAGAGTTTTAGTTCAGCACGTCGGGCATTTTCAGCACGAAGCCCCTTCCCCATCAAGATCAGCAACAGGAACGCCATTTCACATTTCCCTCCTTCCGATCCATACCGTCATCGCTTCACCACAAAGCTGATGATCTTTAGTATGAATGGCAGATCCAGCAAAGTGCTTCTTACCTTCTACTCGAACTGTCCAGGCGGTGACCAACAGATCTTCACCGGCAACGGGTCTGGCATGAATACGGCCGGTCATTCGTCCCAACAGGCCAGTTTTGATCCCAGCACTCATAAATGCAAATTGGCCAGGACAATCCATCGCGGTCCATAAATACTCTGCCCGCAGTTTCCCATCTTCTGCTGCCCATTCCTGTTTTGTCCGCCAGATTGCGGCGACTCGACCCTCATCAAGCGGCGCTGCAAATACCTGAAGACCATCTTCGTGATCAGCTCCACAACAAAAGCAGATCGGATGAAAACCGCGTACTTTCAAGGTCTGCTGAGAGGATTGCGGATGAATATTTTCGGCAAAGGAGTAGGACAAAGGTTCCGCGCCTCGAACCAAATCCCAATCGACTGGCTCCGGTATATCAAGGGAAAGTTCAGCGGCCCGCACCTCGGCAATCAAAGTTTCCCCATCAACAACTCTAGCAACATCATTATCCGGAGGTACTGCGGTTAATAGATGATCGAGCGGAATAGGTGCCCGTAAGGTCACCTCGGTAGCTGTTGTGTCCTTAATCAGTCGGGCAAAGATTCCACTAACATAGCCGCCATTTCCTGAACTCGGCGGTCCACGGAATTTGTTTTCAATAATCACTGAATATATAACTGTATGGTTGGGCACTAAAGGCTAACACAAACTAACTGCGTTTTAGCCGCGACCTCGATCCTCAAGCGATCGAAGTACATTCGGATACTCGTCTCTCAAACGCAGCACCGCTTGCTTCACCACCTCTAGATTCTGTTGCTCAGCGGCAGATTCTATTTGCTGACAAAGTTTCTGCATTTTTTCAGCGCCAATTGATGCTGAGGTGCCCTTTAGGGCATGTCCTAGTTGGCGAGCGGTTTCCAACTCGTCCTCCTGTAACGCGGTCGACAGGCTACGTAACTTACCTGGCGTATCTTCGATATACATATCAACCATCTTAAAAAATATTCTCTCGTTATCACCCATCCGCTTCAATGCAGCTTCTGCGTCGAGGTCCGGTGCAGAGTCAATTTCATCCAACGTCAGCATTGGAGCATTTGCTATCGGCGATTCGGTTTTAAAACCCCCTGAGGTCTGCAACCAATGAAGCGCTTTTTTCTTAAACTCTAGAGTGTCAATCGGTTTACAAATATAGTCATTCATCCCAGCAACCATGCAAGCGTCCCGGTCACCTGCCATCGCACCTGCTGTCATGGCGATAATGGGCACCTGCAAATTGTGCTCTCCAGCTGCCCCTTCGCGAATCTTGTTCGCCGCCATAAACCCATCCATCTCTGGCATCTGGCAGTCCATTAACACCAGGTCTACAGCGCACTCTTCAAGGAAGGAAATTGCCTTCAAACCATTTTCCGCTTGATCTATCTGCATGTTGTAATCTAACAGCAAACCTACAACCACCTCGCGATTTATCATCACGTCATCAACGATGAGAACACGGCTGCCGGAAAATGCCGATAATTGCTGGTCAAGCTTCTGCTCTAGTAACTCATCGGCAGCAGCGCCGTCCATTTCATCTGTATTTTTATGCCCGTAGAACCTTTCAAGCATCAAACCATATTCCACCGGTGATACCGGCTTAATCAATTTCATGGCTGATGAGGCGCTCAGACTATCCAGATCGTTGTTATTTCCGTCGCCACTCTGGGGAGTCAGCAACGCCACCTTAAGCCAGGTTAACGCGCTGGTATCGAACACCTCAGCCTTCAATTTTTGATTTTTCACCAGGGGAAAGGCCTCCTGATCAATGATCAGTATATCGAGGGTTTTACGCGACAGTCGGGCGAATACCTCTTCAAGGTTACTCGTGGTATCAACGTGGGCTTTCCATCCCCTTAACAGTTTTCTTGTCGAGGCCAACAAATTTAAGTTTTTGCCCAGCACCAGAACTCGCTTAGCAACAATAAGCGGCTTGTGTTGTTCCAACACGGGTACCGTATCGCCGGCCGGTAATCGAACAGTAACAAGAAATGTTGAGCCTTTGCCTTCTTCACTTTCCACGGTGATTGTGCCGTTCATTTGCTCAACCAGCAGCTTCGTGATCGACAGGCCTAAGCCGGTTCCGCCGTACTTTCGTGTGGTGCTCGAATCTACTTGATTGAATGGGTCAAACAAACTTTCCGCTTTATTTTGAGGAATTCCGTCACCAGTGTCACTCACCGCAAGGGTAACATTGACCTCCCCTTCTGTTGTCATGAAGGTCCTGGCGGTCACCAGAATTTCTCCCCGCTGGGTAAACTTGATTGCGTTTCCCATTAGATTGGTGATGACCTGCTTGAACCGATGGGGGTCTCCCATTACACAGGACCGTTCAACTCCAGCCAGATCCAGCAACACCTCCAGACCTTTCTGTTGCGCCTTTAGTGCTAACGATGAAACCTGGGTACTCAACACATCAAGCAGATCAAACTCGACGGATTCCATATCCAACTTTCCTGCCTCCACTTTGGATAAGTCGAGAATGTCATTAATCAGTGAGGAAAGGGATTCGACGGAGTCCTCGGCCATGGTCAAATAGCGTTTTTGATCATCAAGTAACGGGCCACGCTTAATGAGATTCAACATGCCAAAGATGCCATTCATAGGCGTGCGTATCTCGTGACTCATATTGGCAAGAAATACGCTTTTCATTTCACTTGCCTGAAGCGCTTCGTTACGAGCAACCTCTAGATCTGCGGTCCGCTCTTCTACCTGGGATTCGAGGGACGCATTAAGTCGTTGAATTTCTTCTGCGACACGTTTCTCTTGGCTAATATCACGAAACATTAAGGTAATTCCCGTACCTTTCCTCGTAGACTCGATGGGCGACAACGAAACAGCAAGGTCAACTTTTTCTCCTGTTTGCCCAGCAAGTCTAATTTCAATGGATTGATGCTGTTGAGAATCCTGGATGGAACGCAGTGTTGCTTCGTTTAACACAGAGTCATCCTCAAACTCTAAAACCGACAACAAAGGTTTACCGATTGTCTGTCTCTCATCATGGTGAAGCAGTCTGTTTGCAGCGCCATTCCAGCTTGTGATTTTCAACCGTGGGTTAACGCTCACAATGGCATCTTGAGAGCCGTTAATAATCGCTTTAAATTTGGCCTCCGTAACACTATGAATAAACCGTTTTGTCATTTGCCGCTGATAGAACACAATGATTGAAATCACGATAAGCACCAGTAGACCAACCGAAATCAAAATTACAAACATCCGTTGGGAAATGGTCGCTTCGACCTCAGAGATTGGTATAGCAGCAATGACCTCTAAGTAACGTCCTTCATCGGGCCGGGACAACCATACTTTCCTATCTGAAAAATACAGCGACCGCCCCATTGAATATCCGTCTTTTAATCTTTTGCTTGTCACCGCGCCGTCCGTCTTAAAGCTGTTAGAAGCAGTTTTGGCGACGCCTCGCTGCAACATAAATTCTTCCGAAGATTCAGGATGAAGGATAAATTCACGCTCATGGTTAATAATGAAAAGAGACAACTTATCGTGTACTCGGCTGCGCACCTTCTCTAGTAAATAGTGACCATCAAAGTTAACAACCAACATACCAAACATGGCGCCAGTTTCATCAAATAGCGCAGTACTGGCACGATAGGTTGGCACATAGGGAAAAGCGATGCGTCCGTACTCGCGATTAAGATCTATCGGCGATACGTAAACCTCATCTTCATTTAACTTTAGTGTCTCCTGAAAATAGGCTTCATCCGCCTTGCTCTGCAACAGCTGTTCAGTAGCAATTCGAACATTGCCTCGCTCGCGACTTACCCGAAGCAGTTCATGACCGTTGTTAGCCAGTCCTATATAGCGGATCTGCAATACTTCGGGATTGTTCTCAATAAAGGCTGCGGAAATTTTCTGTAATCTTTCCACCCAGACGGGAAAGGGCGTTTGGTCGAGGGGATCAATGCCATGATTTCGTGCGGCGCGAACAATTCCGTTTACAGGAGGCGTCCCGTTGAGAAAGCGAGTTTGTCTCACGCTCGCATCAATTGCATTATTTAGCACCGAAGTTGTTCGAGACAGCTGAACTTCAATCTCTTCCTGTGTCTCCATCATCACGCTAGCGCGATCATATCGATCCAGGTATAGATAAGTGCCACCGACAATGACTAACAGCAGCCCGGCAATCAACGTCAGAAAACTTCGATTTGATTGCTGCTTATCGGGCTCGGTCTTCATCTGAATACGCTAAAGAATAATTCGTTTCTACAGTCTAGTAGATGTTGCGTATTTAGATGGATGAACAACGACCAGGGTAACCGGCGTCAAACCTTCAACCTATAGTGAGTTTGTATTCGCCACTTTTCCGACGCCAGGCACCACTCAGTTTAGAGTTCCTGAGCGCTCAGACGGTGAATCAGTATTGCCGCACGCTGGATCAGCATCGGCAAGGTGCTCAGGTCGATGTTCTCCTCCGGTGTGTGTGCGCCCTTGCCCTCTGCGCCGATTCCATCAATGCCATCGACAAATGGTGCAACAAAAGAAATGTCAGCAGCACCACGTTTACCGGGATCGTAAGCAACAACCTCGCCGAAACCGAGGTCAGCACTCACATCACTGAGCAGATTTAGTATTGCCTGATTACCTTCAGTAGGTGACATGGCGGGGTAGCCGTCTGTGAAGGATATCCGCGCGCTAGTCTGGTTGTGGTTTCCTGACTCGGCAACCCGTTTCATCGCGGCACGGGCGCTCGCTTCCTGGTCAGCGGAGATCGTACGTAAACCACCATGGACAATGACCCTTTGTGCGACCACATTGGTTTTGCCAAAAGTAGAACCCCGATTCTGAACCGGGTCGTATTGCACATCCGTACCACCTACGATCACCCCAGGGTTAAACGTCAAATATTGTTCACCTTTGACCTCTTCAAAAAAACCATTGAGAATTCTCGCCGCTTCAAATATCGCACCACTGCCCGTTTCTTCACTGAAGATAGAGGACGAATGCGCCCGCTTACCCGTGACCTCAAGCATCCAGCCGCTCGAACCCCGACGGGCAATTGTCGCCGCACCCAGACTTGTCGCAATTTCAAAGCCCAGGGCAACATCACATCGCTGGGCAGCGGAGACCAGGTGGTGACGACTGATAGATTTTGGACTTCCAGACTTTTCCTCATCGCCGATTAAGGCAACAATAATATTCTTGTCCGCAAGCGCTCCTGCCGCCTTTAGTGCCTTTAGGGCATACAAAATTACAACGTCCCCGCCCTTCATATCGTTGACACC
>TARA_R110002073_G_scaffold133122_8_pt1 | contig 14210 bp, 6 predicted proteins | sample TARA_R110002073 | Tara Oceans TARA_R110002073 (sample SAMEA4397174) | marine metagenome | biome: Polar Biome; feature: [DCM] deep chlorophyll maximum layer (ENVO:01000326); material: water (ENVO:00002006), including particulate matter (ENVO:01000060) such as... | depth 40 m
TGCGGGCCGCCCCTTCAGCGGCCGTCCTCCGTTCATCGCATGGATCGATTGCCCATGGTTGTTGACGCCGGTATGCATTGACCGGATCACCAACGCGTCGTCGGTGATCGTGGAGAAGTGCGGCAGCAGCTCAGAGACATCGGTGCCATGCTCACCGTACTTTTTGAATTTCCAGGGCGAGCCAAAAATTTTCGAGCTCGCCTGAGCCGCGTTGTCGTACTTGATTTTGCCCGGGAACTTTTGCAGGTGCATCTTGTTGAGTAGCGGTTTCGGGTCAAGCAGATCGATCTGGCTCGGCCCGCCCTGCATGAACATCGAAATCATCGCCGTGGCGCGAGGTGCAATCGGCGGCGTCTTGGGCTTCAAATCAAATCCATGCGTTCCCATTTGCGGTTTCTTAGGCTCGGCACTCGCGTGTTCGGCCATCATGCACGCCAGAGCGAGTGGGCCGCCGCGCATCATCGAGGATGCCAGGAAGTGTCGCCGAGTCGAACGTCTTTGCGAGTCGTATGAGGTCATGGCATTTCGATGAATGTGGGAAATCGGTTAGCGAATTGTGCTCAATTTGCGTCGCGGAAGTCGTCAAGACTTTCGAGAAGTGCTAAGGACGTTCGGAACAATAAATGGCGGGCGGTAGTGGACGAAGCTACGAGTCCTGCAGCTTCACTGAGCCAAAAAGGACTCTCGTTGCCTCGTCCACTACGGAAGACGCCGCCAGTTATTCTTCCGACGGTCCTAATCGACGTATAAAAACTCGTTGGTACTAAACATGGCTTGGCAGGCACTCGCCAGCGCCAATCGGTGGGCGGCGGCAGCAGTCAGTTTTGAGTTGCGAGCTCGAAACGCGGCAGTTTGCTTCTCGACGAATTCCATCATCTCGACCAGGACGGTATTTTCGATCGAGTTGCCGAAGCATTGTTTCCAAGCTTGCGATATCTGCTGCGCTGGATCGTCGTCCGCGCGAATCATTTGATCGGCGAGTCGCTCGGCATGGTCAATCGCAAATTGGCTGTTCATCATCAGCAGCGATTGAGGGGCGACATTCGAAAAATTACGTTCGGTGCAGTTAGGGGACACGGTCGCAATGTCGAATGTTTCCAAGACCGCCAAGGGACGGCTGCGGCGGACTTGAACATAGACACTTCGTCGTGACACTCCCTCGAAATCGTTGTCTTCACCCGTCGGTTTGCGTTCGCCGTCAAGCTTTTCTTTGCCCAGCACGATTTGCCCTACCGCGTCCTCTTTGACGGGCACCGGAGGACCATGCATCTCGCTTGTCATGACGCCGGTTGCGGCAATCATCGCGTCGCGGATCGCTTCGGACTCCAGGCGGCGAATTGACATTCTCGCATACAGCCGATTGTCGGGATCGACGCGGTCAAGCAATTCGGTGCGATGCGATGCTTGGGTGTAGGTGGTCGATAACATGATCATGCGGTGCATCCGTTTCAATTTCCAACCACCACGCATCAATTCATCCGCGAGCCAGTCGAGTAATTCCGGATGCGTCGGTTCCGAGCCCAGGCGTCCGAAATCGCCAGCCGAATCGACGATCCCCCGACCAAAATGGTGTAGCCACATACGATTGATTAGGACCCGAGCCAACAGCGGATGTTTGCCGCTGGTCAGATGCCGTGCGTAGGCGAGTCGTCGTCCTGTGGTCGAACGATCCGGATCATTGGCTTCGATCTGCACCGGCGTAAACGATTGCAGAACTGTCAGTTCACCGGGGCCGACGGTTTGACCTAGCTGGTTGTGATCGCCACGAATGAATAGGTGGGACTCGGGTGTATGATTGACGGGTTCGGTCAACACACGCAAAAAGTTTTCTTTGGGAGCGGTGCTGCGGATTTCGGCGATTTCACTCTGCAGGTCGGCGAGTTCTTTTTTCGAATCGAGTTTTCGACAAATCGCCGCAGCTTCGCGATACCGCTGGATTTCGGCAAAGCCCGTGGGATGATGCTGTTCGAGCGATATCGCAGTGACAACAACGTCGGGGGACTCGGCCGCGATTTTTTTCTGTGCTTCGGCGATGTAACGGGCTTCGCGTTCGGCCGCCGCTTTTTCGATATCATTGGCTCGGCGCGCTCGCTGTTGCGAGTACAGGTACAGTGATCCAGCCGAGATGCTGGCGACGCTTGGGTACTCGGCCAGCAACGCGACTTGCTCTGCGGTCCGCTTCGCTTTCTCGGTTTGGTAGGCCGCTTTTAACGGCTCTCGTTTTTCATCGGGAACGACCAGCAGTTCTTCGTACAGCGTTCGATCGAGATGCTCTTGTTGGCGCCGCGTGCGTGCTGCGGTCGCTTCGTTGGCTCGTGCTTCGACTGCGGCACGGGCTTGCTTGTCCGCCTCGGTGTAGAGTGAGATCCGTCGTTGCAGCGGAGTTTTCCATTTCTTCCAATCCAGCGCAGGTTCGAAGATGGCTCGCAGGCGATGGTAGTCCGCTTGGCTGATCGGATCGTAACGATGGTCGTGGCAACGGGCACAGCCGACCGTCAGTCCCAACAGTGATGTCGAAACAATGTCGATGGTGTCCGCGATCGTCGAGTTGATAGCGAGGTCCCGTTCCGGTCCCCCGGCGGCCGTTCCATCGGGTGCCATCCTAAGGAACCCGGTCGCCGCGAGTTGAGCAATCCGCTGCGGTGTTAACTCGCCTGATCCGCCTGCATCATCAACCAACTCGTCGCCCGCCAACTGCTCGACAACGAATTGGTCTAGCGGTTTGTCATCGTTGAAACTGTCGATCACGTAGTCGCGATAGAAGTAGGCGAACTCTCGCTCGACGTCGGTGTTGGTGTAACCGTCGGAGTCGGCGTAGCCCGCGACGTCCAACCAATGCCGGCCCCAGCGTTCGCCATATCGAGGCGAAGCTAACAATCGGTCGATCAGATTTTCGTAGGCGTTAGGACTGGGGTCATGAACAAATGCTTCGACGCTTTTGGGATCCGGCGGCAATCCCCATAGATCAAATGTCGCTCGGCGAATCAGCGTGTAGCGGTCCGCCGCCTCCGAGAAAGCGAGGCCTTGTGACTCGAGCCGCTGCAAGATAAACGCATCGATCGGCGTGACAACTCGCGAGGAAGCGACCGCGGGAAGCTTCGGACGGGATATCGGCTGGAACGACCAGAAGGCTCGTTCCTCTTCGGTGATGTAGTCGCCTGCTTCGAGCGATTCAGGTTCTTCGCGAGCGGTTTTGGCTCCTTGCTGAATCCATTCACGCAGCGTCGCGATATCGCCGTCGGATAGGTTTTTGTCACCCGGGGGCATATCGCCTGAGGTGACTCGGTCTAGCAGTAGCGATTCGTCCGGGTTGCCCGCCACAATCGCTTCGCCTGAATCGCCGCCCGCGACAATCCAGTGCCGAAGTCGCACGTCGAGTTCCGCCTCTTTGACGCCACTTTCACCGTGGCAGTGAAAGCAGTGTGCTTTCAAGATTGGCCGAACATCTTTTTCGAACGTCAGCGGCGATGCCGTGTAGCCTAGCGTAGGAACGATGCCCGTGAGGACGACGAACAGCGCAAGCGAGCGAATGGCGTTCATAGTATGGCGCGGGGGTGGGATGTAGCGGCAGGAGGCAGGTGGGAACCCCAATCATAAACGAAATCACCGCGTCGCAGGACAGGAATCTAAGTCTATGGATTGAGGAAAATCCAAGAAATCCGCGTACCGCCGCTTACGCAACAGGCCATTCGGCCTGCCAAATTGATATTCGGCATGTATCTGCAGTTACCTCTCCACTGACGAAGGAGAATGCTGAAGTAGTCTATTTCAAGTGCCTGTCATGATGCCCGCTTTCACCGCGACAGCGGTAGCGAGTCACCTCTCCCGGCGAAGCTGGGAGAGGTCCAGCGGGCCCTTTAGGCCTCGTTCGGGTGAGGGCCGACCGCGCAACTTAGCGTGAAGTGGAACTCAACTTGCTCGGACGCCCTCACCCGAGCATCGCTGTGGGCTCTGCTCGACCTCTCCCCTGTCAGTCACCTCTCCCGAGCGTTAGCTTGGGAGAGGTCGAACGGGCCCTTTACGCCTCGTTCGGGTGAGGGCCGACCGCGCAACATGGCGTGCAGTGGAACTCAACTTGCTCGGACGCCCTCACCCGAGCATCGCTGAAGGCACTGCTCGACCTCTCCCAAACTGCGTTCGGGAGAGGTGGCAGGAAAACGGCGCAACCAAAAATCCCAACAAGCCCAAGGTTTTAGTCGTTCAGGCTGACAAACTCAAAAGACACCTGCCTACCTGTTTATTCGCTGCCGGATGGCTCAAATCCCATGCGATACAGTCGCTGGGATGCTTTGATCGCGTCTGCGTTGGCGGGGTCTGCTACGACGTTGACCATTTCAAGTGGATCGACTTCGTGATCGTACAATTCCGAAGCGACGATGTTATTGGTTTCCCAATCACGCCACTCGGTGTAGCGGTATCGCGGGGTGCGCACCGACCGGCCCATGATCGCGGGGGCGTCTTTGTAATACGCCGGCCGTGGATGCTGAGTGTAAGCGGCTTGTTTCACTGTGGCGGCAGGATCCTCGAGAATGGGAACCAGACTGACGCCTTCGACGCCATCGAGCTTGGGAAGTCCGGCCAACTCGGTTAGCGTCGGAGCCATATCGATCAACTCGGCCAGCGAGTCCGTCTTGGTACCGCGATTCTGCATTTCGGTAGCCGAAAAGATCATTGGCACGGCGGCATCGAGTTCGAAGTTCGACGTCTTGGCCCACAACGTTTGCTCGCCCAGATGGAAACCATGGTCGGACCAGAACACGACGATCGTATTGTCACGCATTTTCAGTGCATCCAATTCGTCGAGCACGCGACCCACTTGCGCGTCCAGATAGCTGATCGCAGCCAAGTAGCCATGTCGCATCTCCATCACTGCGTCATCGGTGAGCTTGCGAGGGTTCTTCCCCCCCACGATTTCTTGGCTGTTGTGCCATGCAATCCGCGGAGCGTCTTTGGGCCACGCTGGATTCGGGGGCGGCGACAAGGCGTCGCGGTCATACATGTCCCAGTATTTTTTGGGCGCATTAAAGGGCGAGTGCGGCTTCCAAAAACCGACCGCGAGAAAGAACGGTTTGTCACTCGTTTTGCGTTCTCGCAACGCGTCAATCGCCATCGACGCAATGCGGCCGTCGAAGTAGGCGTCGTCGGGAACGTCACGGCATTCGCACTTAATGTCTTTGGCTAGATTCGGTGGAAGCTCGCCATCGACAATCGGTTTGTCCGAACTGTGCGTGGCAAAGTGCATCACGGCAGGGACGCTCCACGATGCGGGATCCCCTTTCAGATCGTGAACCCAATTGTGATAGATCTTGCCAATGTTTTGCGTGAAGTAGCCATGGTTCATAAAGTGTTGTGGCAGCGTCACAACATCGGGCATTTGATCACGAAAGTGAGTGCCCAAGTTCCATATTTGTAGGGTGTCCGGACGCAGTCCCGTCATCAGTGATGCACGCGACGGATTACACAACGCTTGTTGACAATAGGCGTGAGTGAACAAGCGGCCTTGCTCGGCCAACGCATCGATGTTCGGCGTCAGCACTTCGGGATTGCCCAAGCATCGCAAATCGTTGCGAAGATCGTCGGCAGCGATAAACAGCACATTGGGACGCCCTGCCGCACGAGCCACCAACGCTGGAAATGACAGACAAGCGACCAGAAAGAAAACATAGTATTTCATCAACAATTACCTAACCTAACCTAACCTTTGTATTTATTTGCTACTGTTTTACTCATCAGACGGTGAAGCGGGGATCACAGGCAACACGATCCGGCTCGGCCGTGAAGCATCGTGGTAAATGGTTTGCGTGGCAACCTTGGTCGTTCGATGTCGGTTGAGCGGTTCACCCGTGTTGGGATTCACGTCGAAACGAGGAAAGTTGGAACTCGAAATGTCGACCCGAATTCGATGTCCTTTTTTGAACACGTTCGATGTCGGGTACAGCTTGATGGTGAACTCGTACGTTTCTCCCGGAGTCATCATCACCTCCTTGGTCAGCGACTCACGAAAACGAGCACGGACAATGCCGTCACCGATATTCAAATCAAAACCGCCTGGCCAATCCGTTGACGGAGGGTAGACGTCGATCAACTTGGCGGTGAAGTCGGTGTCGATGGCCGAGCTCGAGGCGAAAAGTCGCACTTCGATTTCTCCGGTGACCTCGACATCCTGTTCAAGAGGTTCGCTCTGAAACACAAGCACATCGGCACGTGCGGACAGCGGGATGGGGTCTTTGAAATTCCAAAGATGGGGTCCCCCTTTCTGGTTCCATGCTCCTTGCAACATGATGTCGTCACTGGAGGAGAGATTGCCACCAATATTCGGGACCGGATTCTTCGGGTCAAAGTCGTATTGTGTGGTTGCCTGCTCGATTTTCGGCATCGTCGTTGACAATCCACCGCCAGACTGCAGATAGAAATCGGTGTACTCGGTTCTCGCCAGCGGCCATTCCAGTTCGTTGCGCCAAAATCCACCGTGTTGCAAACGGCCTTGCTCATCTTTGCTGCCGTCACCGGTTCCCATCACAAAGATGCGTACGGGAGTTTTGAATGGATCCGCCTTGCCAACCGAATTATCGATCCCTTTCATCCAGTGGTCATACCACTCTTTGCGCCACGCCCACTGATCGCTGATGGCGGCGTCTTTGCCAAAATTGACTTGCCCGTGAGCGTGACCGGTTTGCTTGCCATGGATCCACGGTCCCATGATCATATAGACCGGACCTTTGATCGCCGAATTCAGAGCCATGAAGGTGGCGGTGTTGTTCCCGCCCCATGAATCGTACCAACCCGACACCAGATAAACGGGAATGTCTTTGTATTTTTCAGGTGCATCGACGATGTTGTTTTGAGCCCAAAATTCGTCGTTGGGGCCGTGTTCCATCGCCGAGATCAGCCAATCTTCGTATTCAGGGGAAAGCCGTAGTGGCGTCATCCCACGTCGCGTGGGCAGATTCTCGAGGTAGGCAAATCTCTGGTCCGCCATCTCACGCAGTACTTCGGCGGTAGCAGGATTCTTACCCGCGCGACTACCTCGACCGGCATTCAGAAATATCCAGTTCCAAAACCGCAATTCAAAGGCACCGGCATTGCGGATACTCTGTCGGCCCATGTTTGCCATCGCATCGACGGGGATCACGGTCGTCAATTCCGGAGCTCCGGCGAGCGCCATCGCGTGCTGAGTACCGCCAAAGTACGAAGTGCCGATCATGCCGATCTTTCCGTTGGACCACGGTTGTTGACCTATCCATGCGGCACAATCCACTCCGTCGGGTCCGTCGTCGGTAAGCATGTGCCAGACGCCTTCGGAGTTATACCGCCCACGCGTGTCCTGGGCGACAAACACGTAGCCATGGGTGGCATAGTAGGCGCCCATCGACTTGGAACCGGCTTTGTTGTAGGGCAACCGTGATAAAATGACCGGTAACGTCTCGTCCAGCGGTTGGTCCCCAACAGCGGGCCGGTAGACGTCAGTTGCCAATCGCACTCCGTCACGCATCGGAACCATCACGTCACGTTGGACAACATAGTCGGCCGCAACACTGAAGGATCCGCTGGCGATCACTAGCACGATCAAAAATGCCCAGCGAAATTGTCTTTGTGCTACCGCATTGAATGGAGTCATGTCTTGCTTCTGTTGTTGAGTACCCAACAGCGGGCGTGCATTTTGTTTGGAATCAGAGTGCCCAGCATCGGTTGCTCCCCAACCAACCAGGGAATCACGCAGCCAACCACGGAATCACCGGGCGACAAATTCTATAGAGTATAGTCGATCGTGAACGACCGGTGTCCCGGCACGTGTCTATTGAGGTTGGTGCTTTTTCACAACCCGACGCTTAAGTTTTGAAGTTGCGTTTTTCAGCCACGGTAGTGGCGGCAGCATGTAGCCTGGGGCGTAAGCCCCAGGAAAACGAAGAAAACAATGATCCGAAGCCCCGGAGGGGCGACAGAAAGCGAAATGATCGATCGCTGCCGCCCCTCCGGGGCTATAATAACGTTTGGCTCCGGAAATCCTGGGGCTTACGCCCCAGGCTAAATGCTGTCGTGCCTCCGGCACTTTAAAATATTCGCAACTTCAAAACGCGGAAGCGAGGGTATATCGATCTTGATACGGTCCCTCGCTCACGCTTCGGGTTGTGATTTGTGTATGTTCACTGACTCGCATTGGCCGTTTCGGGTTGCCGTTGTCGCAGTCGCTTGCCAAGGTATTTCGCCGTTTCGTCGGCAATCACGTTGTATCCTGCCAGATTGGGGTGACGGTCGGAATACCACCCAGGCAAATCGCCGAGAATGGGATCGAGCTCGTTGTCCATCACTTCCACGCTGGGGCCGTGAATAAACGGCTGGACCAATGGATGATATTGAGCGGGAACTTTGGCGAGCGGGTAACGGCGATAATTCAGCGAGTTCACGCCCTTGCTCAACTCTGCAGCGTAACGCGGGTAGATATCGAAGACTTCCAGATTCTCTGCCGCGGCGGCTTGACGAACCAAGTCGTTGATCTGATCGCTCGCCTCTTCACTGGAAAACGGAATCACTGTCATCGGAATCAGTTCGGCAGACGGATGATCCCGGCGTAACCGATCGCACAATTCGGCGAAGTGTTTGGGGAAGTTTTCAACAAAGTTTTCAATCTTTGCACGGTCATTCAAGCCATAACGAATGAAGATGTAATCGATTCCAGGTAATTTTGAGGCGTCGCGATTATAGCGGCCGGAATCGAGCAGTCGGCGGATCGTTTCACCGCTCTGGCTTGAATTGATAACATGACATGCGGGCAGGTCTGCATCCGCCGCCAACAATTGTTCCAGGACCGTTTCTAGATGGGGGCCTTCGGGCTGTAGTCGCCGCGGCACACTGCCCTCGGTGGTGCTGTCGCCGAGCAACAGAATTTGCAGCTTGCCCTCATGCTCGGCTTGAACACGAGACGGGGACGCGATAATCGCTATGACGAGTGCGAGGATGCCAAGACGGGCGACGAGGGGCTTCAGTTGGAATTGATTCATCGGTGGTTTTCCTGTGTTAGACCTATCTATTTGCGTAGCGAAACTCGTCAAACGGCTTGTTGATTTAGTGAGCCGAGACGCGTCAGCGGCCGGGTCCCACGCGCTACCCGGTACCTTACGGCCCACGGCTCACCTTTGCGATTTGCATTTGGATTAAATCAACAAGCCGTCAAGAGTTTCGACACGTTCGGCGATTGACGAAAGTCTTGACGACTTCCGCTACGGGTCCTCGCTGCCATTTACTGCTCGGACGTTGCTTAGCTGATAATTTCGCTGACGACGCGTGCCGGTCGGCCTGCGGTGATGATTTGTTGTTGGTTGTGATGAGGAAAGGCGACTTGCTCGTAATCCAAGCCAAACAGATGCATCACGGTCGCTTGGAAATCGTTCGGAGTGACGATGTTTTCAACCGCATGGTGCCCAAAATCGTCGGTTTTACCGAACGTCATGCCGCCACGGACGCCGCCGCCGGCCATCCAAATGCTGAATCCCTGGCCATTGTGGTCGCGTCCCGCCTTTTCCGGCGAGCCCTGTTCCTGGGTGACTGGCAAGCGGCCGATTTCGCCGCCCCAGTGAACGAGTGTTTCGTCCAGCATGCCACGTTGCCGCAGATCCGCGACCAAGGCCGCGACCGGCTGGTCGGTCTTTCGGCAGATCGACGCGAGCCCCGATTTCAGATTGCTGTGGTTGTCCCAAGGCTGATTGTGGTGAAACAGTTGCACAAAGCGAACGCCTCGCTCGACCAATCGCCGTGCCAATAAACAGCGGGTGCCGTATTCACGGGGCTCGGGTTGATCCAACCCGTACATCTTATGTGTCGCCGCGGTCTCTTGTGAAATGTCTAACGCATCACTCGCTGCGGTTTGCATCCGAGCCGCAAGCTCGTAGCTGGCGATCCTTGCCTCGAGGTCCGATTCGCCCGGATGTGACTGCAAGTGTTGACGGTTGAGCGCTTGCAGAAAGTCCAGGTTTTGACGTTGGAATTCGCCCGATAGATGCGTTGGGGGTTGCAGATTAAAGATTCGCGGCTCTTTCGGACGCAGCACTGTTCCTTGGAACATCGAAGGCATAAATCCATTGCTCCAATTGGTTGCCCCGTCAACGGGATGACCTCCGGGATCGGCTAACACCATAAACGCGGGCAAATCCTGTGATTCGCTGCCGAGTGCATACGTCAACCACGATCCGAACGTCGGACGACCTAACACCGCTGGAATGCCGCCGTGAAAATAGCGGATGTTGACTTCATGTCCATTCGCCCCGGTACGCATGCTGCGAATCAAACAGATATCGTCGACAACCTCCGCAGTGTGTGGCAGCAATTCGGACAACTCCGTTCCGCATTGGCCATGAGGCTGAAACTCGTACGGGCTGCCGAGCAGTTTTTTGCTGGCTTCATTGACAAACGAAAACTGAATGTCGCCTGAATAATCGGTCCCGTCATATTTGCTGAGCTCGGGCTTCGGATCGGTCAGATCCATATGCGATGGCCCGCCGTGCTGGAACAACGAGATCATCGCCTTGGCACGCGGCGCGAAGTGAGGCGAGCGAGGAAGCATGTCGTTGTGCGGTACCTCCTTTAACACCGGAGGTTTTGCCGACGCATTTTCCTGAGTTAGCATCCATTGCAATGCCAATGCTCCTACACCCATGCCAGTGTTCTGCAAGAATTGACGCCGCGAATTGGTGGGAGGGTGGGGATTCATGATGGGCCGATATTTGTAATCATTCAATGTAAATGAATTCGTTGGAATTGAGCAGCATTTGGCAGAGATTGACGAGCACTTGTTTCGCAGGGGTGCTTCCCTGCATGACACCTTGGCGATCTTTTGCCATCCGTGCGAGTTGGTCGCCGGCAAACGCGAGCGTCATGCGAAGTTCATCCTCGCTCGGCGAACGCGATAATATGAGTTCCCAGGCCGCGATGATCTGTGCGGGTAAACGTGATAAGTCGTCGGCGGGACCGTGGAAATCAGCGATCGAATCATAGACGACCGCCGCTCCGTCCCGCGGCGTGAATGTCACTTTTGCCCCCCAGCTGAACGAGTCCGACGTTTCATGTGCGATGCAGTCGACGACGAGATCGATGGCGTCGCCCGCCTGCACGGAAAACGCCGCGACGGAGGTAGCGGTCGAACTGTGATAAGCGTTCCAAGTACCCAGTTGTCCGGTTTTGGCGAAGACGCGTCCGCGAACTCCATCGCCGTTCTCGCTGCTATGCTGCAGTGTTCCGGCAATACTGACTTGCCCATCGGCCGGTGCAATCCAGCGGCGAATCGCCGGGTGTTTCGGATTGCCTGGATGGCCACCTTGCGCGGTCAAAAGCACCCAGCCGATCGTCGGGTCGGGGACGTTCACACCGCCTTGCCACTGTGTACCCGTGAAATGAGCGAGCGGATGAAAATCACGAAGCATCCCCGCGGCGTCATCGACCACCCCGGTGCCGTACGTCCACGTCGGTGGCGGCAATTCGGGCAACCATGAAGCGAGTGCCGGGATGTCGGCTTCTCGCGCGGGCTTCCCTTCCGATTGGTTCACCGAATCGTCGGCAATCGCTCGCTCGGCAACCTTGTTTGCTTGTTCTAAAATAAATTCGCCGTTCAGCATCATCAACGATTGCGGGGCCGCAGTTGATACGGTTCTCACGTCACAGTTGACGCTCATCACCGGGGCGTCAAATGTTTGTAGCATGCCCACCGGTTGGCTCCGTCGGACTTGTACATAGACACTGCGCCGCGGCTGCTGTGCGTTGACGCGAACTTGGCCGGTTTCGTCCTCAGCGATAGCGACCGGCGGACCAAACGGTTTCAAGTCGAGCGTGCCAGACACGGCTAGAATCGAATCACGAAGGATCTCGGCGTCGACACGTTGCAGTGATTTACGCCAATAGAAATGGTTTTCGGCGTCGATTGCTTCGCGGGCTGGATCACGGAAAGAGGATTGACGCCAAGCGGTCGACGTCAAAATTTGGCGGTGCAAATGTTTCAGACTCCAACCGTGCTCGACAAAGTCGCTGGCTAACCAATCAAGCAACTGCAGGTTCGACGGATCGTCACCGAGACGTCCAAAATCGCCGGGCGTCGAAACGATGCCGCGACCAAAGTGGTGCATCCAAATTCGATTGACGATCGCGCGTGCGGTCAATGGATTGCTGCGGTCCGTCAACCATTGCGAGAAAGCAAGTCGACGACCGGTGGTGGGCAAGTTCGGATCGTCGATGGGGAACTCGACTCGCGTTCCTTCGGCTGCCGTGACCGTCAGTGCCGCAGGACGAATTTCTTGTTTCGGTTGATTGAAGTCGCCACGATGAAACAGATGCGTCACCGGAACATGATTCGCGGGTTCGACTAACGCATGAATGAATTCCTCTTTGGGCTTCTTGGCACGCATTTCGGCGATCTTGGCATCGTAGCCTTTCAGTTCTTCGGCGGCTTTCGGACGGTATTGGTACAGCACACCGGGGGTGACGTTGATCTGCGGATGGCGGGCGAGCAATTTGGTTTGTTCCGCAGTCCGCTGGGCGGCCGTTGTTCCATACGCCGTCCGCAACTCGGTGCGTAACGGTTCTTCGAACTTCAATAGTTCTTCGTCGAACACCTGTTTGATAAATGCCGTCTGTTTCTCCTTCTTCTCAGCCGCTACCGCCTGGACCTCGACTTCGATTGCTGCGGCTTTGGCACGATCTTGTTCGGTCGAGAGCGAGACCAAGCGTTGCGCGGGCGGCTTCCAAGCTTGCCAATCCAAGGCCGGTTCAAAGACGGCCCGCAGTGCAAAGTAGTCGGCGTGCGAAATCGGATCGTAGCGGTGGTCGTGGCACTGAGCACACTGCACGCTGGACCCAAGCAGCGTACTGCTAATGATTTGCAATGTGTCGGCAATCGTTTTGTTACGAGCTTCAGGGCTGTTGTCGCCACTTCCCGTGCCATCTGCTGCCATTCGCAAAAAGCCAGTGGCCGTCAGCAACTCAATTTGATCTTCCGTCCAATCGCCATCGGCAGGCCCGGCAAGTTCATCTCCGGCGATCTGTTCTGTAATAAATTGATCAAATGGTTTGTCGTCGTTCAAAGATCGGATCACGTAATCACGATAACGCCACGCCCAATCACGGCCGCTGTCACCGACCGTGTAACCGTCGCTGTCGGCGTACCCGGCGGCGTCCAACCAATGCCGTGCCCACCGCTCGCCGTAGTGAGGTGATCGCAGCAGTTCATCGACCAATTGTTCGTACCAATCCACATCAGGGCAATGCGTCCATCGATCGACTTGAGACTTCGTCGCTGGCAATCCGATCAAGTCGTTATACAGACGCTGGATGAGCGTGAATCGATCGGCATCGGGTGACAGCGTGAGACCCGACGGCATGGCCGCAACGAGCAATGCGTCGATCGGCGTGCGTACGCTGCCGCTTGTTGAGGTGGTCGGAATCAGCGGCTGCTTGATCGGTTGATAAGCCCAATAGTTTCGTTCTTCTTCGGTGATCGGGATGCCCGGTTCGAGTTGCTCGGGTTCCGTGCGACGCGTCGCTGCCCCCTGGCGAATCCATTTCTCGAGGACCGCAATCTTGTCGTCCGATACACGCGCTTCGCCTGGTGGCATATCGCCATCGATGATCCGCTCTAGCAGCAAACTTGAGTCGGGATCGCCCGGTACCAAAGCAGTACCCGAGTCGCCACCGGATGCAATGAAGTGGACAAGTCTCAAGTCCAATCCACCTTCGAGCTCTTCGGTCGCTCCGTGGCAATCGAAACAATATTCACGCAGGATTGGACGAATTTCAGTTTCGAAGTAAATCTTCTCTTCGGCTTTGGTCGATCCGCCCAAGACCAGTAAGCCAATCACGAGCAGGAGGGACATTCGAGCGACTACCGAACGATTCGGCAGCCAAGACGCCAGCCATGGAAACATGGTGAGAAACCGATTCGATAAAGGTGGGATGATCGAGGTGGGGCTGGCCGCGTGCCGCTGCCAGTGATTGCTATTGTGACGCGTTTCGGGGTGAATAGCAACAACATATCGCCTGCCGACGCGAATGCGACTAAGAATGGAAGCGATACTTGCGTAGGTTTGAATTCTACGTAACGGCAACGATTTAGCAGTCGAGGTTAACGCTGGGCCGCTAAGACGTTGGGCTTGTTGTGAGTTTTGGCTGCGCAAGTTTTCTGCCGGTCTATAGTGCAGTTACCTCTCCACCGACGAAGTTGGGGGAGAGGT
>TARA_R110002073_G_scaffold175224_1_pt1 | contig 14209 bp, 12 predicted proteins | sample TARA_R110002073 | Tara Oceans TARA_R110002073 (sample SAMEA4397174) | marine metagenome | biome: Polar Biome; feature: [DCM] deep chlorophyll maximum layer (ENVO:01000326); material: water (ENVO:00002006), including particulate matter (ENVO:01000060) such as... | depth 40 m
TGTAATGTACGAAAGTATTTAAAATCGTCAGCTTTACTATCAGGAAAAAAAACAAGTGCTCTGTTAAGAGCTTCTCTTGCTGCTTTTTGTGTAAAAGCAAAGTACCCTATGCGATCAGGGGATGTGTTAGGTAATTCTTTTGCAACAATTTCTTTAATTAAATATGTCGTCTTACCTGTTCCTGGTGGACCAAATATTAAATTAACTGACATTAAAAAGGTATCTCCTCTTCAAATGTTGGTGAATCATGTTCATGTTGATCTTTATCCTTTAAAGCAAATTCTTTTGGTACATACCAAACACGACGAACCTTACCACTAATTCTTGTTGTTTCACTATCACCATCTAACCCTCTTATACTTGAATGTATCTGTGTTTGGTTAAAAGATTTAAATTGTTTTTTAGTAAGAAACTCAACTAATGCTTCAAGACGAAAATAAATTTTATCATTTTTATGTAATGCTTGACCTAAACGTAAGCCTTCCCAATCTATTGCATCTCCTTGGTCCGTGATAAATTCTTCAAGTAACTCGGCAAATCTTCCTGCCGCTGTTACCTCTACAGGCATTTCAATAATCTTTACATTCGATAATAATGCTTGAAGTCTCGCTGTCCAATCTCTAGGGTTTAATGAATTAGGTAAAATATTTACTCTACCCATACACGCTTTACGAAATAAATTTTGATCGTACAATTCATTATTAGATAAACTTAATCTTTTCCCATCAACTGTAATAAACCACTGTGACTCATCAGATTGAAACTTTGTTAAATCATCAAACTTACTTTCAAAATCATCACCAATACCAAACTTCCTTGTTTGACAAACGGAACTATTACAATGCGAGCACATTGGTTCTATCTTGCATGTATAATTATAATCAGTTGTTTCATGTTGTTTTATTGTTTTGATAACCTCATTCATTTTTAAAGGTATCTCCATGTAAGTCTGATTAAACTCTGATATTTTATCTTGCCAATCTTTTGGCCATTTCTTTTTTGCATATACACTGTAATGAAATAAAACTACATCTCTTGTACCTTGTTGTACTTTAGTTGACATAAATGTTTCAAGACAAGGAGGTCCATCAGACATTTCTTTAAAATTCTTTTTCTTTTTTAATTTTATTTTAGAAAAATCTTCTTCGGATATTCTAAACTTTTCGACAAGAGTATAAAACTCTTCAAGATTAGCCGCAGAACCATCATCCAAAAAAGCATACCTATTGTTATCAGTACCACCAAAGTAAGGAAGATTAAGAAAGTTCCCAACATCTCCACGCTCTTTCTCAATCTTTTCTTGTTTTGGAAATATTTCACAACCGGCATAACCAAGTTCCCCTGCAATCTGTTCTAATTTTTGACGCATTAATCTTGCAGAAATAAAACTCTTTGTAAAACAAAATATATGTGCACCACCACTTTTGGAACGACATACAACTAAAGGAAACTCTTCTTCTCTTATTTTATCTATTATTTTTTTATGGTCTAAAGGATAATCATCAATATCAATACAACCCCACTGACAAGTGTTGTCATCTGTAATTGGTATGATACCTAAACTTCTTTCACCTGATAAGTGTTGTTCCCACAAATCATCAGTAGGTGGTTTCCTGACAATAAGAGATCTACCCTCCATCTTGCCTTTTTCGTTTATGCCACCTTCTTTTTGATAGCAACCATGTGCTCTTTCTTGACCTCTATATATTTCTTTAAACTTTTCCATCTGATGCTCATAATATTAAAAAAGGGCGGTCGAGCCGCCCTTTATAAAAAGGTTTAGTACGGCGAATCCGTTTTTTTGTCTTCTTCACTTTCGTGTTTGACTTTGGCTACGCCTGTATTAACGTCTTGAGAGACACCTTTGGCCGTATTATAAAGTCCCGAGTCTTCATTAGAAAGAAAATTACCTGCGGTAATATCCCAACCATACCAAAATCCTTGATCGTTTTCTTCTTTAACTGTTTTAAGGTTATAGAATTTTGAAAACATTGGTGGTGTGAATGGACCATTCTTACCAATTATCTTGGCAGTTTTCATCATCGTGTTCCACTTACGACTCTTTTTAAGCTGTGTAGCTTTCATCGTAATTACTGCCGGTTCCCCCACATTATCTTTTACGAGTAAAACAAAATGATTAGCACATGTTTCCACATAGTTTCCATTATCTAAACGATCTTTATTCATTTGATCTCTGGTTGTTTTTGTAAGTATATCACTGCCTGCATCATAAATATTAACAGGAGCGCCTGTACTTTCCTTTCCTCGATCTCTCCATTCTACATATTGTCTAGCATATGCACATGGTATGACTAAGATGCCATCTTTACCTTTGTACCATTCATTGGTTGCATTATTATAAATGTCACCAGGTTTAGCACCATCTAAGTCTTCGAGTTCTTCTGACAAGGGTTGCAACACTTTCAACCGAGGTGTTGCTGTATCTTTGTCATCCATTCCTTCAAATCCCACTTGAGCATCAGTTTCAAACATATCATTGAAAGGAATGATTTCTGCGGTCTTCTTTTTTGTAACGGCTTTTTCCATTTTTACCTCTTTATTTTTTCGTTAATTTAGTCTTTGAACCAACAAAGACGCCTAATTTGTCCATGGGCAATTCATTACCACTGGTAATTTGCTCACGAGCAAATGCTTTTAGGGTCATAGGTTCGACCCAAACTTTTTGCTGAACAGGTAATCCCAGTTCAGAAACCTTGTTTTTAAAATCTTCAGCCTTCTCATCTTCTCCTCGACCAAACGATGCAGACAATTGGTTCTTTATTAAGTCACCATGTCCGTGGTCCCTGAGCCATTGAAAAGCTTCTTCTTTATATTTTGCCGGTATTGATGCATATATTGCTGGTACTACTTCTAATTTAGAACCATCATTTAACGAGATACTTGTTAAGTTCATCTCATGCATTTTTTCAGGAATAACTTCCTCACTTATTTTTCTAGCATCATCTTTAATTTTTTTTAATGCTTTTTCTAACACTGAAGCCTCATCTTCTAAATCAACAAGCTTTTGTGATAGTTCACTTATATTTTTTAATGCATCATCTTTAACGTTAATGTTTACATCACTTTCGAAATCAATCATCGATTTCTCCTTTCTCAAATAAATTAAACTTAACAGGATAATAACGGTTTTCCATTCTATCCCATTTCAAACATTGTATTCTACCACGATTCATTTCAGAAGCAATAGCACACGCAATGCCCATCGCAACGGGATCACCCATCAATAATAAGTAATCGTCATCACTAAAATCTTTCAGTTTTCTCTTCAATTTATTTACAGTAGGTTGAGAACTTAAAACTAACTGTATACCTTTCGGTAACAGTAATTCTAACTTACCATAATTTTCAGCACTAAGAATATTTCTTCCTGGTACTTCTTGAACTACAAAAACTGTCATCTTTCTAATTTCCTAAATAATACTTGTATTCATATTAATCAAGCATTATATCTTAAATTAGAAATAATAATAGGATAACAATGGATTACAAGTTTAAAACTGAGCCTTATGAGCATCAATTAAAAGCTTTAGGGGCATCACATAATAAGGAAAACTTTGCTCTTTTTATGGAAATGGGCACAGGTAAATCAAAAGTTTTAATAGATAATATTGCCATGCTTTTTGATAAAGGAAAAATTAACAGTGCAATAATTGTAGCTCCCAAAGGGGTATATAGAAACTGGGAAAGACAAGAGATACCCACACATATGCCAGAACATGTGGATTATAGTATTTTAGTTTGGAACCCTAGCTCAACAAGTTTCATGAAAGAATATGCTAAATTTTTAAAGGATGAGGATAAACTTAAAATATTTCTTATTAATATAGATGCTTTTAGTACGTCTAGAGGAACTGATATTGCTAAACGTTTTATGATATCCACACAATGTTTAATGGCTATTGATGAGTCAACAACTATTAAAACGCCTACAGCAAAAAGAACTAAAACTGTTTGTAAGATGAGAACATTCGCAAAGTATAGACGTATATTAACAGGCTCTCCTGTTACTAAAAGTCCATTAGACTTATACACACAATGTTATTTTCTTGATCCCGATCTTTTAGATTTTGCTTCGTATTATTCTTTTAAAAATAGATATGCTGTTATGGTTAGTAGAAGTGTTGCCACACATAGTTTTAAACAAATAATTGATTATCAACGTCTTGATGAATTAGAACACAAACTTAATCAATTTTCTTATCGAGTTTTAAAATCTGAATGTTTAGATTTACCAGAGAAAGTTTACACTAAACGTTATATTGAAATGACACCTGAACAGAAAAAAATGTATGTTGAGATGAAAAATTTTGCTTTATCTATTTTAGAAAGAGAAACAATAACAGCAGCAGGCGTATTAACGCAAATGATTAAGTTACATCAAATAACTTGTGGTCATGTTAAAACGGATGATGGTAAACTAATTGAATTAAAGAATAATAGATTAAATGAACTTTTAAATGTAATGGAGGAAATAGATGGAAAAGTCATTATATGGGCGGTTTATCGATATGATATTCAGCAAATTGAAAAAGCACTTTCAAAAAAATACGGGCCTGACAGTGTTCGGTCTTTTTACGGGGACACTGATGCTAATGATCGTCAAGATATTGTTACTTCCTTTCAAGATCCGGAATCTGATTTACGCTTTTTTGTCGGAAATCCGAGAACAGGTGGCTTCGGGCTCACTCTTACTGCTAGTCATACTGTTGTGTATTATAGCAACTCTTACGATTTAGAAATTCGTATGCAGTCAGAGGACAGGGCACATCGTATTGGACAAAAAGAAAAGGTTACATACATAGATTTTATTGCGGAGAAAACTGTTGATGAAAAAATTATTAAATCACTTCGTAATAAAATTAATATTGCAACAAAAGTATTAGGTGAAGATTTTAAGGAATGGTTAATTTAACGATAAATAATTTTACCTTCGTTATCTACATACACTAATTGTACTTTTATTTTTTTTTGAAAGACAGAAAGTGTTCTTCTTATATAATCATTTTTTTGTCTACCTGATTTTCGTATTGATTTTGTTTTTACATCAAATAATTTTATTGTTCCTTTTTCTGATATAGCTATCAGGTCTACAGGGCACTGTCTATGATGCGGTGAGAAAACCCAAAAACCTTTTTTAAGTAAATCACAAATTACTAAATGCTCGTTAAGTACGCCCTTAATCTGCTTTTTGTTCATCGATTAGAATTTCTATCATAGTTTCTAACCTAATTAATCTTTCTTTAATTTCAGGTATAGTCTCTAAAATAGCACTCTCCATCATTATTTGTTTTGTTTCGAGGGCCGTGACACGTTGAGTAAGCATACCGTATACGATACCTGCAGATACAAGTATCATGGAAAACCAAACAACGTTACGTAAATTAAAATCTTTTTCCATGATTAAAAGAAAAAGAATTCTTTTTTCTTGTTTTTATTTTCATCGCTTTCAAGCCCAAAAAGAATTTCTTTTGCTAAATCTCCTTCATTTCTTTCCTCTATACTATCAATTAAAGTATCAAGCTCATCTTCACTTTCTTTTCTATTTGGATAAAGAGAATCATATAATTCTTTAACACCACCCATAGTTTTTCCGCCCAACATTTTTGCATATTTTAAAGGTGTTGCTGCAGTTATTAATCCTTCTATAATTTTGCCATAATCTTTTATTCCTTCACTTTGTGTAAAGTCTAATCCTGCCTGACCAAAGTAAGGTAACTCCGCTATACCACCACCGGGCAAGTCTGATAAATTTACAGCCGCTGCATTGTCTCCAGTAAATAAAGATTTTACATCTCCAAAAAATCCTTGGCTTAACGCTGGATCTACAAAATTAGTAGGACCAATTCTTCTCAATCCTTCTACTGCACCCGGACTAAGTGGTTGAGCACCAGACATTTGTGATTGATTTCCTTGAAGCATTTTATTTATTAAAAGTTGATAAACATTTCTTTCCTCATTTGGATCAGTAGTAAATGCACCTGTAGCTACAAGTGGGTCTTTTATGTATCTTAAATTATTCATATCAAAAAGAGGTTGTTGACTTACCATTTGCGGATTCATAGATTTAGGTAAAAAACCACCACCAGGTATACTTTCATTTTGTAAACTATTTATAAAATCAAAAGCGTCATCTTGGTTTTGAATATTTTCTAATTGTTCTTGATAAATATTTTTATCTCTTACAAGATTACCTTGATCATCTTGAGACACACTGTCTTGAAAAAATCCAGGTATGTTTTGCGATTCTTGATTACTCTGTACTCCTGCTTTAAAAGCTTCAAACTCATCATCTGTATTACCTTGATAGTTTGTTGAACCTGATAAACCTGCAATATATGCTCCTTTATTACCTTGCATTATGCTACCCTCTGTCTTCCTACATTTGTTGACATAATACCACTAAATACTGGATCATCTTGACCAAATACAGATTGACCAGCTGTCATCATATTTGGATTAATTACATTGGCTTGTGACAAAGTTGAATTGTTTGCAACTTGATTTAATAATTCTACAGGCACTTGTGAAGCAGATGCTGCTTCGTTACCCTCTCTTATTATTTGAGAAGGAGGTATTTGTGGTTTACCCCCAGTATCGGTACTACCCATTGAAGAAGGTTTTATTTTTCTCATTTCATCTATTGTTAGATTTTCTTCGTATTGATATTCTGTATCAATATCTATTCCGTAATTTTTTGCTAAATTATTTATTGCAATGTTAACTGCTGCGAAGCCTTGATTGTTACCAATATCTAATATTTTTTCAAGTTCACTTGATTTTACTCCTTTTGATAAAAGAGCCGCAAGGACATCATAACGAACTGTTGTGACCGCTACATCAACTAATGTCGCAGGATTAAATATTGCCATAGCATATTTAGCTCTTTGAGTACCCCCTGCCATTGCACCACCAACGTCTTCTCCGCTTGCTAGTCTTGCAACATATCTGACAAAATTATCTAAGGTGTCAATGTCTTCAGCTTTGTCAAAAAACTTCATTAATTGTTCGTTACCTTTTAAATTTTCTAATTCTTTAACAAGTTGTTTTGCATTTAATACTTGTCCCTCTGCACCTTCACTTGCCGTTTTTGTCGATTTACCTAAAATTTGTTGAATGATACCATTTCTTACAGACTCTTTATAACCATCGCCTCCTTGTGCAATTAAATCATCAATTGCTTGTCCACCTTTTCCTGGTTTTGCATTTCTCAAAACATCGAAAACTAAATCAGAATTTGTTAAACCTTTTGCAATTATTTCACTAAATGTAGAATTATCTAATGCGTTATATGTTCTTTGTATTTGAAACAAATCTAATATTTTTTGTTCAGAGTTAGCACCTAAATAAGCTTTTAACGATTCAGGATCTGCTTTCTGCCACTTTGCAATTGTATCTTGTATATTTGTTGGGTCTTTCAAAAGTTTATTTACAAACATTTTTTGAACAGCTTCAAACATTTGATTTGATAATGCTGGAGAAATTTCACCAGAACTATTTAACATTGCTTTTATTGTGCTTGCATTTACTCCTCCATCAGCATTAAAAGCAGCAGCCATAAAATCATTAACATCACCTTTGCCTGCCATGATGTTTCTTATTTTATTATTATTTAAAACAATATCAGTGTTATCTAAATGCTTACCAAGCATTGCTAACATTGATTTAGCTTCAATACTTCCACTAAATAAATCATTATTAGGATTCATTATTTTTTTAATGTTATTTTTAATAGTATCACCAATAAGTTGATCTAACGGATCAGTGCTCTCTAATAATTTATTAGCCTGTTGTCTTATATTAACTAAAGAGTTAATTGACTTTGTCATTCCTTTATCAGTGCTATTGCCTACAGATGCCTTTATTTTATTAAGTTGTTCTATTAAATTCATTGCAGGCTTACTCACTGCTTGTTCAAAAGGAATGTTTTTACCTTTAAATGTTTTAAAATTACCATTTTTTAATTTTACTTTGTAATTTTTACCAGGAATATAAGCATCTTTTATTGATGAAAGTAGATTAGTTACATCTCCCTTTATATTTGTAAAATTTATAAAAGCGGGATCATTTTTAGTAATTTTATTTTTAGTTTTGTTTATTAAACTTGTTGTAATTTTAGTGCTGTTTTTATTATATAAAGATAAAAGTTCTGGAAGATATTCTTCTGCTTGAGCTGCGGCTACACCACTTTTTGGAAACAAGTCAAAAGCTTCTTCCATGTTTTGTTTTACTGTATGATTTAATTGAATTAGTTCGTCTAATGTTAAAGTTCTACCACCACCAAATTCATTTAACTTAGTGATAACACCTTCCATTTGTCTACGTTGAACTTGTTCAGGTCTTTTTGAAAACTCTTTTGCTTGAAAAAAAGATTTTCTTAAAGTTGGATTTAAAGCTAATTGTGCAATTGTTAATGGCTCTACGCCTAGTTTTTCTGCAGCAAGAGCTAAAGCATTAGCATCTTTTATTAAACCAGGTTTAAACTGTCCTGTTATTAATTTACCACCTACTTCAAATAAACCAAACATTCCCCCAGCAAATGCTGCTTCAAACATTTGTGATCCATCAAAAACTACATCATTAAAAAAATCAAATTTTACATCTTCATTCTCAGCGTATTCTTTTTCACCATAACCTTTTATAGCTTCTGTTAAATCTCTTAATTCAAGGCCTGTTCTTGAACCAAGTGTAACAGCTCCTATTCGTGTAAGTAAACTTTTTCCCTTTGTTAAGTAAGCTGCTGCTATTTCAGAACCAATTACTAATGGGTCCATGTATCCTGCTATCAATCCAACTTCTCCGATATCTCTTCCTCTTGGATTACTTAGTCTAAAATCTGTTTCTCCAGGGTATTTAAATACTTCTACATATTCTGTTTTGTCCTTATTTATTGGTACCTGAATCATTTGGTAATCACCACCAGGATATTTTTCCATGAATTTAGCACGTCTCATATTAAAACTTTTACTCATGGTAATTTCTCTTTTAAGATTTAAGTCACTAGGTTTAAATCCTTCATTAGTTATGGTTTCATCAATAAGACTTCCCATATAAGCAAGTTTATTATTAAATTTTTCATTAGCTAATTCTTTTCTTTGTTTAAAATATTCGTTTTCTTTTGTTCCGGGAATAAACCTTGAGCCTGGAACAAACTCAAAAATACTTGGCTTTCTATCTTGCTCTTCAATATTTTGTAAAATATTTTGTGAATCTTGATCTGTTAAAGCAATCTGTTCATCAAAGTTTGGAAGTTTATAAAGCTCACTTTGATCTAGTTGTTCTTCAAAAATTTCCATTAGTTACCTGCCGATAATTGTTTTCCTGTAAAGTATCGTAGTCTACCATTAGGAGGATCCATATCAATTGCGTACATTGGTTGATTTGGTTCAGCTCCAGGAACATCTTGTCCTTTTAGACTTTTGTAAACACCGTCACTGTCGGAATATGTAACAAAAAATAAAGTACCCTTTTCATAAAGATCTGCTACTTGATAGGTATCATTGTTGATTGTAATACTATCAATATCACTAAACTGTTGGTCAGTAAGTACAGCGCCTTGATTATTTAATTGACTAATACCATTCGTAAATTCTTCTGATGACTCATATTGTCTATAAGCATCTGCTTCTTTTTCTAAAATGTACGCTGCAGCTTCTGCTGGTCGCATTTCTTTACCATCAATTTTCCCTGTTTGTAAGAATGTATTTAACATATCACCTGATTCTGCTTGTATTTCGTTATCAACTTTATTTAAAGTAAGAATAAATCTTTGTGACTCAGCGCTAAAGAAAGGTAACGTATTACTTTCTCTAACTGATGCAAATTCTGCTTGGTTAAAGTTACCTGGTATTGCTCCTCCAGATGCTGTGTCTAATGTAAATTGATTATGTAATGCAATTAATGCATCAGAACTTGGTGCTGTTCCATCTGCAAAAAGATCAAATGCTTCTCTTACACCACTTGGTAAAGCTGCAAAAACATTTGGAAAATCATTTTTGAAACTAGCGACAATGTTTCTTGAGTTATAAAACGTTCTGTTAGTAATTGAATCATCTATTAAGTTTAATGCAGCAGTAATTTTCTTATTATTTTGTGCTGATAATTTTGTATTTTTTTGAATTGATTCAATTGTACTTTCAGCAATTTTTGCTAATAGTTTTTCATCTTCTGTATTTTGTAGTAACTCTAACTCATCTTCTTTTGATAATCCTGTTTTTCTTGCATTTAAAATGTATGAAACTTGTAGATTTGTAATCTCATCATTTGTGTAAGGTGCCTTTGTTTCAGGGTTTGTTTGACCAGTAAGATTTGTTTTAAGAAATTCCATTTTCTCACTGAAAGCTGTAGGTTCTTTCTCTCCTGTAAATACAATATCGTAAGCACCTTTGTCACTTCTCTCAACAATTACATTACCTATTTGATAAGTTTGTGGTTTGCTTTCATCTATTATTTTTTTCCATTCGCCCACATCATCTTGTTCATATACTGTGTCACCAACAACAAGTTGATTTTTATCATTAGGTTTTACATCTAGTATTTCTTCTCTGATACCACCCTCAACAGAGCTGTCTTCTACAATAGCTGTGTAAATAGGTTCATTATTTTCACCCACACCTTGAACAATTTGTTTAATGCTTGGTTTACTCTCATCAATAACTTTTTCCCATTTTTGATTATCAGTGTTTTTCTCGTAAACAGTATTACCAACAGTAATTTGTCCTTTTGAATTTGGTGTAATACCCTCTAATACTTGTGGTGTGATATTTCCATCCTTCATTGTTAAACCTACATAAACAGATTTTCCATCCACTACTGCTTCTTGTAATCCAATAAACTCACCTTGTACTTCGTCTCTTGCATCAAGTATTTGTTCGTATTCATTAGTTTCTTTATTTAACTTAAAGACTTGGCCATTAATTGTAATTTGTTCATTTTCATCTGGAACAGCGCCTGCTATTTCAACCTGTTTAAAAACACCATTTTCAACACCTACGGCTTGAAACTTTTTAACTCCATCTGCGTTCTCTACTGCTATAATTTTGTTTATATTAAATCCTTCATCTTTATTAGTATTTGCTAATTCTGTTAATTTTTCCTGACCTTCTTCTGCAAATTGATTGTATAAATACAACACACCATTTACGTCTACTAAGTTTGGCTCAATAAAAGCATCACCAATATCTTCTTGATGAAAAGCACCATTTTTAGTTCCAACAGCTATATTTATCATTCCGGTGCCATCATCATTTTCTTTTTGAATTATATCTTTAATTTCAAACCCTTTACTTGTTGTAGCCATTTTGTTTGCTTCAATCTCAAAAAGTTTTGATGCAGCCAATGTTGCCGCTTGATCTTCATAAGGTCTTATATTTGCTAGAGCAGGAGCTGCTGCACTTATATCAGTTAAAGTTCTCAGACCTATACTTTGATCAGCTCCGTCTACTGCAGGCTGGCCTCCTGCTGCTGAAGCTCCAAGACGTGAAAAAAAATCAAATAATGCTGGTGCGTTTTGTGAAAAAAACCCTCTTTGTTTAGGAACAATACCTTGAGCTAAATCATATAGCTTTTGATATTCCTCACTGTCAGCATAAAGTCCTTTGTTTGCTTTCATCACAGGAACGAGTCCTGATGTAATGCCTGTGCCACGTGAATTTAACTTCATTTTTTCAGGCGCATTTACAAACATCTGTCTATTATAAATTGCCATTATTGATTAAAACTCCCAAAACCTTCCATTAAAGTACCAATTCCTGTACCAAGTGAACCAATACCACTTGCAAATTGTAAGAATGGATTTGCTGGTGTGACCGGCATTTGTGAAATAGTTTGACCACCAAAAGGTAGCCCAGCCAATACATCTGTACCAAAAGAAATTCGTTGAAAAGGTTCTTGTTGTTGCGCCGCAAGATTTTGTTGTTGCGCTTGTAAACCAGCTTGTAATAATTGTTGTTGTTGACCACCTACACCGAGTAATGTGCTTACATCTTGTCCTAACATTTGTTGTCCTAAACCACCAATTCCAGCTTGTGTTTTTGCAAGATTTCCTAACTGACCACTCAAACCTGATAGTTGTTGCCCTGCAGATAGTTGTCTACGTTGTTGTGATTCTTGTGCTGACTGAGCTCCTGCTAAAGCTTGTTGATAACTTCGTGATGCATCTTCAAATATACGTCGTGATTTTATATCACCTAAGTTTTTTTGTAATTCTGCTTCTTGTACTCCAAAACGTGATCCACCAAAGGCTCCTGCTTTTTGTGCGGCACTTGCAAGATTTGTTTGAGCCATTGCACCTTGTTTATCAATTTCTTGTAAAGCTTGTTGTGTAACAAATTGTTGATAAGGATCTCGAAACTGATCTATGTTTTGTGTTGTTGGAACAAATTGTTGTGTTGCCCCTGCTAAAGTTTGCCCTGCTAAATTCGCTGTTTGACCTGCTTGTGTAGCTGTTTGACCTCCTTGAGATACATAAGGTTGAAATGCTCCAATACCAGCATCAGCTAATGCAAACCCCTTTTGTTGTGGATCCGTGAACCCTGCAACAGTTTGCTTGGGTATATCACGTGGTTGATTAATTAAACCTTGAACAAAATCAGGGTTAGGTGTTCCGTCTGGTAAAAGCTTTTCCTGACCTTGTGAACCAAATAATGTTAAGAGTAAATCTTTTTGACGTTCTTGTACATATTCTGGTGGTAGTTGATATTGATAACTTGTTTGAGTAGCCATTATGCTTTTCCTTCTAATTGATCCATCATTTGATACATTTTTCTTGCACCTTTCATTCTGTCACCGTCGCCTGCACCTTTTACAGCATTTGCTGTCATAACAAATTCACCATCACTTAACATAGCAGGAATACTATCAGATGTACCTGTACCTGGTCCACTTATTTCGCCAGTCTTACGAGGAAACTCTGAAGTGCCTCCCTTAGCCATCATCATTACATCTTCTATTTCTTTTAATCCATTTGTTGGTTCTTGCATATATCCACCTTGCGCTGCATTTTGCACCAAGTTACCTTGCATGTCATAATAATCTCCAGCAATGCCACCACCTAATTGTAAATCTAATAATTGACCAGGTGTTAAATTTAATGATTTTGCTTGATAATCAGAACCTGGAAACTTACCGTCAAATTCATCTGTCATTTCAGGAGTTTTAAATAATCCAAATGGTGCTAAAGCTGCACCTGTAACCGCACTTGCTCCACTTAATCTTCCTAATAATTTTGAAGCGTCCACTGATCCATCTGCATTTTTTGGTATAAAGGATCCACCACTACCAAATAATCCTGATGTGCCTGCAGTTGGACTTAAAGTTTTACCAGTTTCAAATCCTAATTTTTTACCTTGTATCTCCATAGGTGTACCTTTTTTACCTAAAAAGAATTCTCCAAAAGATCCTGCACCTTGTCCATATTTACCACCACCTTGTAAGGCACTCATAAACTTGTTTTTACCTAAAAGTTGATTACCTTTTGTAAGATCAAACTTACCAAACTTTAATCCAGGACTTGCGTTTGCTAAAAATGCTGCTTGTGCTATTTCTCCAAATCCTGCATCAGGATCTGCTAATGCACCGATTCCTGCAAACAATGGATTACCTGTCGCTAATGCGAGTACCGTCCCCAAATATTTTTCAGAATCTCCTGGTAACGCTTTCGCTACCATTTTTCGTAATTTTTTAAGCATAATCTCCTAGTGCAATTTATGTGATTGAAAAACGCAAGGAGGCCGCCCTTGATTATAAGCCTATTTAAAGGTATATTTATAGGCAAATAATTGCTATATGACAATAGATATTTATGCAAAGAAAGGAAAGGCATGACAAAAGAAAAACAACAAGTAGAACAAGTGTTAAAATTTGACACTATTAGACCTTTTGGTCCTACAATAATGAGAGGCAAAATGCCTGACTTCATTACTAAAATGCTTGATGATAAAGCAACAGAGATGTTAACTGACAAAAAACTATCGAAAGAGTTTGATCATTCAGGTAACTTAGCTGGTAACGTAAAACAAGAAGTACGTTATCCTCAAGATTGGATGAATACAGAAGAGTTTATGCCAATGGTTCAATTAATTGGCGAGATGGTTAAAAATTATATTTCTATACCACCAGCAAGTGAAACTATTTCACCTGAGTATGTAGGTAAAATGGTTATTGAATCTATGTGGTCCGTGAGCCAATATGC
>TARA_R110002073_G_scaffold289878_10_pt1 | contig 14199 bp, 8 predicted proteins | sample TARA_R110002073 | Tara Oceans TARA_R110002073 (sample SAMEA4397174) | marine metagenome | biome: Polar Biome; feature: [DCM] deep chlorophyll maximum layer (ENVO:01000326); material: water (ENVO:00002006), including particulate matter (ENVO:01000060) such as... | depth 40 m
ACCAAAATCTCCATCGCAGCGAAAGTTCAGCGTCATTTCCATTTCGCTATAGGCCGTATCCGGCGTCATCGCGAAGACGAAACTGGCAGAGCCACCGGCAGCGATATCCACCGGGGTATTCGCGGCACCGACAACCGCATTGGTCTGAGGATCGGTTTGGGTGAAGCTGAATTGTCCAGTGAAGAAGGCGGGCGGCGTAATCCGGCAATTGCGGGCCGGGTAATCCGCAGAATTGATCAGGGTCGCAAAGGCCGTCGCCGTCCCGGCACCGATGTCGCGCTCCACGCCGTCTGCCCCCGGTGATGGACTGATGGAGCGCATTTGCGGAAGGACTGCGGCGCTCAGGCGTGGGCCGAATCGAAACGTGGTTTCCAGGGCGGTCGACGCATCGGCGATCTTGATGCGTGGCCGCTCGATGTTGAACGGAACACCTTCGTGATCCAGTCGGACATCAAATACCTGGCGCCCGGTTTCCTGGAGCGCGGTCAAAATCTGGTCCGTTGTCGCGCGCGGCTGGACCTGCCGCAACAGCGTAAAGGCTGCCGCCACCATCGGTGCCGCAGCGGACGTGCCAGCCCCGGTGAAATAGCCACTCTCGGCGTAAAATGTCGGCACGGGAAGAAGCAGGTCGACGCCCGGCGCGAGGAGTTCCACCGCAGACGAATTATTCGAGAAAGTTGCCATGCGATCGAAGTCATCCGTGGCCCCCACATCAATCGTCGACGGCAGGCAGGGCGGAAATCCCTGGGTCGATGCACCGTCATTTCCATTCGCGGACGTCACGGCAACGCCTGCATCACGCAGCATTCTGACGATCACTTCCATCGGGTGGTCGCACTCACCGATCCCGTCATCGTCACGGAAGAATCCGACACTCATATTGATTGCCGCCAGGTCGAGCCGGTCACGCTCGTCATAGAGCCATTCCAGTGCAGCAATGAGGTCGGAAATCGACCCCGACCGGCAGCGGATTCCATCCGCACACACATCGCCGGTATAGCCAGCCTTGGTCTGGACGACGACTAGGTCGGCCTCCCGCGCGACGCCCTGCGAAAGCGGACTTGTGCTGTTCCCGAGGGCGGCACCGGACACCAGAGTCCCGTGCTCACACTGGCGAAAGCCTTCGCACAGCGCGGCGTCGCCGGCGTTTTCCGACTCCGTGTCGCGGGTCGTACCGTTGGCACACAGGCTATAAAAGCTGTCCTCGAAGCCGGCGATGGGCGTTCCGAAACATGCAGAATCGCGGATCCGCCCCGCAAAGGCCGGATGGCTTTGGTCCACGCCGGAGTCCAGCACGGCGATGGAACGCCCCTGTCCCTCAACCCCCTCGGTCCACATCGTCGGGGCCTGCGTGATCGGCACGGCAGACTCCAGGGTCTCGAAGGCCACGCGTTCGGCGTGGATGGCGTCAACTCGTGGGTCGTCAGCGAGTGCGGCAATGTCAGTTTCGCCTGCCAGGACGAGCACGGCCGGGACATACCGGAACTGCCGCAAGATCTCGATGTCCAGGCCGGCATCTGCCGCCAGGCTGTCGGCAACGGCCCTACGATCCCCTCGCAAGCTGGCCGACGGCGCGAGGCGAATGAGAACGCTGCGGCGACCATCCGGCGCAGCCGGCGCAAATCCAGCCTCTGCCCCGGCCAGCCCACCTTCAGCAACATCCTCAAGACCTGCTGCGGGCGAAACCAGTCCCAGCACTGCAGCCAAGACCCCGACGCGCCAATCATGTCTCATGACAACCCCCTTGTTTCCCGTCGAACTTTTACGACAGCGATTGTCATCCCTGTGGTTGCGACCGCATGAGAAAATATTCAATTTTCGGTAACAAGCCCGACCGGGCGGTCACGCATCGCCGCTGCACCATCTGGACTTTGCCTCTTGCCCGGCTAGGCTCGCCTTCATCTTCAGCGCGCGGGATTCAGCACCATGACATTCGACACCAAGATCATCGGCGGCACGGTTTTTGACGGCAATGGCGGCGACGGCGTGCAGGCCAATATCGGTATTCGCGGCGGCCGCATTGTCGAAATCGGTGCGTGCGACGGCGACGCAAAGCGGATCATTGATGCAACGGGCTGCATCGTGACGCCCGGCTTTATCGATCTGCATTCGCACTATGACGGTCAGGCGACCTGGGATGACCGGATGGAGCCGTCGGTCTGCCACGGCGTCACCACAACGGTGATGGGCAATTGCGGAGTCGGCTTTGCCCCCGTCCATGACGGCGATCATGACCGCCTGATCAAGCTGATGGAGGGCGTCGAAGACATTCCCGGCACGGCGCTGGCCGAGGGTCTCAAATGGAACTGGACCAGCTTTCCCGACTATATGGACGCGCTGGAAGCCCAGAACCGCACCATCGATGTTGCGGTCCATATCGGCCATGATCCACTGCGCGTCTTTGTCATGGGCGACCGTGCCATTGCTGATGAAGACGCCACCGATGACGATATTGCCAAGATGCGCGACCTGGTCCGCGCTGCGGTCGAGGCCGGGGCCATTGGCTTCTCCACCGGACGCAGCGATGTCCACAAGACCGCCGATGGCGACTTCACGCCGTCATCAGAAGCCACGGCCCGCGAACTTTCCGGCATTGCACGGGCGTTTGAGGGTCTGAACCACGGCGTTGTCCAGGCCGTCAGCGATTTTGACCTGGAGCGCGAAGGCGACCGGTTCGAGGCCGAATGGGCGGTGCTGGAATCCTACGCCAAGGCGGCGGGCGGTCGGCCATTTTCCGTCTCCCTGATGCAGCGCGATTTTGCGCCGGATCAATGGTCGCGAATTCTCGAAAAGGCCGAAAAGATCAAGGGCGATGGCGTCGATATGCGGGTTCAGACCGCACCGCGCGGCATCGGCGTCTTCCTCGGCCTGCAATGCACCTTCCACTTCTTCATGGGCTATCCCAGCTACAAGAAGATCGCTCATCTGCCGTTCGAAGAGCGCGTCGCAATCATGAAGACGCCGGACTTCAAGGCGAAAATCCTGTCGGAAAAATCCGACAAGTTGTCGGGTCCCGGATCCTCCGTCCCGCCGCTGGCCGATCTGCTGATGGAGCATATCGACTTTGTCGCCACCAAGCTGTTCAAGCTGGGCGATAATCCCGACTACGAGCAGCCGCTGGAAAACGCGCTGGCCGCGCAAGCCGAGCGTGACGGCGTGCCATTGATGGAAAAGCTCTACGACACGCTCCTGGAACGCGACGGTCAGGAGCTGATCTATTTCCCGATCTACAATTATACCAACGGCAATTACGACACCGTCCACCAGATGATGACCCACCCGCAAGCCCTGCAGGGTCTGGGCGATGGCGGCGCGCATGTCGGCACGATCTGCGACGCCTCCCTGCCAACCTACCTGATGAGCTACTGGACGCGGGACCGTGAGCGCGGCGAGCGCATTGCCCTGCCCCGCGCGGTACAAATGCAAACCGCCGATATTGCTGACTTCCTCGGCCTGTCAGACCGTGGGCGCATTGCCGTGGGCATGAAAGCCGACCTCAACGTCATCGACTATGACAATCTCAATGTGCTGCCGCCCTACATGGTCTCTGATCTGCCGGCAGGCGGCCGCCGCCTGCTGCAAAAGGCCAGGGGCTATCGCGCGACCCTGGTGTCCGGCGTGCCCGTCGTCGAGAACGACCAGGTCACCGACGCGCGCCCGGGGACGCTGGTGCGGGCGGGACAGAGTGCGTGAAACTCTCCCAGAAGACCAAGATTTCCACGCCAAAATTCGCCGAGACACGCGACTGGTATCAGCGCCTGTTTGGCATGGTCACGATCGAGGCGTGGGATGATCCCGGCGATACCGGCGTCATCCTCGCCTTTGACGGCGGTACCAAGGAAGGTCTGCTGGAAATCTACCTGACGGATACCGTGCACGACTTTTCAGGCACCAGCCTGCAATACCGCGCCGAACCGCTCGATGATTTTGTCGCAACCCTGCCCGCCGATATCGAACGCGACGGCCCGAAGGCCCGCCCCTGGGGCGCGCGCTATCTCTACCTGACCGATCCCAACGGCATCGCGGTGATTGTTTATGAGGGCTGTTGGTAGGCGGCCTTTATCTAGTGAGTGACCAAAACGTTAGTCCCTCCGGCTCCGACCGGAGGGACCAGATAGACGTTCAGGTGGACCCTCTGATCAAGTCAGAGGGACTAACGTTTCAAAGTGCAACCACTGTCATCGCGGTAGGCCTGGAAGCGCGATCCAATTTAAGAAAACTCCCCGATTGAGTTTCCCCGACGAAAGTCGGGGTCCATGGGCGGGCATCTGGATCCCGGCATTCGCCGGGAAAACTCTCGCGCTTACTCTCACGCCCCCAAAGTCTGCGGGAAAAATCAGACCGCTTCGATCTCCAGCGCCTCGCCGTTGCGCCTCACGCGCCAACGGCTTTCGGTCGACGCCGAATAGCCGCGCTTCCTGATCGTCGAGACTTCGACGAATTCGGTCTCGATGGCCTCGCGGCCAAGGGTCAAAACCATGAAACCCTTCGCATAGGGTTCATGGTGGAGGATTTCGGCGTTGTTCGCCTCGGTGATGCGCCCGAAATGGACGCCCGGTGCAGGGACCGCTTCAAACGGTGACGGGCTGGTGATCGACGTCGTGCCAAATTCAAATCCGGCTCGCTCGCCCGCCGCATTACGCAGATCGCAGGTCCAGAAATTATGCGTGTCGCCGGCCAATGCGATGAATTGGCCGGACGACTCATTCAACGCCGCATAAAGCCGTTCGCGCTCGGCCGGATAGCCGTCCCAGCTGTCAAAGCTGAACGGCGAGTCAAAGCGCGACCGTTGAATATAGCTCCAGGCCAGGTCGTCATTGTTGCGGACATACCATTTGAGCCAACCCGGCAGCACCTCGACATAATTGGGCATCGTCACCTTGCCGAGCAGGACCTGCCCGCCAAGAATCTGCCAGGGCTTACCGTCCGCGCGCGACGCCGCAAACAGGTCAGCGATTTCGGCAATCTGCGGCGCGCCGAGCATTTCGCGCGACGGGTCGCCCACGACGTCACGTAGCCAGGTCGATACCAGCGCACGGTTCTCCGGCGTGTCCTCGGCGTCGGCCGGGATTGGAAAACTGTCAAAGGTCAGTTGTTCGGTGCGCGCCGTGTGGCGGCTTTCCGTGATAGCTATGGTCGCCAGATTGCCGATTTCGATACGTCTGGCCGTGCCAATCAGGTCTTCCGGCTCCCGCGTTGGGTTCCAGTCATGGAAGGCCCGCAGCGCCCCTGCCCGGCGATCAGAGTAAGCGCCCTCGCCTGAGTCCGGATTGTGGTTTTCCGCACCGTCCGACCAGGCATCATTGGCGACTTCGTGATCGTCCCACATGATGAACCAGGGCGCGCTGGCATGGGCGGCCTGCAAATCCGGGTCGGACTTGTAGAGCGCATGGCGCGCGGCATAGTCGGCCTGGCTGAGGCACTCATGGGCGGGCACGGGCACACGGTCCATCTCCTCGGCATCATCGGTCGCATAGCCGCCCATTCCGTATTCGTAGATGTAGTCGCCCAGATGCAGGACGAGATCGACATCGCCGCGTACGGCGAGTTCGGCATAGGCGTTGAAATAGCCCGCCGGATAGTTCGAGCAGGAACATACCGCGACCCGGTATTGCTCCACCGCCCCGTCAGGCAGCGTGCGCGTTCTGCCAACCGGCGAGTATTCGTCATTGAAGCGGAAGCGGTAGAAATAGGACGTGCCGGGTACGAGCCCGTCGGCGATAATCTTGACCGTCGAAACCGGGTTCATCCGGATATGGGTTCGCGATTCAAACTGCTCGAAGACGATATCGCTGAACGCCTCATCGCGCGCGACCTCGACACCACGCTCCCCGCCGCCATCCTCCGTGATCGCGGTCCACAACACGACACTGGTCGCATCCGGCTCACCTGACGCGACCCCGTGACGAAAGGCACCGCTCGGTTCCGGCGGCGCGGGACGCGATGTGCCGCAACCCGCCGCGGTCAACGATATGGCGGTTGCGCCGAGCAGGGCCTGGCGCCGGTTGAGTTTGATCGTCATGGTGTGGTTTCCCTCATCCTGAATGCCTGGCCCAGATCACCCGCATAAAGCAGGTGATGACGCACAATATTTCGTCTGTCATCCCGGACGCGAAGCGATCCGGGACCTCGAGGCCCCGCGCCGTGATCAAGGTCCCGGCTCAACGGCGCACGCGCGCCGCAGGCCGGGATGACAAAAGCCCTACTCTCTCGCACGCAGCACCAACGTCCGCGCACCGTCAGGAGGATTGTCAGGCGTCCAGTCGGTGCGCAGTTCAAAACTCTCGCCTGCCGCCCACATCGGCGCAAGGTCGCGATAATGCGGCGACAAGGGATGCCCCGACTGTCCCGGCGCATGCATGTAGCGCGAGCGATTGAGATCCTGGAGGTCATAGACCGCGCGCAAGGACGGGCCATGGAAAACATCAAAATTGTCCGCGCCAATACCATAGACCGCGACATTGACCGTCGAACCATCACCGCCCACCGGCTGGCGAACGGTGAATAGGCCATCGAGGATTGGGACACCGGTAAAGGCCGGATGATCAAATACCGCCTGGTGAACCTCGCCCCAGGCCCAGGCATCGACATCACGGCCATAGGTCTCGGCTCCGATGGCCATCGCCGAATCCAGCGCCGAACCAACCGCATCGGCGCAGTCTTCTATCGCCTCGGAACTGACGTCGTCGCACCACTGCGTCTCGCCACCGACCAGGACATTGTCGATGAAGCCACGACGATTCCCCAGGAAGCGGCGGAAATTCTCGCCCAGCTCGTCGCCGTAAATCTCCCGCGCCAGCTCCCGGTACCACAGCGCGTAAAGCAGCGGCTCGGCGCGATCCATGCCCATCTCGCCGTCCCAGGACGCTAGACGCTCGCGCGCCGCCGCGCCGCCGGCAGTCCGTGGCAGGCTCGATGCGATGACCGGGATCAGGCGCTGCGCTTGGGCAGACGTCACGTCCATCTGGGCCCTATGATAGCTGTCCATGTCATGGCGCGGTGTCGCGTCCAGCAAGGTGTCGATCCGCACCGCGCGAAATATCGAATACTCACCGGGCGTCGGATAGGAATAATTGTCCGGCGTGATCCGGTTATTGCCCGAAGCGATGCGCCCGGACACGGGGTTCTCCACACGCGGCAGCTCGTCATACGGGATATAGCCCGACCAGCTGCCATCTTCGGCGCGCAGCGGCACCAGGCCCGGCGTCGTATAGCCAATCGTCCCGTCGACATGGACATAATGCATGTTCTGCATCGGTGCCGTGTAGCCGCGACCGGCCTCGACGAACTCGGTCCAGCTGCGCGACTTCATGATCCGGTAGGAGGCGTCGGCCACGTCGTTTGACCGGTCGAGCGCCGTGCTCATCAGCACCACATCGCTGTCGCCATAGGGCTCAAGCGGGAAATACGCCGGATCGAGGATCGGGCCCTCTGCGGTGTCACGCACGATGATCTCGACCGCCTCGCCCCCCGCGACCTGAATGACTTCGCGGCGCTCAGTCGTCGGAACACTGCCCGGCGCATGGGGACGCAAATCGATCACATCAAAGCCGGTATTGGTAAAGCCCCAGGCCGAAACGTCATTGCGGCCCAGCACGACCAGCGGCGCACCGGCAACCGTCGATCCGACGACGTGGCCATCTGGCAGAGCCAGATGTGCGTAATACCAGATACTCGGGGCCGACAGGCCCAGATGCGGATCATTGGCCAGCAAGGGTTCGCCGGTCGTCGTATGCTCGCCCGACATCACCCAGGCGTTTGAGCCGCCATTGACGTCGTCCTGAACATCCGTGTCAGGCTCTCCGTCCAGGCGGGACGGCGCGTCATCAGTGCCGGAGGCAAAGTCCTCGGCCTGCAGCATGGTCGGTGCCCAATCGGGAAATTCCGGCAGGAATTCGGCGATCTGGTCACTGGAAAACAGCGTCTCCAGATGACGCCGGTTCATTTCCTCATATTCACCGGCGGCCAGCGAGTCGGCCATGTAAACGACCACGGCCATGGAATCCTCGGGCCGCCATTCCTCAGGTGAAAACCGCAGAATCGCGTATTCCGGCGACGGCGTTCCGCGAGCAAGGCGTGCATTGACCCCGGCGGTATAGGCATCGACCGCCGCGCGCGCTTCAGCGCTGAGATTGTCCACGGCAGCCAGTGCGACATGGGGATAGCCGCGAATGCGGTTGCGCGCATCAACCCGGATGGCACGATCACCCAGAACTTCAGACAAGCGTCCGTGCACATAGCGGCGCATCATGTCCATCTGGAAAAACCGGTCCTGCGCGTGGGTATAGCCGAGCGCGTAGAAGATATCGGCCTCGCTGGTCCCGAAGATATGCGGCACGCCATACGCGTCGCGAACGACCGAGACATCGGCCTCAATGCCGGCAACCGTCACATGGCCGGACGTCTGTGGCTGGGTGTCAACGAAGCGCCAGACAATCCACGCGGTGGCGGCCACCAGCAGCAAGACCGCCAAGCCGACAACACCCACGATTCCCCGAATGATCCAGCGCATGCTCATGCCTCCCCGCATGTGAACAGTGTTCACTGCCGATCCTATCAGGCCGGACGCATTTGGGGAGTCGGGGCTTTCAGTAAAATCCAAAATCCAGGTTTTCCCGGCACAAGCCGGGAACCATTCGGTCCAGCCTGGACCCCGACTTGCGTCGGGGAAACTTAATAGGGGCGAATTGACCCTTCTATCCTGCCACCCTACCGAACATAGCTCGCGCCATTGATATCGATGACGCTGCCTGTCGCGGACGGGCAATCGCCCGACAGCAGGAAGGCCGTCATCGCCGCGATCTCTTCGGGCTGTGCGACCTTGCCAAGCGGGATGTCGGCCACCGCAGCCGCGCGGGCTTCAACACGGCTCGGGGCCATGTCGGTTTCGATCCAGCCCGGCGTCAGCGTGTAGATCAGGATATTCTCGCCGGAATGCGCTCGCGCCAGCGTTTTGGCAGCAGCCACCAGCCCGGCCTTTACGGCCGCATAGGCGCAATGGTCCGGACCATCCCCGCGATACGCGGCGCGCGACGCGATATTGACGATCGCGCCGCCTCCCCGGCTCTGGAAGGCGTTTATGGCAGCGCGCATCAGGTCGCAGGGTGCCTGCAGATTAACGGCGATCTGGTCGACCCACCCGGACTCCCATTGCGCATCGTCCTTCAGCGGCGTGGCCCGGTAGATGCCTGCATTGTTGACGAGCGCGTCCAGCGGACCGAACTCGGTGTCGGCCTTGGCCCACAGCTCGGTACCGGCCCCGGCCTCGCCCAAATCCTGACCGATCAGGCCAAGGCACGCATCCCCGATTTCGCCAGCCAGCGCGTCTGCAGACTCGCGGTTGGCGTTGTAGTGGATGACGACTTTCCAGCGCTGCCTTGCACAGGCCGCAGCAATGGCCCGCCCTGCGCCGCGCGACGCGCCTGTGACAAGGACGCGTTTTTCACTTCGCTCCGACATGGGGACTATTTCGCTTGCAGCTTGGCAATGAAATCAAAGGTCTTGCCATAGGGCGGCGCGATCCAGCGCGATGGATGCCAGACCGGTGCCTCGAAGACGGCGCGCTCATGGCTGAATGTCAGGAAACCGTGTTCGCCATGATAGGCCCCCTGCCCGGACTTTCCGACGCCTCCAAAGGGCATGCCCTCGACGGACATGTGCAGCATTGAGGCATTGATACTCGCCCCGCCCGACAGCGTCGCGTCCAGCACACGGCGTGCAACAGTCTTGTCCTTGGCGTAGACATAAAGGGCGAGCGGATGATCGCGCTCATTCACAAACGAGATCGCATCATTGAGCGTCTCATAGCCCACGACCGGCAGGATCGGCCCGAAGATTTCCTCCGTCATCATCCGTGAATTCAGCGGTGGATCGAGTACGATGGTTGGCGCGATCTTGCGCGCATTTCCGGTCTCGCCCATCTCGGGCTGGAGGATTGTGGCCCCGCCCGCGCGGGCTTCCTCGATCATCTCGCTGAGACGTTGATGATGTTTGTCGGAAATGATCGCGGTGTAGTCGCCATCGCTGCCCGGCTCGGGGAAGAAATGCTGCACTTCCGCCAGCACGGCCTCACCGGTCGCGCGGACCTTGTCCTTGGGGGCCAGCACGTAGTCAGGCGCAATGCAGGTCTGACCGGCATTGAAATACTTTCCCCAGGTGAGCGGCTTGGCGGCCTGCTCCAGATCATAATCGTCAGTGATGATGGCCGGTGACTTCCCGCCCAGTTCAAGCGTGACCGGGACAAGATTGTCGGCCGCTGCCATCGCGACCAGACGACCGACATGGGTTGAGCCCGTATAGAAGAGATGATCCCACTCCAGCGTTGAAAAGGCTTCACCAACCGCTGGCCCGCCGGTCACGACGGCGACATGATTGTCGTCAAAGGCTTCAGCGAGCATTCTGGCCATCAGTTCGGACGTTCGCGGCGTCAGCTCGGAGGGCTTGATGATGGCCCGGCAGCCCGCTGACAGGGCGGCGATGAGCGGCGTCAGTGCGAGCTGCAGGGGATAGTTCCACGGCGAAATAATACCCGCCACGCCCTTCGGCTCCCGCCGGACATACGCCTTTCCAGGCGCGAGCGTCAGCGGCACGGACGCCTTCTTGGGCTTCATCCACTTACTTACATGGCTTTGTGCATGCTTGGCCGCGCTCATGGTGAAGCCGATCTCGGCGATCTGGGTTTCCGGACAGGCGCGCACACCATAATCGGCAGCAATGGCCTGCATGATGTCCTCGGCATGGTGTTTGACCAGATCACCGACCTTGCCGATGTCCGCCTTGCGTTCCTCGGCACTGCGCTGGCGATCGGCCTTGAAGGCCGCCTTTTGCGCCGCCAGCAGGGTTTTCAGCCGCTCAATCTGTGTCGCGTCGTCACTCATCGATCTTGTCCTTGTCTCAGGCAGATGCCCGGATCATCTCGGCCGCCTTGTGGGCGATCATCATCGTCGGTGCGTTGGTATTGCCGCCAACAAGCCGTGGCATGACCGACGCGTCCACGACACGCAGGCCTTCTATACCATGCACGCAGCATTGCGGGTCGACCACGCTGGTGGGGCCCGTTCCCATCACGCAGGTCGACGTCGGGTGGTAGAGCGTCTCGGCGCGCGCCTGGATATCGGCAGCAATGGCGTCCCGGCTTGTCAGGATGTCATTCGGTCGGAACATGCCGACCCGTTCCTCGTCGAACGCCGGAGCCATCAGGATACGTTGGACGATTTCAAATCCATCGATCAGGGCGGTCAGGTCCCCCTCATGCGCGAGATAGTTCGGATCGATCAAGGGGTGCTCATTGGGATCGTCGGAACTGATCCGGATCTCGCCCCGGCTTTCCGGATACAGGTGACAGACATGCAAGGTGGCCCCATGCCCAAAGGGTGTCGTGCGACCATGATCGATGGACAGGCCAGGGATGAAGACCAGCTGCAGGTCTGGCAGATCGCCCGCCAGTGAGGAGTTGAGGAACGCGCCTCCCTGTACTGGATTGATCGTGAAATCGCCATCGCCCTTGACCATCCAGCGCAGCACATCGACCATGTTCTTGGGCGTCCGCCGCCAGGAATTGCCGATCGACCGCGACGTTTTGGTTCGCATGATTGCGGCAATATCCAGATGGTCCTGCAGGTTGCGCCCGACGCCAGCCAGTTCGTGCTCGACGGAGACACCGGCGGCCTTCAGCCATTCGGGATCACCGACACCAGACAACTGCAGCAATTGCGGCGAATTGATCGCGCCGCCCGACAGGATGACTTCCCGCTGCGCCGTGATTTCCACCCGTTCACCGGCAAGGTCGAGTTCAACACCCGTCGCCCGGCCATTCTCCAGTCGGACCCGGCGCGCCAGCGCATGGGTCAGTACAGTGACATTGTCGCGCGCCATCGCCGGGCGCAGGAAGGCATCGGCCGCGCTCCATCGGCGCGGCCCCTTCATAGTCATTTGATAGGGGCCGAACCCGTATTGTTTCTCACCGTTGAAATCGGGATTTTCAGGATATTGAAGCTCGCGAGCGGCCTGAAAATAGAGCTCGGTTAGCGGGTTCAGCTTGGGAATATCCTCGACACGCAATGGGCCGCCCACCCCGTGCCAATCATCGGCACCACGTTGCTGGTCTTCCATTGCCTTGAAGCGTTCGAGTGCATCGGCCCAGCTCCAGCCTTCAGCGCCCAGCTCACCCCATTCATCGAAATTTTCATGCGCCCCGCGCATGTAATGCATCGCGTTGATGGAGGAGGATCCACCGAGCGTCTTGCCGCGTGGCCAAAACAGCTTTCGATCGTTCAGGCGTTCCTGTTCAACCGTTTCATAGGACCAGTTATAGGGGCCGCCGCTCACCACCTTGCTCAACAGCATGGCGGTTCGGATTTCCGGACCCTTGTCCGGTCCACCGGCTTCCAGCACGCAAACGGTGACATCTGCGTCGCGCGACAGCGCTTCCGCGACCACACAGCCGGCAGAGCCCGCCCCGACGATCACATAATCGAATTCGCGAAGATCACTCATCGCCGACCTCGTTCAGCGGAACAACTGCATCGGCAATCGCGCGGAAAACAGCAAAGCTCTCGACACCGCGTGGCCCCCAGTCGGGGTCCGCAGCAAAGCGGGCAATCACCACGCCGCGGCGCTCATCGACCCAGACATATTGGCCATAAATCCCCGCAGCAAAATATTCGCCCTGCGGATTGTCGGGCATCCAGAAATGAAGGCCATAGCCGCGCGGGGCATAGACAGCGTCGGGACCGGGTTCCTGGAACGGTGCATTGGGCCGTGTCGCTTCCTGCACCCAGCCCTCGGGCAGGATGCGCTCGCCATTCCAGACCCCGTCCTGCAAATACCATTGCCCGAAGCGCGCAAAGTCGACGAGGCGTGCATTGAGGCAGCAATACCCGACGGCAATCCCGTCATCGCCCACAACGTTTTGCGACCAATAGGCGTCGCCCTCCATCTGCAGCGGCGTCCAGATCTTGTCCTGTACGATTTGCGCCAGCGGCTGGTCATAAATGCTGCGCACAACAGCCGCGAGGGCCTGGGTGTTTGACGAGATGTAATCCAGCTCGGTTCCGGCGGGTGTATCCCGCTCGAATTCCATGATCATCTCGTCGATATTGCGTTCGAAGATGAAGGCATTGAAAAACAGTCGGCGAATGTCGGAATCCTCCGCCGAATAGTCCTCCACGAAATCAATGCCTGACGACATCATCAGCAGATGGCGCAGCGAGGTCGCGCCGTAGTCCGTCCCGGCAAATTCCGGGACAAAATCTTCCAGCGTCTGGTCCAGCGATTCGATTCGGCCCTCCTCCATCGCGATGGCGATCAGTGACGCCACGAAACTCTTGGCCACAGACCAGGTCGTCATGCGTGAATTCTCGTCGGCCCCGTTGCGATAGGTCTGGTGCACGACCTCCCCATTGTGCAGGACCAGCAGACCAAGCGAGGTCGATGCTTCAAGATAGTCATCCAGCGTGCGCGTCTCACCTTCCCACTCATAGGTGACAGAAAGCGGTGCCTCATTGCGTGGCAAGGGATCGGGGTTGGTCGCCGAAATCGCGCGGTAGGGGAAAAAACTGTCCATGCCGAGCGAGACTTCGACTCGCCGTTCGGGATCGGCCGCAGCCTGGTAACGTGCGGGCGAATAATCTGCCCAGGGCTTGAAAAACAAGGCAGCAACGGCGGTTACGCCCAGTACGGCGAGCAGCAATACCGCGCCCAGAATCCGGAAAATCATGCTCATCCCCCTTTAAACGATGTTCACTTATCCAACGATAAGTACATTTCGTCACGCGTTTGTGGATTTGGCGCGCACCTGTTGCGCGTTCGCTACTGACAGAAGCATCAAACAATGATGTTATGTCTGCAATAACAAAGCTCGCGCCGCTCAAAAGGGACCGCGGCGCTATAAGGGGAGACCAATGAAGACATCTATCCGTGCCATTGCCATGTGCTCGACTGCCATGGCTGCCAGCCTGTTTGCTGCGGGTCTTGCCGCCGCGCAGGTCGACACCATCACCGTCACGGCACAGCGCCGTGAAGCAACGCTTCAGGAAACCCCGATTGCGGTTTCTGCCGTGCCGGAAGAGCAAATCACGCTCGGACAGATTCGCGACGTCCGCGATCTTCAGCAACTGGTTCCGTCTCTGCGCGTCTCACAGTTCTCCCGCTCGGGTGTGACCGAGTTCGCCATCCGGGGTCTGGGCACCTCGGCCGACA
>TARA_R110002073_G_scaffold324575_1_pt1 | contig 14199 bp, 19 predicted proteins | sample TARA_R110002073 | Tara Oceans TARA_R110002073 (sample SAMEA4397174) | marine metagenome | biome: Polar Biome; feature: [DCM] deep chlorophyll maximum layer (ENVO:01000326); material: water (ENVO:00002006), including particulate matter (ENVO:01000060) such as... | depth 40 m
CCTGCAACTGCAAGAGTGCTTGCCATGTCCACAGCGCCGTCGATGTCTACAACGTCGAGGTTAGCTGTCCCGTCTACGTCTATAGAACCCGCAAGGTCTATATCGCCATTTACAGTTAAATCATCAGTTACTGTTAAGTCGTCTTGTACCTTGAGATCTACAACATTGAGGCTTGCAAAAGCGTCAACTACTGCTGCTCCGCTTCCTGCGCCATCTAAATAAACGGCCTTCACATCACCCGGTGGTATCGTAATATTAGCGCCAGAGCCTTGAGAAATAATGATGTTTTGAGAACCGCTGGTTCCGTTCTCAATAAGTTGCAATCGATTAACTGTATTTGGAGCAATCGTAATTGTGCAAGCAGAATCTAAAGTGCCTGTGTATTTCACAAACATCGCTCTAACGGGATCAGTTGCACCATCTGCAATTGTGCTGGTATGCGTATCCGCGTTAGTAGTTATGCCCTCGGTTCCGTAACCCAGTGCTTCGCCTATTAACTCTAAATTTGTATTTGTGCTTGTACCCCATGTCCCTGATTCATCGCCAGTAGCGATTTCTTTCAGCCTGAGATCATTTACATAAGTTGCCATTTAAGCTACCTCTTTCCAATCAGGAGTCTGGTCGGCATTAACCGCGCTCCAGTTAGGTGTTTGTGAACTTGAAACTGTAGACCAGCTTGGTGTTTGACTTGTGTCAACGAGACTCCAAACCAAAACATTTGACGTAAGGGCTTCAACTTCATTGCCAGTGACATCAACCCCCGCCTTAGCAGACACCGTAACGTCATTTGTAGACGCGGTAGCAACATTTCCTGAAGCCGATACAACAGCCTTTCCTTCAAGAGAAACCGATCCGACACTCGCAGTAGCCGCATTGCCACTTGCGCTAACCCCTGCTCCTGCCGTTGCAGTGACGCTCGAAGTCGATACGGTGGCTGAGTTCCCTTCAACCGGGCAAACACATGCGTTACCCGTTGCAACAACCGTCCCAACGGCGGCTGTAGATGCTGGCCCAGTAACCGATACGTTAGCGATGCCTGTGGCTGTAACCGACCCGACAGAAGCCGTCGCTGAATTTCCGCTTGCACTAACCGAAGCTGCTGCTGCAACCGTGACAGACGAGGTTGAAACTGTGGCTGAGTTACCTGTGGCCGATACACTGGCGGCAGCATCGACAGTGACGGAACCAACAGACGCTGTTGATCCCGGCAATGCCTCTTCTGCATCACCCCAAGTACTTTCGCCCCATGCAATATTGCTGGAGTTCCATCCTTGCCATGCAACTTTTGCATCTGCCATTCCATTAACCTGTTATGCAATTCTTATGATTGCGTTTGAAGCATCTGCTGCTGGAAACTCAATCGTGAAATCGCCTGCTGTTGAAGTCTTATCCCCGCCAAAAGCGAGAACAACCACCGCTCTGTTTGCTGAACCTGCCGTGGTGCTTGAGTTGTAAATCAATGCCCCGTTTGCAGTTATCGTGGCTGAACTCCATGTGCTGTCAGCAAAATCTGTCAGGGCTGTCGTTCCAGAGGTTGAAGGATCAACATTCGTTAGCGTATTGCCTCCCGCAGTGTAGTTCGTTCCCGAAACTTCATTTGTGGTTGCGTAGACAGTAGTTGATGCAGACATCGTACTGCTACTCGTATACAGGGCGATCTTAAACGTATTCCCCGTTCCTGTAGTAGTGCTTGTTCCGCCGCCAGATCCATTATGAAAATTATGAATACCCTGAAGTAATTCACTCTTAAAACTCGTTGCTACTGCTTGTGTATGGGCCATCATAGCCTCCTTAAAATATCTGCCATGTCCTCATGGCCCTGTTGTGTCAAAAGATTAGTAAGAGTTGTCCTGTCGCTCTGTATTGCATCATTGCAAGCCTTTACAATCACATGAAAAAGCCTGTTCTTAAATGCTTCTGCCTGCTCCCTGACCTCTGGGTCTGCGCCTTCTGAAACAGAAACAACTTTAGGCACTGCTCGTTCAGCAATTTCTTCCGGCGTAAACCCTCGGTATTCAGTTGTATGAACCTCGCAAATTCCCGGCTTTACTGTTGCATTTAATTCAAGCATTAAATTCTCTGGTTCCTTATTGCACCACTACGATAATTATCAGTCGTACTGTAGCCCTCTCCTAGTGACTTTAGTCTAACCAAAGCGTCCTCATATTGCTTTTGATAAATAGCTAATAGATCAGGCTCACCTTTCATGAAAGTATAACCCTCTACTAAACAGCCATAAAACAAAACTGTGTCAGCATTAGTACCAAGCCAGCTTGTCCCGTCAGCAGATGTCGTAATCGAGGTTGGCTTGTAAAAATAATGAAGCTCTACCGAATAACTGCTGTTAGGAGTTGGGCCTAGAATAAAACTAGAGTCATCAAACAAACCATAATACTTTGGAGTGGCGGTTGTTGTAGAGACCGGATAAGCCTCTCGGATAAAATTAACGTCCTTGAAAATCAAATACTCGTAACCGCTGTTATCAAGTGCCAAAGAGTAAGGGGCCATAAAATCAGTAGGTGTAGTCAGATAAGAGTTACCACTGGTCATCGTGCCTGTGGTGTTCTTTCTGAAATCAGGCAACTGAATTGATTTAAGGATTCTGTTTTCAGACTGAGTAATAATCGTTGCAAGATTATTTTCAAAAGTCGTTTCAGAGTTTTGAAGGTAATCCTTGATTGCGCTTTTAAGCGTTGTGTATGTCCAAGCCATCAGTCTGTACTCACTGTAACCTTACCAACCACCGCCGTAATATCTAAGCCAACCGTCCTTCCTCCAAGGGCTGTGTTCCCTCCTCCCACTGGGTTCCACGCATAGAGCTTTCTGCTTTCTGCTTCTCCCGTATCAGGGCGAGGATCTTTTAATGCCTGAGGATCAGCCGTTCTGACCCTTCCTAGCTGCAATTGAGGCTGGTCTTCGTCCACCACATCACGACCAACAAGCAATCCGTTCGGCCTTTGATTTTCGATCTGAGGCACTAAATCCCTGAGGGGATAACGAAATCCTGTTCGATCACAGAATCCAAAAGCATGTTTGCCTGATGTATAGCTACCGCTCATAGCTGAGAATAACCTCCCGGCGAAACAAAAAAGGAAGACTTGTCTCTGTCAGCATCTGCTGCTAGATCCCATTGTTCGTCATAAACCTGTTTAAGCAAAGGCGCACGGTCTGATGCCTCAGGTCTCTTTACGCTAATGTGATAAGCCAAACCAGCAGCCATGCAAGGCAAAAACCTTGCTGGAATGTCCACATTGTTAGAGGCGGGACTTCCCGTGTCTTCTATTCTTTGTATGTAGTAGTAGTTAATTTTGTAGGTTTGAGCAGAGTCAGGCACAGGCCAGACATTCAAAGCGATTGCGCCGGGGTCTTTTTCGATCCAATACTGAACTGGACGACCTTGGGTAAGCTTGTTCGACAAATGAGAATACTGACTAATAGAAATTCGAGTCATTGTCAGGTCGGTTTGCTTGTCGCTATCGCCATCATCGGTTCTTAACGAAGCCTCAATAACATCTAGCTGGTCACCTGCTAAAGCATAACGGCCCGTTCCTGCTGTAAGTGTCTGGCTTCCTTCCTGAACAGTCCATAGATTAAGACCACGGTTTTGCCACTCAAGGAACATAAGATCCAAGCTACGCCTTGCTGTTCGGTAGTCATACCCGCTGCGTAACTCTAACCCTGCTCTTTCATAGGCTTCCTCAAGAACATCACTTAAATCAAGGTTGAAGCTATATGTTCCGCTCGTTGCCATTTATCTTTTCTTCTTTTTTTTCTTTTTAGACGGCTTTTTATTGGAAACTTTCTTAGCGACCTTTTTTGCTACCTTAGCTGCTTTTTTCTTTTTAACAGCCTTTACCTTCTCTACAACCTTCTTTTTTGCGGGTGCTTTTTTAGCAACAGGCTCTGGATTGGGAACCGCCTTAACAGGACGCAACTCTTTTAGCTTATCCTTGGCTTCTTTTTCCGTCATTGCATCAAATACAACGACATCATATCCACCGTCAGGATTTTTAGACCCAATCTGATACACAGGATCACCCATGGTATCCGGGTGCATAGACGTACCGTTTTGAAAGACTTCTAGCTTAGCCATATCTAGCTCCTACTAATAATTCTTGGTCATTTTTAGAATAACCGTATAAGCATCTCCTGAACTATGACCTACGGTTGTCAACATAATGTCTCCCGTAACCCCAGTTCCTGCATTGTTCTTTAAGCCGGTAAACTCGCTCATGTCCAAAGAATCGGCATAATCCGCAGGCAAATGAAAGGCCAGCACATCAGCATCAGCATCCCATAACAGTTTGACACTCATACCCATTGTGGAAAACCAAATCGACTGAATAGCTACACCGCTACACGCAGTACCAGTAACCGGATCTGACCCCAAGGCAGAAACATCGACTTTCTTAACCGCAGACTCACCAGTGCCATCGCTGACATTAGTGAAGCTCATAATTACATGACGAGCGCCATCCTGAATTGTTTGACTCGTTACTGCATCAGCCATTTTCTACTCCTTACGCTAAATCTGTCGTGTACTTTCTGCCTTGCCACTCAAATACCTTCTTGCCTTGGCCTCTCGCCTGAGCAAAAGCACCCCTGAATGACTGAGCAGCCTGCATTTGTTTTCCATAGACAGGAAATTTTCCAGCCCCTGTTTGCTTCTCGCCTCTTTTTTGGCCCGGAGTCACTGTTCCAGCAAAACCAGCTAAATTAGCTCCTCTCTCTCCGGCTCCAATACCGCCCCTGTCTCGCCTGCTAACCGTTCCATCAACAGCAGCAATATCCGCAGAAACGCCGCTTCCTCTTGCGTTTTCTCTGCCACTGCCACTGGATCGATTCTGTTGAGCTAAAGCTCTAGATGTTTTAACAGGGTTTTCATCGATCCCTTTGTTCCGCTGAACATCGGCTCTAGGATTGCTTCCTACTGGACGAGATCTCTCTGCTCTATTCAAGCCTCTGTTTCCACCAGTAAGCGTTCTCTTTTCTTGGGCAGCCTGTAGCCTTCTTCTTCTTTCTCTTGCTCTGGCTCTAGATCTTGACATCATGCTCATGATTATCTCCTTAAATAGTCAGATGGAGCCGAAGCTCCATCCAACTAACAATTAACTACTCAAACGGTGTAGCCAATGTTCCATCACCATGAAGGAATGCCTCACAATGCCAAACCGCTGCGCTAGTCGCTACCAATCTGATTACACCACCTACAAGCCAACCCTGACCCGCCGAACCCAAATCAATGGTGTCGTCATCACTGGCATCAGGAATGAAGGTATTGTTATCGGTAGCAGTTGCCGGATCAAAGATCGTCGCAAAACCAGAGAACAAGTCACTGGTATTATCCGTATTGATCTGCCCCGCACCCGTGAAAGTGGTGCCAACGATGAACGTGTAGTTCAGGCCAGCCGCTGCCGTTGGCAACGTGACCACGATACCTGCGGCTCGGTTTAGAGTGTAAACCGTACCTGAATCGGTGGACTCAACGCTCTTGGTCGCAGACGTAATGCTGCTGACGTTGGCATAAGAGGAAACATAACCGGTTGTGGTGAGATTACCGCTGGTGTCAATATCCAGATTGGTGGTAATAGCACCCGTACCAGCCGCTTTGCTGATTTGTTCAAATCCGCCTTCGGATCGAACTGGGCCATTAAATGTCGTATTAGCCATTATTTTCTCCTGTCTTGGCTAGTGTCTGCCACATTATTGTGACAGTCAGGAAAAAGGAAAGCGACCTGCTAATTGATTAACAGGCATTTTGTTATGTTAATGAAACAAGTCGCCTTCCCCCATTACTTACGCTCCCGGTGAGCCGTACACTGAAAGTGGGTCAGATACCCCGAAAGAGTAACGCTCACGCGCCTTGTAGCGCACGTTACCCGTATCGAAGTCACCGTCCATTGAAGTTTCCAGCGCGGTACGCTCAAACATCTTCATGCCGTTCGGAATATCGGTTGTGATAAAGAAAGCGTCAGTATCAGTCAAATAATGATTGATTGAATAGCCTTCAGGTATCGTACCGTTACTCTTAATAGCGTTGATGTCGTTGTCAGCCGTCGCAACTCTGTTTTGAGATTCCAAGAGTCTTGTAGCTGTGAACTGTAACGCAGGAGGAACAATCAATGCCCTTGGTCTAGCTGCGATTAGAAGTCCTCGCTCATCTGTTAGACCGGCTATAGTTACTACAGCCGCTTCCAATGAGGTTTCGTTCAAATCTGCTGCTGTCGCAGGACGATTGTCGTTCGTTCCACCAGAAACAAGAGGATGACCACCTCCACCAGTTACGCCATCGCCAGACGCAGTGAATAGATTAACTCCATCACCTGTCTGATAGGAATTGGTAAAACCGTTGTTTAACGGGTTCACAGCCTTGACTTGCTTGGTGTAACTCATTGCACGAGCAAGGGCTTTAGTATAACGAGCCGATAAAGAATCATATAGATTATCTTCCATCGCCTCTTCTGTTATCGCAAAACCCATTGCAATCGTTTCATGGTTATACCTTGCAGTGAACGCTTCCTGTGCCGAATCGTAGGAAATCGCATTTCCTTCGTCCTTCACCGGAGCCGCTCCAAAGCCGCTCAGTTTCACCTCTTCCTCAAAACTACGTTCTGATGTCTCGGTATCATAGATAACCGTATGCTCATCTTCGTACTTCTCATACTCCAGACCAAAAAGGGCGTTCAGCCCCGGCAGGAGTTCTTTAAGCATCTGTGCTCGTGATATAGCCATTGCTATTTACTCCTTATATGCCTGTAGTATTGGTTAACTGATGACCCGCGTTGAAGCGGAAAATGCCATCAGTGTAGGTATCGCCAACCGAACTGGAAGGGCCATCGTAAAAATCGACGATCCTAATTGGTAGCGTATTAGTAGTTGCAACTGTATCCGCGTCACAAGCATTTTTGCTTCGACCAATCGTGGTAGAACCTGCTGTTTGAACAACAGCAAAGTTCGCGCCAAGACCAGCTTGAGCAATCGAACCATCGCCCTGCATCCTAAACAATACGTCAGGATCAATCAGGATATAACCCGCCGCATCTGACGCTGCTGTAGAAGCAGGCCAAGTTTGGTTAAAGGTCATTTGATTCGTGCTTGGATCTGTGTACTTACAGCCCATGAAAATTCCTATGGAGGTCAGTGACGTTGTGCCGGTATCCTTTTCAATTGTTCCGGCTGTAACCAACTTCACAAAATCCCCATAGAAAATGGCGGTGCCATAAGCCGAGGCAATCTTGATGTGAACAACTTTTCCTGTAAAGGAACCGCTGCTCGAACAAGTGCCAATAGGCTCTGCACCATTCGGAGTCGCAGAAGTAGCCATAGTTTTCTCCTCTATGCTACGTTAAACACACAAGGGCGCACTCCGAATTAAAACGAAATGCTAACCCTTCCCAAAGGTTGTGCGCGAGCTTTTCTCCGGTCTCAACAACGGCATACGCGGATCGTTTTCCCGCATGTAGTTTCTGTCTACTGACTCCATTTGCTGCTGGGCTACCTTCTGGTAATGCTTGGTTCGTGACTGCATCTTCTCTTCCGGGGCTTTGCAAAGAAGCAGGCCACCCTGCTCAACTGCTCCCTCCCATCTGGAGTTAATATCAGACTGACCAACCATTTCAGGATGATCTTCCCGTTTTACGGGAACCCATCCATCCCTGAACTTCTGTGACACGTTGGTATTATCAGGATTTCCCAGAACGCTAGTTCTGATCCATCTGAACCTCCAACCATCACGCGGTTCAGGCGTAGGTAACACAGAAGAAGGAATCCAAGAATCATCATCTCGGACAGAACCTTCGCGGGTCTCGTGAGACCAAGGATTGCGCTCATCTGCCATGGGACATCTCCCTCTCTTTTAAGAGTTGATTGGCGTATTGCTCTTGCGTTAACCCAAGGCGCTTAGCGAGGGCGCGTTGAGTAGGCTCTAGCTTCACTTTGCGGGGTCTAGCTCCATTGTTCCTTGCGGATGGAGCAACCACCGAAGAAGTATGCCTGCCCGTCGAAGCTGCGGTTTGCCTAACACCGCCTTGATCCGGCCAGTCATAATCTGTAAATCTTTCTCTCATTCCTTTATCGATAAAATCAAAATATCCCTTTGTGTTAGGAACAAGCTGTTTCTTATATACTGCTACTTTATGCAAGCCATATGCAAGGCTTGTCATCAAATCTCCCTGATCAGAGTTTTCTTTTTCAAACCAAGGATTCCTTTCTGCCCATTCAAGTGCCTTAGGATTTGGCTGCGGCGGGGGTTTTTGACCCTGCTGCTGTTGAGCCGCTTGCTGGTATTGCTGGTATTGCTGCTGTTGTTGCTGCTGATAAGCCATTTGCTGCTCAGGGGTAAGCTGTTCCTGAGCATTTTGGGGCGTCGCTGTTTGAGCTTCTCGTTTTGAAGCCTCAGTCAACTCAGTTTGCGCATTTATCAGGCTTTTTTGAGACTCGATAATTTTATCGGTATCGCCCTGCTCGTAAGCCGTTCTGTACTCGGATGTAGCGTTTTCAACCGCCATTTCCGCTCGCTGCTTGATCTGGCCTATTAAAGCACTTTCTCCCCGGTGAATAAGAGACTCGTATTCCCGGTTCTTGTCAGCAAGCTGTTGAGCAACCTTAACGGCCTCTTCACGCATTTTCTCAGCAGCTTCTTTCTTTCTGCGCTCTTCATGCTGCTCATAACGCAGCTTATTGATTCGCTTCTGAACTCTTTCGCTGTAATTTCCGAGTTCATCGTCAGAAATATCTGAGTCATCCATAGCTTCTACAGGATTGCTTTCCTCGACTACGTCGTCTTCGACAATCTCGAAATCTATGTCGGCCTGAGCAGATTCAGCCTTCTTGTCCTCAGATTTTTTATTGATCTGGGTTTTTACCCCAAAGAACTTGTCTTCTGCGGAGTGCTGAACGGCTGTATCAGCGGCCTCTGTGTTGTTTTCTGTTGCTTCGCTCATATTCTTACTATACCCCGTGGATCTTCGACCACAGCTTCTACGCTGTCGTCATTGATTAAACGGAACTCCTTCCCGTGAACCAGAAACCGTGTGCCTGAGTAACTACGCATCACGATCCAGTCCCCTTCCTTGCAAAACGGGCCTGTTGGAAAACGATCAGTGTTTTTATAAGCGTCAGAACCCATAGACAGGACGCAGCCAACAATAGACCCGACCTCTTCGTCGCGCATCGTTTGTTTAGCCTTGATAATCCCGCCATCTGTCTTCTCGTCCGGGTTTGGTAAAGCAATCAGTATTTTATAGCCTTTCGGCTCAGGCAACTGATTTGCCTTGCGGGACTCTGTCTCTTCAGCAGTCTCGTTCTTTACAACCGATAATGATTCGCTCATTTATCGCCCTCTTGCACTGGAGATTGGTGTCCAGAGTCACCTGCACCGCCTTATGCGGCGTTATAATTCCTCAACCTTCTTTTTAAGATCAAGTAATTCTCGTTCCGCTGTTGCCAATCCTTCTATAACACCGCAACAGCGCGTGTATTCACTGTGGTCTTTGCATCCGCCTGTACTGATATGATCGCTCATTTCATTCATCATTGTACGCAATCTTTTTTGCAGGTACTCAAACGAATTAGTGGCTACTTGTTCATTCACCCAGCAAGTCCTTTGCAATGTCCACGCCTAATTTAGCACCTTCTAGCTGCTCTTTACTAGCAATTCTTTTAGTTTCAAGCTCTTCCCTGCTATTCTCAGCAGCAATTTTAGCTCCAAGCTTCGCTCCTTCCAAGCGTTCTTCCTGCTCCATCTTCTCTCTTTCAAGCGCAGACTTCTCTGCTGCTTTCTGTAGATCCGCTTGAATCCTAGCCATATCGGCCTGAGCTTTAGACATAGCCTCTTGCTGCTTAATCTGTAATTCCTGCTGCTGCATCTGGATAATAGGATCTTTTGCCTGCTCCATCTGCTCCTTCATTTGGGCTTCGCGCTGGTCTTTTCCGGTCAACTGCGCGGCGGCTGGAGCAACCAGCCTTGAAAGCCTGAGTTCAATATCTTCTGGCAACTTCTCATCTGGCCCCGGCAGATTAGCGCCCAACTCTTTCTCTATATTCGCTCTATAAGCAAACGCAACATGCTCAGAAATATGCGCTGCCATCGCGGCCTGAGCCACTTGAGCGGTAGGACTTTGTTCCATCAACTCCATAATCTTAGGATCTTGAATCGCAGCCATATGGGTCTGGATATGCGCTTCGTGATCCTGATACATAAACGCTTTAACCGGCTCACCGTTAATGATGTTCATGTTCTCGGTCACCGGATCAGTAATTGGAACCTCATTTTCCAGAGGAACAATCTTCTCTGCCTCTCTAATGCCCAGAACTTCAAGCATTTGCCTGTGCAATAACGGCATGTCATACATCTGAGGGGCTTGGGCGGCTAACTGCAACGCTGCCTGATACTGCATAATCCGCTGTGCCATAGTCCCTGCATTGGGATCACTGACCGGAATGATGTCTACCCGATCATCAAAGTCCTCTTCTGTAAGCTCCTTGCCCGGAACATCGTAGGGATATTCAGTCGGGCCGAAATCACGAATAATTCCACACAAAATACGCAATTCTTTCCGCATCGAGGCGTGAAGTCTTGCTTGAACCGCGCTCAATACCTTCATGGAACGTTCTAAAATGGCTAAAGTTGTGCCAACTGGCGCTTCGGCGTTCATGTCGGCTGCTTTTACGTCGGCAGCAGAGGCAAAACGCCTGCCTTCTTCGACAATATCGCCCAAAAGCTGATAAAGCACGTTGGAAGGCTCTTTGTAGGGCAAAAACGTGATGTTGTCGCGGATTGCACCGCCCGGAACGTCCACATCGCGGAATTCACCCGGCATAATCGGCGTATCATCGCCTTTAATGCGTAATCCACGGGATTTTAAGCCGCCGGGAAGATTAGAAAGCGTTCCTGAGTCCACTAACTGCCGCAAAACGCTGGTTGCAGACTTCGCCAGCCCACCAATCATGTGAATCAGGCCAAATCCATAGAATCCTAAGCCCGGAAGGTACTGATAATGGACAAAATGCTCTCGTTTCATCCGCATAGGGTCATCTTCGTACCAGTTTCTTCGGATCGACAACACCTGACGAGAAGATTTATCGATACTGACTACATAAGGCAGCGCAATACCCGTAGGCTCCTCGTTTTCTTCGTCCTCAAAGCCAATTAAATCCAGTTCAACCTGTATTTCCAAGACGGTATGACGATGATCCATCTCGTAATTGGCCGAATCTCCGGTCAGTTGGTTGTATTTTCTTTCTATTTCCCCTGTGTCCGGTGTCGGATCAGGCAAATCAACATCACTATAGAAACCTGAGACCTGCAATTTACGAATTTCGTTGCTGGTACGCTTCATGATATGGGTTGCACGTTCGCAAGTCGCCAGATCTGAAGCGCCGTAACTCACCACAAAGTCTTCAGCAGGCACGAACATCGAGCAAGGTCGGCCCATGTTCGGGTCGTAGTACACTTTCCTGAACGCAGAACCGGCTAGGGGCAAAGAAAACAGCATTTTCTCTGTTTCTGCCCGGTACTCCGTCATCTTTTCGGTTACCAAATAGTTAAGGTAGTCCCTGACCCGCTCTGCTTGTTCTGTTTTTTCTGGAGTGATATCGCCTACAACCGAAGTCTTTACAGGCCCGGAAGCAGGAAAGATCTCCTGTACTGATTGGGCTTGAAATTTAATCACTGCCTCGGTCAGTAACGGATGAAATACCCCGCAAGCGCCGTCCCAAGGCTGAGTTCGGTCTTCGTTCTTGAGTCCGAGAAGATCAAGACCTTTAATGTAGGTCTCTTCCCAGTCCCCACGGCTATCCCGATCAGACTCATAAGCGCCAATCAATTCAGAAGCAATACTTCTCAGGTCTTTGTCATCGATCATGTCGGCCAGATTGGCCCCATGATCATCCATTCCCATGATCCCGTCACTGGGATCAAAGTCTATAACAACCCCGCCGTCTTCTGTTTCCACAGCAACAGATTCTGGATTAACGATTGAGATGGTAGGCGTTGCTCCGTTTGGTTTTGGAGCCGCCTGATCTTCGCCAAGGGGTTTATCAATTGCCATTAACCGTTCCTAGTAAAGTTGCCACCACGGGTCGCAGCGCCCATTCCGGTTATTTTGAGTTGGCCGCCGCCAGCTTTTTTTACAGGATTCCTGCGTCTTTCTAAGGCTTCAGCACGATCTTTGGCTTCTTTTCTGCGCTTATCATAACGATCTTGAGCTTCTTGTTGGAGCCTCTCGTTACGCGCCACTCCACGATCTCTTTGATCGATACGGGACTGCTCAAGAGCATCCGCTCTGCCCTGCTGTTCCTCTCGTTTTCTTGCGCGGGTTTCTCGCCTCTCTTCTTCGGTGGGCAAAAATATACGCCTCGCTTTTTCTCTAATCGTTGTTTTCCCGCCCTCGGCGTACCTAACCTTTCCGCCTTTTTTGTATTTAACTTCGGCTTTTCCGGGTTTCTTTTTGCTGCTGTCGTAATAACTTGGCATCGCTTATCTCCTAGTAATAGGCTGCTTTTCTCTGGTACATAGGCTCGTCTTCCTCGTCAGTGTTCAGCCGCAGAAATCCACCCTGCCTAAATCGCAGTAATGCCTGTGTACTGCTGTCCACCAGATCGTCATGTTCCCCCATGGGAAAAGCGGCAAATTCCTCGATCACCCTTTCTGAGAAACGAGTCTCAGGACACCATACTACACCCGATGCAAACATATCTGCCACTGCATTCACTCTGGCTACCTTGTCGTTCCCCCGTGAAGGAGTGTATTCCGAAACCGGAATCCCCATTGCTCTTAGCTCAAAAACCAGTGGTGTACCCGCCGCCTTGGCCTCAACCACACAGGCATCGGGCTGCCAATTGTTATAAAACTCCATGGCTGTTTTCTTCAGTTCAGGAAACTCCAAGCGCTCTTTGTAGGAGTCCAGAAGGATAATATTAGGCTGGCTTGAGCCATCATCATCGGGACGATAGAACACGCCCCAAGTCGTACAGGCAGAATAGTCAGCCCGTTGAGTTTTAAGAAAAGCCGTATCCCATGACTGGATAATAAACTCACACGGAGGCGGATTGTCATGCTCCCAGATCCGCCACCATTCCCGCTTGACCAGCGCCCCTTCCTCGGAAGTGGGATCTTGCTGATACTGGGCAGACCACTTAGAAGCTGGCAGTTCGTCCCTGAGCGCAATCAATTCTTTCTGGCTCCAGAACTCAGGCCAGAGTGCGTTCCCTGAGGGTAAAATAGCCGGGAACTCGATTACTTCCCACTCATCCATGCCCTTCCTCTGGACTGAAGCCTTAATGATCTTTCCTGTCAGATCACGCTTATGCCATCGGGTCATAACGATTATGATTGACCCACCGGGCTGTAATCTCTGGCGTGGGCCTGAGGTATACCAGTCATAAGTCTTATCAAAGACTGCCGGGTCTAGGCTCTGGCCTTCCTGCTCGGAGTGGGGGTCATCAATAATCAGCAAATCCGCGCCTTTACCCGTCACCGCACCGCCCACACCAATAGCGAAGTATTCTCCACCTTTGCTGGTATTCCAGCGGCCAGCCGCTTTGGAGTCAGCCCTGAGCGCCAGATCAGGAAAAACCTTTTTGAAATCCTCATCATTGACCACATTCCTCACCTTTCTGCCGAAGCCGACTGAAAGTTCTGCGGTATGTGCGGTCTGGATAATCTTTTTATCGGGGTACTGCCCCAAGAACCATGCCGGTAGCAGATAAGAAGCAAATTCACTCTTCGTGTGCCTTGGCGGCATATTGACGATCAGGCGTTTAAGCTCGCCCTTGGCTACCCGCTCAAAAGCTTCTGCCATAATTTTATGGTGCTTTCCCTCAATAAAAGCAGGCCAGACATACTTAACAAAGTCCAGAAAGTTAACTCGTGCGCTCTCACGCTTGGTAGATTCTTCAAGATCCTTGAGAAGATCCAGTATTCTGGTTTGTTCCTCAAGGGGAAGCGACTGGATCTGTCGGATCGTATTGGGATCGGCGGGGTCAATGTTCCCCGGAACAGGACTAGGCATAAGGGAAGTTTTCTGAATCGTCCATCGAACTGTTCACTATTTGACGATTCTTAATATGTTCTGCGGCAATATCTTCCTTGGATTGCCCATGATATGGCACTGCATGGCCTTCCTGACACATAATGTCATTGGCACATTGGCCGTCTTTATTGATGATTTTGCCTAAAATACGCCCGAATTTACCCCT